>Ga0307987_1000911_pt1 | contig 16877 bp, 14 predicted proteins | sample EllFjometagen181_FD_203157 | JGI IMG/M metagenome (GOLD analysis project Ga0307987, IMG submission 203157) | Marine microbial communities from Ellis Fjord, Antarctic Ocean - #181 | ecosystem: Environmental > Aquatic > Marine > Unclassified | place: Southern Ocean | collected 2014-10-08
ATATTTGATTTCTCCCGGATGATTAGAGCCAATCTCAAAAATGCCAAATTGGGATTCATTATTAAGTTGTAATATACTTAATGGTAGTCCTATATCGTTGTTCAGGTTTTCATGTGTATAACATATCTTGTAGGTTGTTGCAAATATTGCAGCAATCATCTCTTTAACTGTTGTTTTGCCGGAGCTGCCTGTTATGCCAATTACTGGAATATTTAATTTTCTGACATAGTTTTTGGCAATATCTCCTAATGCTATTTTAGTATTGTTGACTATTAGTATTGGGATTGAGATGTTTTCTGCATGATTTTTGCTATCTGTAATAATTGCAGATGCACCTTTTTCAATTGCATTTTCAATAAAAGAGTTACCATCAAATGTTTCTCCTTTTATTGCCAGATATGCCTCACCATTTTTAATTGTTCTGGTGTTTGTTGATATGTTCTGAACACTAATATCTGTGTCAATCGTCCAGTGACCTCTTGTCCAATTTTTAAATTCGACTTGTGTAAATTTATTTTTTATCATTGTGCTTTTCTTGAATATATTTTTTCGCTACGGCTCTGTCGTCAAAAGGAATTACACGGTTCCCGAAGTCTTGATATGTTTCATGTCCTTTTCCTGCTATCAGAACAATATCTCCAGGCTTTGCTGCTTGAAGAGCTTTCTTGATGGCAGTGTCTCGGTCAGGCTCAATTGTTATATTTGCATCGTCGGGGACGCCAAGTAGGATGTCTGCAATAATATCGTTTGGATTTTCATTACGTGGATTATCGTTTGTTATAACTGTGAATTTTGAAAATTTTGTGGCCACTTTTCCCATTTCTGTTCTTTTCCCTTTGTCTCTATTTCCGCCACAACCAAATACAGTTATAATATCTTTTCCGGCAATATCTTTTAAACATTTGAGTACATTCTTTAGAGCGTCTTCTGTATGTGCATAATCAACAAGTATTTTTATGTTTTCTTTATTTTTAATCTCCTCAAGTCTTCCTGGTACGTAAACACCCTTTTTAATTGCATCAAGTATTGTTTTTAAGTCAATTCCCTGTACATATGAGGCTGAAATAGCAGCTAGAACGTTTAAAATGTTATACTGACCTGTAAGAGATGTCTTCACTTTAAATTCCCTTGTTCCAACATAAAGTTTGAATGATGATCCACTTAAGCTTATTGAGTTAACATCTGCTCTTATATCTGCATTCTCGGAGAAACCATATGTTAATTTATGACATTTGACTTCACTGTCTTTAATTAATGTTTGTGAATGTTTGTCTTCAGTATTAAGTATTGCGAAAGCACTCTGAGGAAGACTTCTTATAAAACTTGCTTTTGTTTCAAAATATGCTTCAATAGTTTTGTGGTAGTTGAGGTGGTCTGATGTTAAATTTGTGAATATTCCAATGTTAAAGTTTATGCCTGCAATTCTTTTCTGATCTATTGAATGTGATGAAACCTCCATAATAGCAATATCACATTCATTGTTGACCATTTCGTTGAGAAGACTTTGTGAATCAATTGAATTTGGGGTGGTTCTATCTGCAGGAATGTTTCGTGCACCAGTTTCATAACTGACTGTGCCAATCATTCCTGTTATCTTTTGAGCATATTGAAATATAGACCTAATTAGATAAGCTGTTGTTGTTTTGCCGTTTGTGCCTGTTATCCCTATGACTGGTATTTTTCTTGAAGGGTTATTGTAAAAATTAGAACTTATTATTCCAGCAGCATAGTGAGCATCTTTAACCTGTATGAATGTTGCCTTTGATGATGGGGGGTATTTGTTATTCTCTGATACTATAACAGTAGCACCATGCTCTATGGCATCTTCAACATATTGCCAACCATCATCTTTGTTGCCTGGTATTGCTATAAAAATAAAGTTTTGCCTAATCTGCTGCGAATTAAGTTTAACTCCACTAATCTGGTGTTTTAAGGAGCCATTTATTATTTTATATTCTAAATTGTTAAATAATTGTTCTAGTCTCATTAATAATCTCTTGTTTTTCTGTTTAGTTTTGAGAAGCCATTTTTTCAAAAACAAGTCACCTGCGTGACAGCAAGTCAATGTTTCAATATCAGCCCATCTTTCACTTTTTAAACAGAATAAGATGTACACCTGTACTATCTTACTGTTTGCAAAGCAAAATATGAAGTGCCGAGAGGCACGTTTCTCATGCAACTGCGTTGCCTTGAAATCCAGTTTTTAATTTTTATTACATAAAAACCAAAATGGCTGCTCAAGCTGAAATTCGCAAAGCGTATAATAGCACGTCATGCTTGAATCATGTATTAGTTATTTTATTATGTTTCTTACTCTATTTTTGTTTAATTTTAGTGCTTAAAGATAAATTCTGTTTTCAATTATAAATACTATATTAATAATCTCTCATCCTGTTTTTTACAGCATCTGAAGGTATTTCCAAATATTTTGCAACAGCTTCTGCTATTTTGCTAAAAGTAGGTGCGGCGGCCTTTCCTCCATAGTGATTGGGACGTGGAGGTTCGTCTACTACTACTATTATTGCAACTACTGGTTCATCTGCAGGTATAAAACCTGCAAATGAAGATACAAATTTACTTTGTGAATATGTACCATTAACAATTTTCTGAGCTGTTCCTGTTTTTCCTGCGACTTTATATCCTTTAACTGCCGCCCGTCTTGCTGTTCCTTCTTCTGTTGGCACTTCGGCTAGTATAGATCTCATAGTTTCTGCGGTGTTTTCGTTTATGGGAGTGCCCATAACCTTAGGAATAAAGATACCCTTTGTTTTACCGTCATATGTTGTTATCTCTTTTACAATGTATGGACGCATCAATCTCCCGCCATTTGCAATTGCTGAGAAAACACCAACCATTTGTATGGGAGTTACGCTGATTTCATGTCCCATAGCAAGTCTTGTAGGGCTTATTTTTGTCCATATCTTTAGATCATTTAAAATACCAATTTGCTCATTTGGCAAGTCAATATTACTTTTCTTGCCAATTCCAAATGCCTCAATGTAGTCATAAAATTTTCTGTTACCAAGCTGTAATGCTACTTTTGCTGCCAGTATATTGCTGGACTTTTTAACTCCTTCTCGAACAGTTAACACTCCGTATGGATGGCTGTCATGGAGTGGCTTACCAAACTTATACCATAAACCATTCTCACAGTCAAACTTGGTTTTTTCGTTAATAATTCCTTCGTTTAAGGCCGCCGAGACGGTTAATGCTTTGAAAGTTGAACCGGGTTCGTATTGGGTAAATATTGCTGAATTTACTCCTGTCACTTCGTTAAATGTTATGTTTTGGTTTGGATTAAATGCCGGACGTGATGCCATTGCAAGAATTTCTCCTGTTTGCACATCTTGAACAATAACTGTTGCCGTTTTCGGCTTTATATCTTCCATTAATTTGTCTAGATTATTTTCAACAATGTACTGAATGTATAAATCTATTGTAAGATATACATTACATCCATTGGTCGCAACCTGAATACATTCCCTTCGCGATCTTAATTCAGAATTTCCCAAAGCATTATATGTTCGTCTGGATAAACCGTCAGATTGTTTTAAATATTTGTTGTATTCACTTTCTACACCTTTGTATGGTTGCCCCTTTGAGTTGAGAAACCCCAAAATATGACATGCCAATTCATTGTTCGGGTAAACTCGTACTTCTCGACTGGAAAAGTCAAAACCCGGTATTTTTTGGGTTTTAATATATATACTTAAAGCCTCTGCTTGTTCTTGAGAGCAATCTTTTTTTAAAAGAGTATGTTTAATCGTTGCAGTCGAGTTGTTTAGTCTTGCATGAACAATCTTAGGGTCCAAATCAAGTATATATGCAAGGCTTCTTGCAATATCAGTACTTTTTTTACATCCGATAAATTTTTGTGGATTGATATATGGAATGAGAATTATATTGTTATCTTTAATAACCTTTTCAACAGCCACTCCATCAATATTCATTTCTGCAATTTTGTCGGCTTGTTCTTGCGAACAGTTTGATTTTAGTCTTGAATAATGAACTGCACGTGTTTTCGTCTTTAGTCTGATATAAACTTCATCAACAGGCAAATTGAGAATATCCGAAATATCAGAGGCAGTCTCGATGAGGTTTGTACTGTTATTTCGAATTAACAAGGGATTTATATTTACGACTTCCCTAGATACATTCATTGCCAGTGGTTTACCGGTACGATCAAAGATCTTGCCGCGAATTGCCTCCTCGCGGATAACTTTTTTAACGACTCTCTCTTTGATCTTGTCGGTATGCCCCATGTGAAGTTGAAATAGCCGAAAAACCAGGCATGAAAAGATGCTGGTTGAGATTATTAAGAGTGCTACAATCCAAATCTTAGCAGTCTTGTTTGTCATCTTAACCTATTTTCTTATCTTTCGTCTTTAACCATAGCATACTTGGTGCTGAATATAGGCTTAATGTCTAGGCGTACAATCTGTTCGCTTTCGATTGATTGCAGATGTATTCCTTCCCTTGCCAAACGACGCTTAACATTTTCACATGTTTTAAGTCGTGCCCACTTTGCCTGTTCATCTGAAAATCTTTTTTTGTAACCTTCTTTTTCCTGTTCCAAGATTATAATCTCTCTATTTACTTTGTCACATTTGTATTTAACACCAATGTACGAAAGGGCAGTGATAATAGCAACTAGTATTAAACCACTGATCATACAGTACGTATGAGAAATCTTCACTTGTTCTTTTACTCTTTTTTTTGTCATAACTTACCTCTTTTCAACAACCCTAAGCTTGGCAGATCTAGAACGAGGATTTTCCTCAAGTTCTTGAGCTTGGGCAATTATAGGTTTTTTGTTTATAAAATTTACTCTTGGATTCTTGCCTTGCCAACGGCTTCCTCCTGCCTGCAAAGCAACATCTTTGCCGACATGTTCTTTAAAAAAGTTTTTAACCAGTCTGTCTTCCAAACTATGAAACGTGATAACAGCCAATCTTCCACCAGGTTTTAATAGGTTTAATGCTCCCGTAAGACCATTTGATAAAGCATCCAACTCTCCATTAACTTCCATGCGTAGTGCCTGAAAGGTTTTTGTTGCAGGATGTTTTTTGCTTCCTTTTCTTCCACCTAATGCCTTGTCAACCAAATCAGCCAATTGATCAGTAGTCGTAATGTCTCCATTTAACCGCTCTCGAAAAATCGCATTTGCAATTCTTCTACTTGCTCTTTCCTCGCCAAATCTAAATATAACATTTGCTAATTCATCTGGGTCATAAGTGTTAACAATATCCTTTGCCGATAACGTTTGAGTCTGATCCATTCTCATATCCAGAGGTCCTGCTCTCATAAAACTAAACCCACGTTCAGCCTCATCGAGCTGGTTTGATGAAACACCTATATCAAGCAGGATTCCATCAAACATATCTAAACCTGTTTGTTTAACTAAATCTTCACAGTCTCCATAATTTCCATGTAACAGTCTAAATTTTCCTTCAAAATCTTTTAAATTTGCCGCAGCTCTTGCAAGCGCAGCTTCATCTCTATCAATGCCAACTAAGAATCCTTCGTCTAGTCTTTCAATAATCCTTTTAGAGTGTCCGGCAGAACCAAGGGTTCCATCCAGATATAGTCCAGAAGGTTTAATTGCTAGTGATTCTATTGTTTGTTCCAAAAGAACCGGTAAATGCATATTAAAACTCCATTCTCTAAATTCCAAGTTCTTCTAAAGCTTCATCAAAGGATGGAGCATCTTCAGCTTTTCTAAATTCGGTTAGTGTTTCTGGATTCCATAATTCAAAATAGTTTAATGCCCCAACAAAGATCACTTCACTATCTAAACCAGCTAACTTAAGTAGTTTGTCTTTTATTCTTATTCTTCCCTGGCTATCCCACTTTGTTTTTTGTGAGTTCTCTGCAATTACGCGAGCATAGTTGGCCGAGCGTATATCTGTTAACTTTACATTTAACAATGGACTTAAGCGTGCATCCATCTCTTTGCCTCTAAAAACGCGTAAACATCCCTGTTTAGTGTTCGGCAAAATGAAGATTTCTTTGCTCTCACCTATATATTCACGCCATTCCGATGGTATCGTCAGACGTTTTTTTGGGTCGAGCGCGTGCTTAAAATCACTAGTAAAATCGCCTCTTATTATTAAATTGTTCATATCTGTTCCGGATTCAGACATAACGTTGCTTCCTTATTTGACATTCTTTGACACCATTAAACACCTTCCCCCACCAAAAGTCAAATTTTTTTTTCGTTTTTCTTCGTTTTTTTTCAAAAACCCTTATATACTGAGAGAAAATAGCACAAAAGACTGAATTTAGTGAGATGAATCGGTTGAGCTTATAATGGTATTTTAAACCACCAACAAGTGTGGGGAGTACTTGCATCGTTAGATGGTTCAAAATAATTGAAGATTGAAAGTTGAAAATTATGGAAAAGCTCCGCAGGGGAAAAGGTCTAAGGTCTGTGGTCTACTTCATCCTCACTACCCTTTGGTCGTGTGTCCTAAAGCAACGAGCAAAGCGAAGTGGAAATCTAACAAATCTCTATTTTCAGAGTTGGGGAAACTATTTGGTTTTATAGTCGCCCCGTACGGTAACGACGCCCAAGAAATTTGCACAAATCATGGCGAGCAAGCGTGTGTTGACGCGATTGCTCTATATCGGACTGTAAATCAGCCAGAAGCATGGCTGTTCTAGGATCAAGAGATGCCGCGGGTGCGGTTTTGCTTTCACTGTCAAGCTGTGACGCGCAGATATCCTGAAGTTCACCTTGGTCAAGCCAAATTCCACCACAGCTTGGGCATTCGTCAATCTCGACATTAGAACCTTTGAATAGATGTCTAAGCATATAAATACCTTCACATTTTGGACAAGGGTGCTTCTGTTCAGAGACAACGTGGGTCGAGCTGTTTGTGGTGTTTGTAGAAGGTTCATTAATTTCCAGGTTGCATGCACTATCTATGACTTGCTGTAGTTCATGATTGTCGAACCATATACCCCCGCATCCATCTTGACAAATATCAAGAACCAGATCATCTTCTGTTGATTGAATCAAATTGGCATGACAGATTGGGCAATGTAGTGGGTAATTTGATGATTTAGGGCGTTGTACGTTCTGCAAAGTAGAATCAGGCTCGGTTTGAGATTGTGGAGTGCGATCTATCTTCAAGCCTATAAAACGAAAGACAATGCCGATAATGACACCAAATACTCCACTGTATATGAGCATAATTCCTCCGAAGCTCAGATCGTAGTGTTGTATTCCTGCCTTGACCAATGCATATACCACAGCAAGAGGTATTGCGAACGCAGAGGTAGATATTTGTAGTAGTAGTTTGCGCCAAACTGTGGCTGTACGTTCTGAAAGAACCGCAAATAAAATGGAATACACAAAAGTAGCAATTCCAGCAGATATGATAACATACGAGATTACAATATTTTGTTCTTTGGCAATCTGATCGGTCAAAACCAGGCCGAACAATGTGCAGACAATTGAAGCGAGTATATATCCACCTACAACACCGGCTGTCAATCTGAAGAACAGCGGACTAGGCGGCTTGCGTTCCTGAATTCTCATTTTACCTCCAATATCTTATAAGAGTATTCATAAAAAAGTTATTATTACGAATGTTTTAGTCTCTTTGAGTGTTTCTAAAGCAACTCTTGTCTTAAATGTAGCATCATAACTACGTCTGTTTTTTGTCTTCATTTTATGTGAATCCTTTCTATTGTTAATTTAACATAAGGATCCACTTATTTCCACATTAAATTCTGTCTTGATTTCCTAGACCATTATAAATAATTGAAACAGGTCGAATTGGTCTAAGGCATATGTTCACCCGTTCTGCAAGGTACAAAAATATTCGAATCAGTCAGCCTGATAGTTAATTTTAAAACGTTCGGAGTATTGTTAATTCACTTTTACACTGAGAACTATTATGCGAAGATCTTGGTCTGACTCGTTTTTCAATCCGTGTGAACCACCAGGTAGTACCACCGTGATGTCACCTGTGGTGACATCATATTCTTGTCCATCAAGTGTCATAATTCCACAGCCATAAACTATGTAGTAGTACTCCTGGTCGGTAGTATGTTGGTGCACGCCTATGGAAGTTTTTGGAGGCAAGATGTCATCATGAAAAAACTGAACTTGCCTTCCACCAGGGTCATTGCCATCTAAAACACTGGTCCAATGTATGGCTCCATTTCCTTCATGACATTTGTCCAGATCTTTGCTGAGCATATCACTTTTTCTTTTTAAAAATGTTGTTTGCATAATGATCTCCTATCTGTTTCTTTTAGTTCTAAGTTATTTTCTGTGAAAAAGTATATAGTGCAAAGAAACTGTAAATGGTAAATGGTAAACTCATGTGTTGCTTTAGCCTTCGTTCCTTACGGCTCGACAAGACGGCTCGACAAAGTCGCAACCTATCTTTATAATAAATACCTGGGGAGCTTTTCCATCATTAACCATTAACAACTAACCATTAATCTTTACCGTTGCACTGACAAAATAGTGGTCGCTTGGATATCTCCCCTCAACGGAATCCATTATAATCTCAGAAGCAATAGTCTCAACTTTTCCTCGCATAAATATCCAATCAATTTTTCCTAAATTCTCAAGGTTGAGTTTGTCGACAAAAAATTCATGAAATGTGAATCCAGTGTATTCCTCATCGTGTACACAACGATATGTGTCTGTCCATGCGGTTTTGAAAATTTCGATTGCTCTATTTTCAGGGGAGCAATTCATGTCACCAGTAAGAATTTGAGGATAATCTTCTGGATACGCCGAAGAGTCGTCCACAATGACTTGTGCCTGATTTTCTCGGGCGACTTGACTTACGTGATCAAGATGAGTGTTTATTACCCTAAACTCAACACCTGTTGTAATATCCTCAAGCCGAACCCAGTTTGCCAAGCGGACACAAGCACTTTGCCATGAACTTGATCCGGCAATATGTGGTTGTTCTGATAACCAATAACCACTTGATGATATTAGGTTGTACTTCTCTTTCAGATAGAAAATACAGTTTGCGGGACTTTTCCCTGTGGGTTCATCAACCAAGCCGTAATGTGCATATTCCGGTAATGCAGCGGCAATATATTCGAACTGTTGAATCCTCATCTCCTGAAAGCAGATAATATCCGCTGATTGAGATTTTATGACATCGACACACATTTTTTTTCTGTAAATCCAATTGTTGTCCCCATCATCGGCGTCAAAATATCTTATATTACATGTTAGTATTTTCACTATTTTTCCTGTAGGTTAATGTAAGTTTAATTTTGGATTAATTATTTTAGTAATGAATTTTTACTTCTTGTTTTTTGTAGTTCATTGTCAGGCATTCTTCGATTAATAAAGTCTAGAGATAGATCAATAACTTCTCTTGCTTCATCCGGTGTAGTTGTTCCGATGGTTACCATATCTTGTTCACGAATTGTATTCCATACGAATGCTAAACCTACTGGAGGTAGAATTTTTCCAGCTGCCAATGGCTTGATAGTCATTACGGGTTTTTTAGCATTTTTGATTATTCTCATTACCCAGTCTGCTTCAACCTGCATAAGGAATCCTGCTGAATTATATAACTGTATATATGTTTCAACATCAATACCTGTTTCATCTGCAATACCAACTGTTTCCGGCATATGAGTTGATAGACCTGGAATCATATCTCGATCTCTTATCATCTTGGTGTAGATATCTATATCCCTAATTTTGTTTTGCATTCTATCCAAAAGGCTGTCCGTAATACATTGGTGAGGCATACAAAAAGTTGCATCAAGTTCTCTACAGAGATCGAAAACTTTTTCAGGTTCATTCTCTGGCAAGCCACCTGGAGTTATATTAAAGTGTGGCGTTAGAATTGTTTTAATCTTACGCCCAGTTCTGTCTTGAGCCTCTGCAATGGAGTCTCTCAATATTGGTACAGGCATTCCCATTAGTGTATCAACACCAGCGTTTAGGAACACGGTAAGTATATCAGCAATGTTTTTACGAGTCTGGTAACTTTTAATGAAATTATCTTTTGCTTGGCTTGTATGAGAGTAGCCTAGAAACCAGTTTGTACCAATGATTAATCTAGAGAGAGATGCTCCGCCTACTTCTGTTCTTGGAAATTCGTTCATGTATATATCCTTTAATTAAACTGTTGAAGAATTCTACTTAAAATCTATTTCTTATGCAACTTTTTTATTATTCAATCTTATTCTAAGATGGCTTGTAACGGTAAATATGAAAATATTTGTTTTATTACTATCTTGTGTCTACTCATCAGTTTTTTTGCATAGTCTGGTTTAAACATATCATAAATATCAGGTATATTATTTGCAATAATTGTTGCTAAAAGTGATCCGTCTATTAGCCCGTCCTTAATTTTTTATTATTGGGTAATGTCATGTTTAAGTTGATTGAGGTTTTGTGTCAGAAGAAATTTTGCTTGTTATAAAGTTGAATATGGGCTTGAAATGTTTAAAGGCATTTTGGGGAAGTTTGGGAACAATCTCTTCTGCAAAGTTTACTTTTGCACTATCTGATTTGAACTTAATGAATTTATCAGGTCTGTTAACGTCAACGGTGAAAAAAATGTCTAAACCATCTTGACCATAGAAAAGGTGTTCAATTGTTAATAGTGAATTGTTTCCATAATGTCCGCCTGTATGCGAATTAATAACTTGTTTTTTTATTTCCTCAATATCAGGAACAGGCAGAAGTATTGAAAATAGGTTAACATTGTTTTTTTTCTTAACAAGACATTTACAAGGATCTGATTCTATTTGAGCTCCCAGTTGGTTCCAATCATTATAAGCTTCATCAAAATCAAATAAAGAAAAGAATAGTTTGTTAGGGTAGTCTTGGTAAAGTTTCTGATTTTTTACTAAATTACGGAGGAATCCACAACCAAATGCATCTTGTACTACAAATGGTCGTTCTTTATTGGGATAAAGTTTTTCCCAAGCAGTTTGTATAATAATCTTATCAGTGATACCTTCTGTAAACAGAATTGGTTTATCCGTATAATCAATTACATGTCGGATATCTAAATGCGCTTCTTCTTCGCTGAAGTTAATGATGTTGCCTGATAATGATTTTATGATTTCGGCTTTGGATATTTTTTCTTGTTTCACCTTACTATCTTCAATAACAGTGAGTCCTAGAATTGATGTATTTATTGGTGCAATGGTGGATGCACTATGGCTGCTCATTAGTATATGATTCTGATGTTTTTTTTCTTCTGCAATATCTAAAATCTGTTCTATAAATTTGTGTTGCCATTCTGGGTGTAAAAATGAATCAGGTTCATCTAACAGAAGAAGACATTCTTTGTCTTTGAAAAACTCTAGTAGAGAATAGATATATACCGATTGGAATTGTCCATCACTAAATTGGTTTATTTCTGCATGACTATTATCTGATAGGAAGAATCTTGCAGATAAATTACCTAGCATTTCCAAAGTAGTAAGGTTGTCAAAGAGACGAAACTGTTCAGCTATTGGGGTTTCTTTGAATGTTTCACGGTATAATTTGCCATTGAGTTTGAGTTCATAAATATCTTTATCATAATCATAAAGGTTCGCAGTGCTAAAAGACTCTTGAATGCAATTTTCCAGCTTCTCTAGAAAATCAAGTGTAATTCCTGTGGTTCCCCAGTAACGGGTTGATTCATCAAAACGATCAACCTCTAGATCTTTCTTTACAAAACCAGGTCGGTTCAATTTTAGGGTTATATCAATATCTTGATTGGAAATTCCTAGTTTTTTACAAACATATGTTTTTGCTTTGCAAGTATCAGGTTGCAGTAGGAGTACACCAAGTAAGATACTTTTATAATTACTGCCAATGCCAATAATTTTTCTGGAGTCACCGATGTCTGCATCTTTAATACGCTTTTTGAAATTTTCATGGTATTTTTCAATGATATTAGAAATGGTATCGTTATGACCTGAGTAATAAACCAAGATGTTGTCAGGCAGAGTCGATTCTATTACAGTTTTTCTTTGTTTACCATTGTATTCTAAAGTCGTTCCATCCCAAGAGTAGCTATGCTTTTTACCATTAAGTTCATAAATAACTTGATAATTAAAATTAAGTGTACTATCTGCCTTTTCAAAATCAATAAGATGATTAAAAATCAGTATCAGTGCCTCAAAGAAATTTGATTTTCCACAGCCATTTTTTCCTACAAACATATCAATAAAACATTTTGAATCAAATGTAATTTCAAAATTTTTAAGATTTTTATATTCTTCAATTTTAACATATTTTAAACGCATCGATATTACTCCTTGGCAAGTATTGATTTTAGAAGTTTGTCTTGTGTTTGTTCTGATTTCTCTATTCTATCAAGCATGTTATCACAGAGGGTCATCAACTCGTTGATTTTAGCCACAATCCTTTTTTGCTCGTTTAGTGGGGGGAGTGGGAACAGAAGAGGGTCAATATCTTTGTGATTTATTTGAGGAACACTTGTGCCTGTATTCAAAAGAGCTAAATCTATGTTAAGAAGCCAATAATATAGAAAAAAGGTGTCAGAGCCACTTAATATTGAAATAGCCATTATATTAAGGTCTACAAAACATTTGTTAGTGACAATTCTTTTTTTGTTGGTTGCAATTGCACCACCTCTTTTTGGAAATATTATACTATTTTTAGGTATTAATTTTTTTAACATTTTATTTGTTGGATTTATATACCTGCTTGATGTTGTGATTTGCAACTCATTATTTGGAAGATTCATATCAGCGACTTTTAAATAGGGTATTTCACCATATGCTCTCTCTATATTCTTATTGAAACTATATCCACTAATTGTATTGAATACATTTCCTAACCTACACCAAACCCACCCATCAGGCAGTTCGTATGGAATTTCTTCTGGTTTGATTTTTGGCAAAGGCTTTTGTTTTCTTATTTTTCCTTCGGCAAGTAGCTTCTTTTTTTCGGACTGAATTTCTTTCAGCAATTCACTAGCCGGTTGATCAGTGGGATTCTGCGGAACAAGTTTACCCATCATCGCAAGTTGTAGAATTGCCTTTTTTAAGTTTTCAACATTTTCTTTTACCGAATAGAGAGAAGAAAAGTTATTCGTTATGAAATTAAAGGCTGAATTAAAGCTGTTTTTATCTTTACTTTCCGCCAATTGATGAAGTGCTGCAACACTAATTTTTCGTCGTTTATCTTGCTGTTCTTTTTTCAGTCGTTCCATTTCGTCGCATCTGGACATCAACTCATTGATTTTTTCTACAATTCTTTTTTGCTCGTTTAGTGGGGGAAGGGGAACAGGAGCTTCTGAAAAATATGTTCTAGGAACACGTTTTTGTCCTGCAGATCCTGTCATCTTATTTTTACCGTTCTCAATGAAGGCAGGGTTCTTAAAATAAGCTAGTAAAAAATAAGGATAAAATGCTATTGTTTTATAATTTCTATATATATGTAGTTCCGTTGTTCCTGCACCAAACCCATTTGGTAAATTTTTGAATACACAAGATTTACCGTTTTCAAAACAGGGGGTGATTTTTGCTAATCCAATATCATTGTTGCCAAAATGAGTGTATCCTTTTTTTATATCTTTCCATATTCTTGTTTCAAATGTATGGATTTCCCCATATTTTGCTTGGATACGAGGCATTGGGACGAATCCAACGTTCATAGTATCTTCAAGTTTGTTCTTTGGATTTATAAGACCTGTGTTACTAAGTTGACACCAAATCCAACCGTCAGGCAGTTCATAAGGAGTTTCTTCTGGTTTGATTTTTGGTAAAGGCTTTTGTTTTTTGATTTTTCCTTCGGCAAGTAGCTTCTTTTTTTCGGACTGAATTTCTTTCAGCAATTCACTAGCCGGTTGATCATTGGCATCCTGCGGAACAAGCTTACCCATCATGGCAAGTTTAAGAATAAGACCTCTGAGTTCTTTAATGCCATTAGGAGAGTCAAAAGCTGTATCAAAGTGTTTTTGTAGTAAAGTCTCTAGGTTGTTTACGTTTTTATTCATCGTTAGCCTCCACAAGAAGAACTTGCCAATACCCTTGTTTCCTGCCGCCGACTCTTTGCAAATAGCCTTTATCTCTTAGTTTTCTTAAATGAAAATTGATTCCATCTTCAGTAATGCCAAGTTTGTCTGCTAATTGAGGAGTAGTAATGTTTGGGTTTTCTCTACAGTATTTTAAGATTAGAAGTGGTTTCTCCTTTAATTTCTTTCCTGTAGTTTTCTTTCCTGTAGTTTTCTTTCCTGTAGTTTTCTTTCCTGTAGTTTTTTTGATCTTTATTTGATACGGGAATACCACTCGTATATAGTTGTCTTTTAACTCAAAAACATCTTTAGGATAATTTTCCAAAATTCTAGGTATTCCAGATCCTAAATGTTCAACCAATTCCAGATCTCGAAAAATTCGCATTAATTCTTTGTTTCTAGGGACGGAGAGTCCTGAGAAAAAATCATCTTTTCCTATACCTTCTGGTAAACCACCCATAGATGTGATTTCCAAGCGATCGGAGAAAAATTCAAATTTAGGTGGGGCACTAATGGCGTAATCATTATGAATTATTGCATTAACAACCGCTTCGCGCATTGCCGTTGGAGCAATCATGTATTGTTCTCTTCTTTTTGGATATGCAATTTCTGTGAACACGCGATTTTCGGCATCCATATTGTCAAGCACGCTTTGCAGTGCTTTGAGTATGGAACAATTTCCAAATTCTCGGTTTTCAATTAAATCAGCACGGGTTGTTCCTGAGTATTTTGCTACTTTTATTGATATACTATTTTCGTCAGCTAATAAGTATGCTGCATAATTTAGTTTGTCATCTGGTGTCAAAAATTCAAGATTGGATTTGAAGTTTTCATTAAGCTGCAAGCCTGTCTCTTCATAAAAAATTTTCAACTGTCTGAATGACAATTCTTGCCTTGGCGAAGCCATTCTGCATAGAGTATTTCTAGTTCTTCTTCGAAAAAGTTCTTCAATCATATCCTGGTTCATAGATTGGCAGGCACTCCCAATTCTGATGAAACATCCCTTTGGGGACATTCCATATTTTTTGAGGTAATATGGTTTTTCCTGTCCACCGGCTACGGTAATTCTTACAATATCCAGATTATCTTTTTGCTCGTGAATGATATCAAACAATCCAAGTACAGAAGGTTGAATGTTGTTTATTAAACGATCTTTTATTTTGAGTTGAACCGAATCACAGTCTTTTACACCAATTGAGTTTCCATGTTTATCAATTCCTATGAATATGGTTCCACCTTCAGGATAGTTGAGAAAAGCAACTACCTCTTTCTCAAGGTCATCGGTAAGTTTTTGCTTATATTCTATTCTGTTGCTTTCCATTAATGACTCCCAAGTGCTTTGATCAATACTTGTTTCAATTCACTTTGAAGGCTGTTCAAGTCTTTACAAATTTGTTCATACTCGCTCATTAACTCTTCAGGGTCTCCAAGATCAACTTCTACGACATGAGGATTTTTGTAATCAAGGTTGTAGTTGTTTTTTACAATATCTTTTGCACTGACTTTCCATGAATACTCGGACACTTTTCTGTTGGTCCACCAATTTTTTTCGCGATCGAATTCTTTAATTGTCAAAGGTTTACTTTTTGAGTAGGACTTATATCCTTCTGGGTATGGGTGTTCAAAGAACCAAACTTCTTTGGTTGGACCACCTTTTGTGAAAAATAGTATATTTGTGTTAATACTTGTGTATGGACTAAATACTCCTTTGGGTAAGCGTACAATTGTGTGAAGATTGAATTCTTCCAATAGTTCCTTTTTTAAGGTTGTTTTTACCCCTTCTCCAAATAGAAAACCATCTGGTAGAACAACTGTACCTCTACCAGTGTCGTGTTTCAATAAGTGCATGATCAATGCCATAAATAAATCAGCAGTTTCTCTTGTCTGATATTTTTTAAGAGTATTCTTCTCTATTCCATCTTCTTCCATGCCACCAAAAGGAGGATTGGTTATGATTATATCAACTCGGTCTTTTGGACCGTAATCTTTTAGTGGTCGACTAAGAGTGTTATCATGTCTGATGTTTTTAGGTAGATCAATTCCATGAAGCATTAGGTTGGTTAAAGCTAGCATATGAGGAAGAGGCTTCTTTTCCACACCATGTATAGAATCTTGAATCGTTTCTCTGTCGTCAGAATTCTTTTCCTGTTTTTTTAAGTATTCGATGGCATTGATTAAAAAGCCTCCGGTACCGCAGGCTGGATCCATAATGGTTTCGCCTATTTTAGGATCATTCATGTCTACAATGAACTGAGTTACAGCTCTAGGTGTATAAAATTCTCCAGCATTCCCGGCTGACTGTAAATCTGCTAAAATTTGTTCATAGATGTCGTTAAAGAAATGTCTGTCTGAAGACGAGTTAAAGTCCACGTCAGATTCAATAGTATTGATCACCTGTCGAAGCAGTGTTCCTGATTTCATATAGTTATAGGCATCCTCAAAAACACTGCCAACTATTTGCCCATGCTCTGATACTCCAGCTCTTGTAGCCAATTGCTTTAAGGCAGGGAAAAGGTCATTGTTAATAAAATCAATAAGTTCTTCTCCTGTTATACCTTCTGCATCTTTGGCCCATGCAGACCAGCGAAATCTTGATGGTAGGGGAGATTTATATCCTTTTATTGTAATTAGCCATTCCTGTTCTCGATCATCAAAAATTTTCAGAAATAGCAGTAAAACCATCTGGCTGATTCTTTGAGCATCTCCGTCAACACCAACATCTTTTCGCATGATGTCTTGTATTGTTTTTATTAATGTTCCAATGGCCATTTATTTCTCCTGTTTATGCTCGATAGAGCGCTTGTTCAAGTTCTTGTACTGCATCGTGATACTTCTTAATACCACCAAACTGCTTTATAATTTCAATAGGTGTGCCTAAGTCAGAAAAAGGGGATA
>Ga0307987_1000912_pt1 | contig 16871 bp, 14 predicted proteins | sample EllFjometagen181_FD_203157 | JGI IMG/M metagenome (GOLD analysis project Ga0307987, IMG submission 203157) | Marine microbial communities from Ellis Fjord, Antarctic Ocean - #181 | ecosystem: Environmental > Aquatic > Marine > Unclassified | place: Southern Ocean | collected 2014-10-08
GTTTTGTCTGACATATACCTTTATCCTTATATCCTTGTTAATTTATATGATATAAAATATTGAACCGGGTAAAAAATTAAAGATCATTTATCAGTTCATCAATTTTCTTAGGCATTAAAGGCTCTCCCCCACGTGTCACCTTGGCGGTATCCACATTTAGAACATCACGGCAGATCTGTCTGAAAACGGGATTGTCTTTTGAGGCACCCCCACCCATATGTTTTAATATTTTCCCAATGGCGATACAGGCCCGAATGGTAGGCCGATGGTTATTCACACCAGTTTTGCGAAGTTTTCTGACAATATCTATAATTTTTTCAACATCTTCCTTTGGCAGATTGGATTTGGCCATGGTCACCTGGACTTCAGTATCACGATCAAAGTGATCCAACGTAATGGTGATCAATCGATCCATCATGGCATCCTGGGTTTTATGCACACCGGCGTATTCTTCAGGGTTAGAGGTAAAGATAGCTCTGAACTCCGGGTGTACCTGCATATACCCCTTATCAATATCACGCAGGCTGGGAATGTTGAGTATTTTTTCTTCAAGAACGCTTAAAAATGCGTTATTAGCTTCGGGTCTGGACCGGGTAAATTCGTCATATACCAAGGTACATCCCTTCTGGCAGGCAACAGTCAGGCGATTGTCCGCCCAAATTGTATTCATGGTTTCTTCGGTTTTGACCACTGAATGGATATAGTTATCTACGACCTTGGCTTTTCGATATCCGGAGTCTTTTCCGATGAGATCAGAACTGCCGAATTCATCGTCACCATGTATCAGCATGACGGTTCTCTTCAGTTTTGCGGCAACGTGAAATGCCAAGGTGGTTTTACCGGTACCGGCAGGTCCTGCGAAATGGACAGGATATCCCACATTAAGATAGGCCAACGCACGATCGGTGATGCCCTTAACATAAGCGGTTTCCACAAAATCGGCGCTGGCTTCTGGTATGATACTATCTTTTTTTTGCACAGATGCCCGCTGTCTGCTTTCTTTCATACTGCTCACGCTTGTACTCATTTTATTCTCCTGATCGGGCATTGAAAATGCATAGGCATTTGTTTTATGCTATGAAAGATCTTTTGCCTGTTCAATCCAATTGTTCACATCCACCAGCCGTGAGGTTTCTCCCAGTAATTCACGAAGTGCGTCTGGAGTCAAATCTCCCAGTTGCTTAAATGTGAATATACCAGAGGCATTCAGCTGTTTTAGCCGTCCTGGACCGATACCCGTAATATAGGTTAAATCATTTTTTTTTTTTACATTCGTCTCAGATCTTTTATTAAACTTATCATCTTGTTTTTTTACATTCGTCTCAGATTTTTTATTAAGCTTATCATCTTGTTTCTTTACATTCGTCTCAAGTTTTTCATTAAGCTTATCATCTTTTTTTTCCACATCAAAGGCTGACGCTGTGCTTACCTTTTTTTCAGGCTGTGATGGTGATGGCAAAGGAGAGGTTTCTACAGTTTTTTCTGGAACAGGAGTTTCAGCGGCTTCAGGCACCATATTAACTATTTTTTTTTTTGAAGTCCAGGCAGCCCTGGCACCGGCAAGATCATCCGCAAAGGCTTTACGAGACTGTGCCACTTCTCCCTGAAGATCAGCAATAAATACCTTCCGCTCTTCCCGACCTGCTTTGGCCATGTTTTCATGTGACTCATGAAATTCATTTTGCATTTGATATACCGTGGAACCAAGATTCGACACAAATGTTTTCAGTTCCCGGCTTAACTTCTCTGCTGCGGCACAACGTTCTTCATTAAAAGTTTGCTGTAAAAGCACAACTTCATTTTTAAGATTCGTCAGAAATGCAGTGCGGCTTTCCCTCTCCTCATTTGAGGATTGTGCAAAATCTTTTCGAAAAGCTTCCAGCATCGCCAATGTCTCTGCTAACTCTGCGCGGAGGTTTGATGCCATTGCAACACGTTCTTTGCCAAATTCATCTTGCATCTGTGACACAGATATTCGGAGGTTCGACACGAATGCATTTAATTCTTTGATACTTTGTTCGGCATTCTCTTTACGTTCCTGGCGAAAACCGGTTTGCATATCAGCGACGTCTGTGCTGAGTTCGTTTAAGAACTCAACTCTTTTCTTTTTTTCCGTTTCAGCCATTTTCTGATGATCGTCTCGAAAGCCCGCCTGCATTTCAGCGGTATCTGAACCCAGACCTTTGAGGAATGAGCTTCTTTCTCTGGACAGGCTGTCAACTTCTTCCCTCAAGCGGGTCATCTCTTCGGTAAGTCGGCCCATGGCAGTTCTCCTTAATTTTATTGAGATTACTGAAAATTCTGGCTTATTACAATATTGACCATTATGGGGGGCAGGGGGTCAAGTTGATAGCACAAACCTGACCCCGTTTGCCCGGCATATAAACAATAAAGAAGGCCTCTCCATGGATAGATTAAACTAAGATGGAAAGGCCTTCTTTATGTCATGGATCATGCAGGTGCAGCGGCTGCAGCTGTGAGGCCAATGGCTTCAGCGTATTTCAGGTATGTCTCAACAGAGGCAATAACAACTCTTGCTTCGATGGAAATCAGCTCGATTCCAACAAGGGAAATCTTTACCCATGCGTCAATAACAATACCTTTGTCAAGAATACGATCAATAACTTCTGCCAAGCTTGAAGAATCAGTAGATTTTTGAACTTTTGCCATGATAAATCTCCATTATTAATTATGTTAAATTAAAAAAACTGAAGGCCTTATGTCCTTCTGTTTCAAACTTATCTTATTAAGTATTCAAGTTACGTGCCAAGGAGCCGTTAAAAAAATAAAAAATGATTTTAATTAATAATTCAGTCAGTTAAAAAAATACAGTCCAAGGTTCTTCGGGGCGGGCACGCTATATGAGATATTATCCATGGAACCGTTTCCATATATTAATGGAAAATAATCCACTATATTTGTGGAATTACTCAACACTCTTCAAGACAGACAAAATTTCTTGATTTCGAAATGGTTTTGCAACAAAATCTGAAAGAAGCCCCTCTTCAAGGGCTTTTCTGATTGCGGGGTCATCTCTGTAGAAATACCCAGAAACCATTATAAGCCTAAGATCTTGGGCTATTGCCCGAATTTTTTTTGCTAAATCCAGCCCCTCAATATCAGGTAGTTTTGCATCCACAAAAACAGCTTTAAAATCTACTTTCTGGATCAGTTCAAGGGCCTTCCGGCCATTTAAAGCGTTCTGGGATAAGATGTTATTTTGTGCCAAAAGGTTTTGAAATGCCCAGCACATATCAGGTTCATCGTCCACAATCAGATAAATATCTTTATGATCTTTCATGGCAAGTATTTTTTTCCACCTAAAAAAGGTTAATGGAATATGGGTGAATCACCCCAGTCGCTTGATTATGCCTTCTACGGTGGTTTTTTTTGTTTTGATTTTTCCATCTTTATTATAAGCCCTCACTCTTTTTGTTGATATTTAAGTTGGATTCAGTATCAATAAAATTAAAAGGGGGCCATGGCCCGTTCATCATATGTTTGCCAGATGAATGCTCGCTCATCTTCTTAAAGCGGGAGCGAAACAGGGATATATTTTTTTTTGAAATCAGAAAGAACAAGGATATCAACAATTCATTGCCATTGGTTTTCTCTGCCCCTTTTAAAGATAGGGGGGTGCTGACCTTTTCCAGGGGCTGGCTCTCCTGTTTAAATTCAATATAAGTTCCCCTGAAATGCTGGAGAATGACCTTTGTTTTTTCATGAATTTCAGGTGGCAGGCGGTTTTGCTGTTCATAAATCGCTTTTCTATGTTGAAGAAACGCTGTGCCGGATATTTTCTTTGGGGACAATACCGGTTCTTTTTTTTCAACACAGCCTTCATGGGAAGAGGTGGAGATGAAACGAACACACATTTCCGTGCCGTCATGGAGCCTTTTTAATTGTAAAAGATATGATTTTTCATTGTCGTTCAGGGCTGTAATCATGTGTGCATGTGTTCTAAAAACAGCTGCAAACCGCATGGGTATAACCGTTTGCTGCTGATGATATGAATCAATGACCCCATGATAGGCCAGAAGGGTCTTCACATCGGTGTCAGGTGGTTTGCTCAGTGTGGATATGACAGCTGAAATCTTATTGGAACAAATTTCATGCACCGGCTCTCCATCAATGCCCGGGAGGATAAGTTCCTTATTTTTTCCCATTTCACCAGGAGAAAAAACGCAATAAAGCAGATGCAGTGTCACAAGCCTTCTCCCTGGGCTGTTTTGCAAAAACTATAGGGTGCCCAGGGCCCGGAAACAATCAAGGAGAGTCCGGTTGGTGAAAATGTTTCTTCTGCCTGGGCGGTGTCTTGCAAAAAGGCGGATTTGTTGTCATCGTGAATTAAAAATGCAAAATTAAACACCATTTCTAAATCATTTTCTTCTATTTTTTCTGTTAAAATATCTCTGGGAGAAAATTCCGGGTTCTCTTCTGTGAGATGATCCAGAAATGTTCCGCAGGTTTTATTGATCCATTGGCTTATTCCCGTTTCAACATTTTTGTCAAATTGACGTTGTGCAATGTATTTTTTTCCGGGGGACAACGCATCCAGCTGCTTTTTCTGATCTTTGAATTCCGTTTCCATCAAAAATTCAAGGACTTGTTTTCTATTAATAAATCCCTTTAAACTGTATTCACTTTTATCTTGGGTTTGATCCAAAGAATTGGAAATCAGCCCGGATTTAAGACTAAGGGTTTCCCTGAGGTTTTCCATGGACGAAAAAAGGGTGGCAAAGCGTGCCGGATACACCGGAGCTTCCTGCATCATGTGCTTAATTACATTTTCGTGCCGCATGGCCCGGGGGCCTATCCAGTCAATGTCTTTCATGTTCTCTTCAGCAGATGCCCCCACAAATGTATCCAGAGGAATCATATTATAAACTGCCACAAAATTTTCCAGATGTTCCAGGCAAACCGGTGTGTCTGCATCAATGCCCGTGATGGAGGGGGCATCGAGTTTATCCGTCCGTGTGACACAGTAGAGATAAACTGCCTGTTCGTTTTTATTTTCCATTTTTTTAAAAGCCTATAATGTGATAATTCACTTTTGTATTTGATGATCAAAAATGGCAGGCCTGCATGCTGGCCTGCCATTGTTTTTGCTAACGAAGGCGGGGACAGATTTATAAATCTGTCCCCTAAAGCACTCACAATCTGTCCCCTAAAGCACTCACAATCTGTCCCCTAAAGCACTCACAATCTGTCCCCTAAAGCACTCACAATCTGTCCCCTAAAGCACTCTACTAGACTGCGGGATCATGGATCATTCAGTCATGAAATAGTACTTAAAGTCCTGACTTCATCCATTGCGACTTGTAATTGCTCCAGCGTGATGACAACTGTATCATCCTCATCCCCTCTAATGGGATCTCCCTGTGCATCTTTTTCCATTTCAGCCACTTTTTTCCGGATGGCCATGAGTGCCGCCCGGTTGCACGTTGCCTCAATTTCAGCACCGCTGAACCCCTCGGAGTCTCTGGCCAGATCCCCCAGTCGATCTTTGATTTCAAAGGGCTTATGCTGAAGGTGGATTTGAAAAATTTCTTTTCTGTCATTTTCATCGGGCAGAGGGATTTCAACAATTTCATCAAATCGTCCGGGCCTTAGTACCGCCGCATCCAGCATGTCCACGCGGTTTGTGGCACCCAGAACCAGCACCCCTTTTAATTCATCAATGCCGTCAAATTCCGCCAAAAACTGACTGAGCACCCGCTCTCCCACATGGGAATCACTGGACGCTGCACTTCGGGTGGGCACCAAGGCATCAATTTCATCAAAAAAGATGATACAGGGAGAGGCCTGTCTGGCTTTTTTAAAAATCTCCCGCACGCCTTTTTCTGATTCTCCCACATATTTTGATATCAGCTCCGGTCCCTTGACGGAAATGAAGTTAACATGGCTTTCATTGGCAATGGCCTTTGCAAGAAGGGTTTTTCCACAACCCGGTTTTCCTGATACCAGAATGCCTTTGGGGGGACGGGTGCCAGCCTTTTGAAAGATCTCTGGATATTTCAAAGGCCATTCCACAGCTTCCACCAGGCGTTTTTTGATGGTTCGGTTTCCCCCGATGTCATCCCATTTTACATTGGGGACTTCAATAAAAACCTCTCTGATGGCCGAAGGCTCCACTTCCCGCAGGGCAAACATGAAATCATCCATACCGATTTCCAGATCTTTCAGCTGGTCATAGGGTATCTGGGTCATGTTAAAATCAATATCAGGAAGCAGACGTCTCAGGCAGATCATGGCAGATTCCCGGCAAAGCGCCTCCAGGTCCGCCCCTACATAGCCATGGGTTATTTCTGCCAGTCGGGGCATGTCCACATTCATTGCCAGGGGCATTCCGCGGCTGTGAATGCCCAGAATTTCCAGGCGACCGTTTTTATCGGGTATGGGAATGATAATTTCCCTGTCAAACCGCCCGGGACGTCGCAGGGCAGGGTCCAGGGCATTGGGAATATTGGTGGCGGCAATGACAATGAGGTTCTGCCGTTGGTTCAAGCCGTCCATGAGGGCCAGAAGCTGGGCAACCACCCGTTTTTCAACATCTCCCACCACTTTTTCCCGCTGGGGGGCAATGGCGTCTATTTCATCCAGAAAAATGATGCTCGGGCCTTTGGCTGCCGCATCTTCAAAAATTTTCCGCAGATGCGCTTCACTTTCACCATAAAATTTATGAATTATCTCGGGACCGCTCACCGAGAAAAAATTGGCTTCGGTTTCATGGGCAATGGCTCTGGCAATCAGGGTTTTTCCGCACCCGGGGGGACCATACAAAAGGACCCCTCTGGGGGCACCAATACCCAGACGTTCAAATACTTCCGGAAAGCGCAAGGGCAGTTCGATCATCTCTCTGATGCGCTGCACCTGGGAACCCAGTCCACCAATATCTTCGTATGAGATGCCCCCCTCTTTTTCCGTCCCTTTCCTCGATTTTGATTTGCCGATGATTAACTGGGTGGTGGGGTTGATCATCACCGGGCCCTGGGGCACGGTGGATTCAATTTTAAAATTGGCGGTACGGCTTCCAAACAAGGTGGCCCGGATGGCATCTCCAGCCAGTATGGGAAGACCGTCCAGCAGGCTTCCAATGTAATCCAGATCCCGTTTATCCGGGGAAATATTCACCGGGACAAGCACCACGCGCTGGGCCGCATTCCATGGAATATTCTTCACTTCTAGCGTTTCGTCCAGGCCACATCCTGCATTTTCACGGCTAATCCCGTCCAACTGTATCCGGGCCTGGCCACGGACATCTTTATAGGCGGGCATGACCTTGGCAACGGTAATTCTTTTTCCGGTTATTTCAATGATATCACCGTTGGACACTCCGATACGTTTCATATCTTCGGGGTCCATCCTGGCGTAGGCACGTCCCACATCCTTTTTCAGTGCCTCGGTGACCTTAAGTTTTAACGATGTAGCAGATGGCATAACATACTCCTTTTATAAAAAAATCCCGGCAAACCAAGATACAATACAAGAACGTAGGGGCAAAATTTATTTCTGCCCTGTGTTGTGGGAAAACTACGAGGGATTTTCAATGTTCATTAATGCCTTTTATTAGGTCTATGGCATACATTTAATTTCAAGAATGCCATTATTACAGGAAATTTCCATTTTTTCCCGGGGGAATGACCGGGGAAGCAGAACTTCTTTCCTATATTTTTTATCCCCCTTCGAGGCGTCAATTTCCAGCAGGTCTTCATTGATGCTTATCTTTATGTCTTCAAGGCTGGTACCGGGCATCTCTGCCATAACAAGTGTGTGATCCTCTTCTTCAAATATATCCACAAGGGGCTCACGCATTTCATGGACAAAGGATTCTCCTGATTTCTCATCTTTTCTGATATTTCCAAAGGGCTGCACCTCAGGTTTATCTCCACCCAGCCCCATTTTCATGGAAAAACCATAGACCCCTTTAATATCCTTGTCTTTTCCTTCAAAGGACACGGTCTTGGACAGTTGTTCTCCTTTTTCAGCCAGTTCTCCCAGTTTTTCCAAAAATGTCAAAACTCCATCAAAGGGGGACCCACTTTGTTTCTTTCCATTTTTATGCATTGTCATTTTTACTCTCCATTGATTGTGACACCGTAAATTTTCAGTTTGGTATGAATGGTTTTATAGTCTATCTTTAATCGTCTTGCCGCCTTTGCCTTGTTCCCTCCCACCTGTCGAAGCACATGTGTTAATATTTCTTTTTCAAGAATGGAGGTGTTTTGCTTTATGATTTCTTTCAGGGGTCGTCCTTCCCATGAAGTTTCATCTTGTTCAGGCGGTGTATCAGGAACCTCCTGTTGGGGGATATCGCTTAAGTCAAGATGTTTTTCCGTAATCTCCTCATCGGCCATGAGAACGGCTCTTCTGATGGTGGATTTCAGCTGACGGACATTCCCTGGCCATTGATATGTTATTAAACAATTCATGGCATCAGAAGAAAATCCTTTTATATTTTTTTGCAGCATGATGTTGGTGGAATCGAGAAAACGTTTACTCAGGTAGGGAATATCGTCGGGTCGTTCCCTCAAAGGGGGGATGCGGATGATAAAATCATTTAATCGAAAAAAAAGGTCTTTTCTAAAGGCGGTGGCGGCGCAGGTCTCCAGGTCCCGATTGGTGGCAGCCAGGATTCTCACGTTCACAGGGATAGGACTTGTTCCCCCCACACGGTAAATACTTCTTTCCTGGAGGGCGCGCAGCAATTTCGCCTGGGACCCCATTGACATATTGAATATTTCATCCAAAAAAAGCGTACCGTCATTGGCTGCTTCGAATTTCCCCATTTTTTGACGCATGGCACCGGTGAAAGAGCCTTTTTCATGGCCGAAAAGCTCACTTTCTAAAAGGGTTTCTGTAATGGCACCGCAGTCCAGGGCAATAAAGGGGCCATCTGTTCGGTTGCTGGCCTGGTGAATGGCTGTGGACACTAGCTCTTTACCTGAACCGGTTTCACCCTGGATAATAACGGAAAAATCGGATTTGGCGACCCGGTTGATCTGCATGAGCAGATGCCCCACCTGTTCACTGTGCCCCATGAGTTTACGCAGATGAACCCGCTGATCCAGTTGGGATGACAATTGCTTGATCTTGCCTTTAAGGGTCCGCTCCTGGCATGCCCGATGCACCACTCTGAGCACTTCATTGTGATCAAAGGGTTTTGAAAGATAATCATGGGCACCCAGCCGAATGGCTTCCACAGCCCCATGAATATCGGCAAAGGCTGTGAGCAGGATCAACGGGAGATCCGGATCAATTTCTCTGGATTTATGAAGGAGTTCCAAGCCATCCATATTAGGCATTTTTAAATCGGATAGAACCACATCCGGCGTATGACGACGAATTTTTTCCAGGGCGTCTTTGCCATCATGGGCAGTTATGGTTTCATAGCCTTCAGATTCCACCAATCGACACAACAGGCGACATATGTCCGGTTCGTCATCCACAATTAAAATTTTGGCAGTTTGTAAATCCATTCTGAGTATCCGCTCTCCTGTTCTATATCTATAAGGTTATTCTCTTCCCCCCCTGAATCCTTTTTCCACATCAAACCCCAAAGGTCATTGTGAGGGACTGACGTTTCCGGCAGGATGATAAAGGGGATAGATAAGTTCAATATCCGGATTGAGATATTTTTCAATATTGTGTAATATCCCCAGGAAAATAATTCCTGTTTCGTCAGTATTAAGTGTTTGTCCGATTCTATCTGCTACATACTGATCCCTTTGTCCCAACAATTTTTGATCTGAAAGGGAATCAGAGACATTATCATAGTCCGTCATCTGACGTTTAACTGCTTCATACTCTCGTAGCAGGAGGGCAGGAGATTCTGTACCCATAATGGTTGCTCCTTTTCCCATGAGCTTTGAAAGCAATTGATAATTGGAACTTCCCTGATTCACCATATCCTGGACAATCTCTTTTTCTTTGCCGCACATGGCAAGGCCATCCTGATACAGGCGAACAGTTTTATACGAAAGAGACATATCCAGGAGGGATTGTTCGATATCTCGCCACATCTGGTTTATTGCAAGTGATTTCCGTTCCGCGGATTCTGGACCGGATTGTCTGAGGCTCTCCCTTCGAACCACCTCTTTCAATTGCCCGAGATCTTCCGGGGAATGGATAATGGGATAATAAATTAATGTCCTCTGTTTTGTTTCAGAGCGGTTAATTTTAGTTTTTCCTTTGGTCATTGTCTATTTTCTCTGTTTTTATAAAAAGTATGGAATTCGTTCCAAAGCATGTAATCAGTTCTATAGCATGTAATTAATTCCATAGCAACAGATACATACTATTATGGATTTATTACCACACATATGCTGTCATTACAATTTATTTTAACATTCGGACTCTGACTCTATATGGGAATTTTTTTTGGGGGGGGATAGTTAACTCACCCTGCAATGCAAATTGCAAATTAAAACGATGAATTCAATTTTTTACAAACAAATTCTAAAAATTAAAATATCGACAATTATATACAAAAAATGTGCCAGACTGTGACGTGCAACGTGTGGAGGGGGTTCTAACGTCGGCCAAAGGAATTGGCCCAGTTGGCGGATCACAGGTTTCGAATGGGCTCATCATCCGCCACCACAAGGATGGTTTCACTCCCCCCCCCAGCCAGGTATTTTAGGCAATAACGGGTTTTGTGATCAAGGATGTTTTATTTTTAATTTCCGGCAGATAAAGTTTAAAGGTGCTTCCCAGACCCGGTTCACTGTCAACCCAGATGAACCCGTTGTTTTGTTTCATGATGCCGTAAACAGAGGCGAGTCCCAGACCTGTGCCTTGCCCGACTCCTTTGGTGGTGAAAAAAGGTTCAAAAATTCGTTTGGATATTTCTTTGTCCATGCCGATGCCGGTGTCCGATACCAGCAGACAGATATAGGCACCGATCTTGTGTTCCACATCATGGGTTTCAAAATATCGCATATCCAGTTCCACGCGACTGGTTTTAAAGGTGAGTGTGCCTCCCTCGGGCATGGCGTGCCTGGCATTAACGGCAAGATTCATCATCGCCTGTTCAATTTGTCCAGGATCAATTTCAACCATGGGCACTCCATCCGGGCAGGGGATTATTTTTAACTCAACGTCCTCACCGATGAGCTGCATGAGCATTTTCCGGATATCCTCAAGGGCGGTGTCAAGATTCAAAATCTGGAACTGCACCGCCTGTTTACGGCTGAAGGTTAACAACTGCCGTACCAGATTTGCTGCCCTTTCTCCTGCCCGTTTAATCTCTAATAGTTGTTCATGCATCTCGGTATCCGGCTTCACCCCACCCCTCATAAGCATAGCAGCGGCATCGCCGTTGATGATGGTAAGAATATTGTTGAAATCATGGGCAATCCCCCCGGCCAGGGTACCCAAGGTTTCCATGCGCTGGGATTGTATATTCTGGGCCTGGAGCCCCTCAGAGAGGGTGATATCACGAAGAATGGTTAATTTTGATATGGAATTATCCTTATTTGTAATAGGCGAGTTTAAAACCATAAATTTTTTTCGGTTAGCGGGATCATCCAGCTGATATTCCACTACCTGTCCTTGGCTTACCTGATCAAACACACAATGGGTACAGCGCTCCTTTCCACCATAAAAAGCCTGATAGCAAATTTCTCCGGTGGCATTACGTCCCAGATGTGTTTCCATTGCCGGGTTCATGTATAAAATACGCCGATCCGGTGAAGAGACATATAGCGGGTCTTTTATGGCTTCGACAATGGTACGGTAGCCGGATTCATGCCATTTAAGAATATTCTTGGGGATCTGAGACATTTTATAATTTTACCTTTGGTGTGTTTTGATATCCTGGGGCATCAAACTCAAATTTGTTTTCGGATTTAGGTTTAGGCAAATCAAGCAGATTGCATCCCTATAATACAATTCTGTTGAATCGTTCATTCAGAAAATTTTGTATAACCTATTGACCGTCTAAATGTCAATCAAATCAGACATCATCTATTCGTTATCCTTATCATAGTGGATCAGGGTCGATTCAGTTATGCCCATCCAGCACACGGCGAACGGTTTCAGCAAGCTCTTTTCGCACAATGGGTTTGTTGATAAACCCCCGAATATCAGACTTAATGGCTTTTTTCCGATTGATCTGGCTGCTGTAACCGGTGCAGAGAATAACAGGCACGTCCGGACGAATTTTCATCATCTTCAGAGCCATGACATCACCGGTCATGCCCGGCATGGCCATGTCCGTGATGATCAAATCAAAATCATGGGGGGTTGCCCGGAACATTTCCAGGGCAACACCGCTGCTTATGGAAGTGACCACCTCATAACCAAGCCTTTTGAGATACCGTTCTCCGATTTTAATGATGGAGGCTTCGTCATCCACATACAGCACCCGTTCACTGCCCCTGGGTAAAACGTCCTCATTCCGGGCCTGGGGTGATGGAGATACTTTTTGTTTTTTTATCACCGGCAGGAGAACGGTGAACACAGCACCCTGCCCCAGGGTACTTTCAACACTCACATGGCCACCGCACCGGTTAACAATGCCATGGACCAGGGCCAACCCCATGCCTGTTCCGCTGCCACTGCCGCTGCCGCTGCCGCTGCCCCGGGTGGTAAAATAGGGATCAAAAATAGATTCAATAGTATCTGGAGAAATCCCCGCACCCGTGTCGGACACCCTTATCTGTAGATAATCTCCCGAAAAAAGTCCCTCCTCGGTCGGTATCGTATCATCATCCAACACCACATCACACACCGTCATTTCAAGTACCCCCCCTTTGGCATCCATGGCCTGGGCTGCGTTGGTGCAAAGATTCATGAGCACTTGGTGCATCTGGATGTCGCTGCCCATGATCAGGGCCTCACTTTGAATATTTTGGCGGATGTCTATGGTGGTGGGAAGAGAAGAACGGATAAACTTGAGCACCTCTTTTGCAATCACACCGGGCTGCAACAAATTTTTTGTCTCATCACTTTTCCGGGCAAAGGGGAGGATCAGCTTGACCATATCCCGGGCACGGTGTCCTGCCGTGATCACCGTCATGAGGCTCTCATGGAGAATAGACCCTTTTTTTATATCATCCAGAGACAGCTCAGTGTACCCGATGATGGCTGACAAAATATTGTTGAAATCATGGGCAATCCCCCCGGCCAGGGTGCCGATGGATTCCATGCGCTGGGCCTGATGGAAATGATATTCAGCCATTTCCTTTTCATTTTCCAGTTTCTTTTGTTCGGTGATGTCCCGGGTCACTCCCCGGTATCCCACCAGAGTGCCTGCCTCATTTATCAAAGGAATTCCGTTGGTCAAGAGCAAACGCCATTGCCAAACTTTATCCAGTGCCCGGGTTTCCAGGTTGGAAAAGGAACGTTTTTCAACCTTATATTTCAAAAAAGCAGCCTGAAGATCCATGTCCTGATCCCCATCGACTTGCTCCAGAAAGGTAAACTCCCAGAAGGGTCGGCCCAAAAATTCCCGATGCTCATACCCCAGCACTTGCTCTACGGCACTGCACATGTAAGTAAAGATGCCGTTTGTGTCAAATTCCCACACCAACTCCCCCATGGTCATAGTGATGTCCCGGAACCATTTTTCCGAAATTCTCAGTGCTTTTTCAAATTTTCTGCACTGGGTCACATCCCTGAAAATAAGTACCACCCCCATGGGATCTCCGTTGCCGTTTTCAACGGGAGCCGCACTGCTGGTAATGGGATATTCGCGACCGCTTCTGGAAATCAGTAGGGTGTGGTTGGTAAAAGCAACGACCTTACCGGTGGCAATCACCTGATCAACGGGACTGGTGTAGGGATTTCGGGAGATTTCGTTGAGAATGGAAAAAACTGTTGAGGCCGCTTTTCCCACGGCCTCCTCTTCCCGCCAGCCGGTGAGGGTTTCAGCCACGGGGTTCATTAAAATCACTTTACCATGTGCATCAGTCACCAGTACGGCATCAGCAATGCCTTTGAGGGTAACAAGCAGGCGCTCTTTTTTTGCCTGGGTTTTCAACTCGGCTTCATGGCGCACCCCCACATCATGGAAATTTTTCAAGGGCAGGGCAATGTCATCTGCCAATTCCTGGAATAAGTCTAGCCTCCCCTTGGAAAGTCTGCGATTCTCCAGGATATGGATATGAAGCACGGCCATGACCCGCCCTTCAACGCAAAGGGGGACAGCAATGGCCACATTACAGCTACCCGCCTGGAACAGATCCCACCACCGACCCATCTCCGGGGATTGGTCCCTGCGATAGGTCACCTGCAGGGTACCGGTTTTCATGGCCCGGCGGGTCAGGGCCAAAGAGCTCAACAAAAATCGGGGGTCACCACTGTGGTCGGATAGAAACGATTTAAACTGCTCCCGATCCATGCCATCGTAATCCCCGATGACCACATCCCCCCCCCCCTCCTGAACCTGAACATGGGCAAACCATACCAGGGGAAGGCCCATATCCCGGGCCAGAATATTCACCGACTGGAGAAAAAGTACCTCCCGGGTATCCACCCGAACCATCATGCGGTTGAGGTTACGAAGGGCATTCAAGGTCCGTGTTTTTTCCACCAGGCTGGACTCATGCTCAATTTGCTCGGTGAAATCCCGAATAATAACAATGGCCCCCAGGCATTCATCTGCTTTCCTCAGGGGAAATATCTTTACTTCCTGGATCATCTGAACCCGGCGTTCCCCCTTGATAAAGGTCAGATCCATAAAATAGTGGTGCACCAGGGGAGAAAGGATGGCGCTACGATTTTTTTCCACGCAATCTTTAAGATAGTGATCCTTACCGCGATGGTGAATTTCAGGAAACACCTGAAAAATAGATTGTCCGGCCACATCGTTCTGTTTTAATCCTGCATATTTTTCCAGCCATTTATTGAAAAAGGTGATCCGGCAGGAGGTGTCCACACACACCACCCCAAGGGAAAGATGCTGGATAAATATATTATCGGTTATATCTTTCATAACATTGATCACCTTATGGATTGCTCCGCGAAGCCAGGTGATCAATCCTTCCCGGTTCCGCAATAAAAAGTTCGCCTTAGTGAAAGACTGTGAGCAGCAGCCCCATTCGGTGTATTTTAAAATTTGTAAAAAAAATAAAAATACCGGAGAAAACAAACGGCTCGCAGATACAAATGATTTGTCAGAATATGTTTTTATCAGAATATGTTTTTACAGGAAAGAAGTTTTTGCAGGAAAGAAGTTTTTGCAGGAAAGAAGTTTTTGCAGGAAAGAAGTTTTTGCAAGAAAGAAGTTTTTGCAAGAAAGAAGTTTTTGCAGGAAAAAAGTTTTTGCAGGAAAAAAGTTTTTATAAAGATATGGCAAGGGAGATGGAAATAAATAATTGTTCAGCCTGGCGGTAGTCGTTAGGCCGTTCTGCGGTGCCACAAAAATCTTGGACGATTATTATTTTCGGTCTCCCTAAGTTTGGAATGGGGAAAAAATAACCTCCCCATTATTTTCCTTTATATCAGAGTGTAATCAGAATATTGACAAAATTATGGGGTGCCCAAGGGCCATTGTATTCAAAGGAAAAATTATTATCAAATTGTCTAGCAGACTCAAAAACACCTTCTTCAAACCGTTCCTGATCGTTTCGGTTGATCAAACAGGCCAGATTCATTATTTCCTGCTCATTTCGGCATTTATTTTCTTTAATGTCGTCACAATAGTCGTCCAGAATCTCAATGATCTGATTGGTGTATTCTTCACGATTGGCATCGAGTTGCTGGTTAAACATGCGCCCCAATTCTAATTTTGCTTCCTGACTGGGTTCTCTGTTTCCACCAAAATATCGATCCCTGGTAACCCTGAGTTCTGTATCTGTGGAAATGAAATATTCAAATATATTGGGCACATCATAGGAAATACGGATGCCCATTTCCACCTTTCCTGCAACCGTGGCAAATTTTTCCTGAAAAACATCACGGCTGTTTACAAGTATCTTTCTGATGGCCTGCTCTCCATCAGCAATGATACCAAAGGCCATGGGAAGCGGGGTCGTCTCCTCCATTATCTTGTTCAGAACAGCGTGATGGGCCGCAATGTTCTTTCGTTGGGGCCTGATTTTTTTATTGGGTACTTTGCTCACCACGGCAGCGTTTTTGCCTTCAACGATTAAATAGACATCTGACCCATCCATACCAATGGAGCCAAAAGTTTTTTCCACCGACTCTTCAATGATGGCATAAAGATACCGTCCGTTGCGCTTTGAGGTTTTGTCTGACATATACCATTATCCTTTTTTACCACAAGGTTCAGGCGCAAGCTGTGACAAACCTTTTGTCTGAATGTGCTTGCGCCGAAAATCGGGTTCTATAATATATTTGGAGGCAGGTTCACTCAATACTTGAGTTTAAAACCGCCGTCAGTTTCAGATTCCTGGGCCACATTCAGATTTCCCGGGGTGCTTGGTACATCCCCGAGGATACGTTGAATAGAGGCTTTTTCTTTTTCAATTTCCATGAGACGCTGGTTAATCGCGTCAATTCGCGTTTGCGCACCTGATTTTTCTTTATTTTTTCTCGCTTTTTCCATTTCAAGGCAGCTGATGCGCATATATGCCATGTGAGGATTCGATATGTGATCAGCATCATTGCCCGCATGGGTTTTGATATCCTGCAAGCCTTTGATCGGTTGTCTCCGATTTGTATCCATATCTTCACATCCTTGTTAATTTAATACGATATAAAATATTGAACCAGGGTAGAAAATCACAGATCATTTATCAGTTCATCAATTTTTTTGGGCATTAAAGGCTCTCCCCCGCGTGTCACCTTGGCGGTATCCACATTTAGAACATCACGGCAGATCTGTCTGAAAACGGGATTGTCTTTTGAGGCACCCCCACCCATATGTTTTAATATTTTCCCAATGGCGATACAGGCCCGAATGG
>Ga0307987_1000915_pt1 | contig 16843 bp, 11 predicted proteins | sample EllFjometagen181_FD_203157 | JGI IMG/M metagenome (GOLD analysis project Ga0307987, IMG submission 203157) | Marine microbial communities from Ellis Fjord, Antarctic Ocean - #181 | ecosystem: Environmental > Aquatic > Marine > Unclassified | place: Southern Ocean | collected 2014-10-08
TTTCCGAATCTTAGATGAAAGAAATTCTTTGTGGGAAGCTTCGGAAAAGAAAGTGAGCCATTGAGCTTTAATCATTTGACAATGAATTCTACCTTTTGCAAAAGTACTTCAAGGAAATAATAATGTTAAATGAAAATATTAGATTGTTGAAAAAAAGTTTTAGATACAGTCGATTATTTAACGCAATTAAGGTTTATATTTCATATTACATATCATTGCTAATTAAAAGTGCTGTTTATTGGGGCTCACCGCCTGTAGTAATGATAGAACCAACCAATATTTGTAATTTGCAATGTCCGCTTTGTCCTTCCGGTAATGGAACTTTAAAAAGAGCAAAAGGATATATGGATTTGGATGTTTTTAAGAAGATCATTGATGATATAGAAAAAACTGCTTTCATGGTTGTGCTTTGGAATCAGGGTGAACCATATTTGAATAAAGATTTCTCCAAGATGGTCAAGTATGCTTCAGATAGAGGTTTGTTTACACTTGTTTCTACAAATGGGAATATTGATTACGAGGCTGAAGAAATTGTAAAATCAGGATTAGATTCGATGATAGTTTCTTTGGATGGCACAACGCAGGAAACTTATAATAAATATAGAGTTAATGGGAAATTGAATACAGTAATTAAAGGTGTTAGAGAGATCGTTGCAGCCAAAAAAAAATTAAAAAGATCAAATCCATTACTTCGTTGGCAATTCTTAGTAATGAAACATAATGAGCACGAAATAGAAGAAATAAAGTTATTAGCTAAAGAACTTGAAGTTGATAATCTTGAGTTAAAGAGTATTCAAATATATTCCAAAGAAGATATTGAGAAATATCTTCCAACAAATCCAAAATATAGAAGATATAAAGTTAGTGGTGATAATTTCGAATTGAAATTTGGTATTAAAAACCGCTGCCGTCGTATTTGGACAAATGCTGTAATTAACTGGGATGGGGAAGTAGCGATCTGCTGTTTTGATAAAGATGGGATCTTCAAAGTTGGGAATGTAAAAACAACAAGATTAAATCAATTATGGAAAAATGATAATATTACTAAAATCAGAAATCAAATATTAACAAATAGAAGCGAAATAAATATCTGTAAGAATTGTCTTGAAGGTGTGAAGATCAGGATTGAGGAAGCAAAAGTTTGATTTCTTTTGTGAATAAGTAAACTTAGTTGCTTAATTTATCTTTCTTTTTACTTTTTATTATGTAAAACAATCCAATCAACGCTGGCAGTAAAACATTAAATATAAACACAGTTAATGATACAGTTATTGCTGTTTCTGAAGAAATTTCATATTTAGCCAATATTTCAATCGCAAATTTTTCTCTTAAACCCAATCCTGCATAAGTTATAGGAATCAAGTTTGAGAATAAGATAAGTGGAATTGAAACTACAGCTGAGAAGAAGTGAAAACTAATGAAATTGTTTAATAAAATAAAATATTGAAAAATCGTAATGAACATATACAATATTTGCATAAAGAAAATCCTGGGAATTATCTTCCTGTATTGCTTAAAATATATTGTTAGATTTTTTTTTCTATCGAAATGCTTAAGAAGATAAATAATAAATGGTAGGAAGATAATAAAGATAAAGGCGATAATTGTAGGTAATACGAATTGTTTTCTAAAATAGAAGATTGCTGCAAAACTAGCAAATAAAAGGCTCATCCAGATCTGAAAGAATTTTTCAACTCCCACAGACATGAATGATAATTTTTTTTCATTCTTAACATAATACATTTTTCCTACAACTGCATGCCCTCCTGGAATTAGGAATCTTAGTGCGTGCCCTATCATGTGAGAACTGAATATCTCGGATTTTTTTGGTTTGTATTCAGGGTTGATCTTAAGATAGGATCCCCAATTAAGGTATTCAATAAATATTTTAATCCCAGCAGTTATCACAATTAAAAAAATATAAAATAATTTTAGATCTATGAAAGAAAGATAAAGCTGATGGAAGTTGATTTTTCTAAAAATGAAATACAATATTATTGAAGTGATTATCATCTTTATAAAGTAAAAATATCGATTTTTAATTAATTTTTCCATTCCCAATTTCCTGCTAATCCTAAGATTGAGTAATAAATTAAATAATACGGATAGATGACAATGAAAATTATATCTATAAGTGCAAATTTAAATTTATGCTTTATGATATTTGCGATCCAGAATAAAATTCCACCGAGTATATAACTTAAGAAACTCTGCCATTCCTGAACAATAAATATCTTATAGGGAAGATACAAATAGAATAAAAATATTAAGATGGAAAAAAATTGAAATAGGTGTGATGACATTCCAAATTTGCCATATTTTCTTTTACCTCTGTGATGAGAATTTGATGAATTTACAACGGTAGAAACGAGAACTTCAGGATTATATCTAATCTCCCAAGAAGTATCCTTTATTAGATTCAAGAGCTGTTTATCATCTCCTGCAATGTTATGTTTAAACTTCTCATATCCACCAACTTCAATAAACGCATTTTTTCTCACAGCCATGTTTCCACCAGCTGCACTAAAAGGGAATCCTAAACCGATCGTGCTTGCATAGATTGCAGAAGATATGTGATTGCAAAAACGTTGGAAACTACTAGCATTTGTAACTTCGTAACTACCTACAACAAATCCCGTTTTCACAGAAAAATAACGGTTGTAAGATCTTATCCAATTTGCTTTTGGAAAACAATCTGCATCTGTAAAAAGTAGGATTTCAAATTTCGCATTTTCTATTGCAAGCTTAAGTGCTGCCTTCTTCCCTAAATATTCTTCACTCTTATTTTTTATGTGGAAGTAATTTGCATTTACATGTAAATCACAAAAGGCTTTAATCAAATTTAATGAGTTGTCGGTTGAAGCGTCATCAACAATTATTATCTCGAATTGTTTAATCGGATAGTTCAAATTTTCTAATGAATTAAACAACTTTGGAAGATTTTGCTCTTCATTTCTACAAGCAATAATTATTGAATAATTCAGATCATGAGCTTCATGTACTTTCCAGTTACGTAAAATTCCCATTCCTAAGATAATAAGAAAAACCGAAAAAATGAATATAAACGGATCCATATTAATATGATGCCTGGTAACTTATACTCAACTGATGCTCAATATCGTTTTCATCAATTTTAGAAACTGAATGCCCAAGTAAAATCTTATGATGAGTTAGAGGTTGCCATTTGATAACTGTTTTCACTTCAATCTTTTCGGTTATTTCACCCTCAAGCCAATCTGCTGTATCATCCGGTCTGGATTCATAATTTATACTGAATTCCTTTCCAAGGCTACCTTGTTTTGTATATGAACTATGAATATTAGCAGCTAAGCGTTTGAAAAATTTGTAGTTAAGTTCTCCAGATAATTGGATTAAATTACTTCCATCTGGAAAACCAAGTCCAATCCCATCGTGAGAATATTTGTTATGAAGAATTTTATGAGTATACATCCATGGACGAACTGCAGTGAATTCTATTGTGAATCTGGATTTGTTGTTAGAATTTAACTGATATGAATTACCAACTTGAATTGCATATTTGTTTCCCCACCAATCTGTGAATATTTTACTTCTGCTTAATTCATCTAAAACTAAATTTACATAAAAAATATTTTTTGAAAATGGTTCAAAGTTCATGCCTCCAAATACCAATACATTATCTCTATCGCGTAAATTGTGCTCAGTAGCACGTAAGAAAGTTTGGGGAAGTAAATAACTCGGATCGATACTTCTCCCACCGTAAATAACTTCTTCTCCAGCAAAAAAATGTAGTTGAGTTGTTGGTCTCCAATCCAATTTTTTTACAACAATATATTTATCGTTATAATCTTTGTAAATTGGTTCACCTAGGTTATCTACGTTTGTACTATCGGGAATTAGTGTTCCATGCAACAAAGAAATCGAGAATTTTCTAAAATCAAGCTTTCCACTAAAATATCCATAATCATTACATGCATCATTTAATATAATACTTCCACCAATGTTATTTCCAATAATATATTTTCCTCTTCCTACGGTAAGCAAAACAAAATCCTTTTTATATACTATTTTTCCACTAACATTATCTACAGATGTTGGAGCATTTTCATTAGGCTGCTGTGACCAACTATCTAAAATTGGAGAAGTCTTAAAAAAAACTTCGTCACCTTCAAAATGCCCTGTCCACCAGTAACTATCAATAAAAAGAGTGTTATTGATATTTGCAAATAATTTGGTTCCGTAATATACATAGGAATACTTATTTTTTTGGGTAGAGTTTGAAAAATAATCAGCACCTGTGAATAAATTAAAAAATAAATTTGAATTTGCAGGTAAATAATCGTTACGAATATTTTGTAATAACTGATTGTTCACAAAATTGTTGTGTGTATGTATTTGCAGAAAATGTGAAGGAACTTTTTCGTTGGAAAAAAAGTTTATCACCGCACTCTTAAAATTGGAGAGCGATGAAGTAGCAAGTTTAGAGCGTGTATAATTTGCTGGTTTTATTTTGGGTTCTAAGTAATCAAAATCACTAAAAGTTTCTTCTAATAAAGAGAAATGATTTTGAGATTTAATCTGAACGGTATTCCAATCAATCTCAGAAGCGAAGATATTAGTACAATATACAATAACAATAAATAAAAAGATTTTTTTCATTTAGACCTCAAATTAATTTAACTAATCATTTAATCTAAAAAAAGATAATAGGTGTCAAGAAAAAGGTGATGTGAGCTATATTAACCCAATTTATTGGACAAAACATTAAAATTTATTGCAATAATGACTTGACTTAACTTAATTAAAAAAATCCTTTTACAAAAAAAAATGAGGTGACACATGGATCTTAAAGAACTAAATTATTATTATAATAAATTCAAATTCGGTGAAGACAACTTCCATGAATTGATGAAAAAAAAGGTAAACGAGATCTTGCTGATATCCACTTTTTATGATGCATACATTTTTGAACAAGATGGAAGACTGTCGGAGCAAATTCATGGTGAATACATGCAACTTAACTTGAGTACAGCCCCCCGAATCACAAGTGTTCCAACAGGGATACAGGCTCTTGAACTTCTTAAAACAAAAAGGTTTGATCTTGTTATTACTATGATGCGAATTGGCGAGATAAGTCCATTCAAACTTAGTAAGAAGATCAAAAAAGATTTTAAAGATCTTCCAATATTACTTCTACTTAATGTCTCAAATGATGTTGGACTTATTGATAAAGAAAGTGATGAAATGAAGTATATTGATAATGTTTTCAGTTGGAATGGTGATAGTAAAATATTTCTAACAATGATTAAATATGTGGAAGATAAATGGAATGTTAAAAATGATACTGAGAAAGGACATGTAAGAGTTGTTTTATTAGTTGAAGATTCAATTCATTATTATTCAATGTTTCACCCATTGCTATATTCTGAGATCCTCAAACAAACTCAACGGCTAATTAGCGAGGAACTTAATGATATTAATAAGCGTTATAGAATGCGAGGACGACCAAAAGTGTTGCTTTGTCACTCTTTTGAAGAAGCCATAGAAACTTACGAGCAATATAAGGAATACGTGATTGCAATAATTTCTGATATCCGTTATAATTATCGTGGAAAAATTCATCCAAAAGCGGGTATTAAACTTATAAGACATATGCAAATACATAATGTAGAATGTCCAATATTACTACAATCATCCGAATTAGAAAATGAGAAAGATGCTTTAGAACTTGGCGTCAGCTTCCTTAATAAGAATTCTAAAACACTTCTTCATGATCTACAAAAATTTATTTTAGGAAATTTAGGATTTGGAGACTTCATATTCAGGGATAAAGATGGGAATGAATTTGATAGAGCAAGTTCATTAGAAATTTTCGGTGAGAAATTAAAAACTATTACTGATGAATCATTAACATTTCACAGTACTCACAATCATTTTTCCGCTTGGTTAACAGCACATAGCGAGTTTCTTTTTTCTAAACGTTTAAAGAATCTAAATGTTGAGGATTTTGAAAATATTAATGAATTAAGAGAAACCTTAATAGATATATTTAAAGAAGTAAAGCATGTTAGAACTCGTGGTAAAATCCTTAAATTCGATAAAAATGCACTGAATATTGAAGAAGGAATAATTAGACTTGCAGATGGATCTTTTGGTGGAAAAGCTAGAGGATTAGCTTTTTTGAATTCTCTATTTGCTTCGATGGATATCGAGCAGAAAATTAACGATGTTAGTATTAAGATTCCTAAAACTTTTGTAATAGGAACAAGTGAATATGATAAATTCTTAGAGAATAATAATTTAGGCTCTTGGCTAGTAGAGAAGGATGATCAAAAGATTAAAGAAGTTTTTATTAGCGGAAATATCTCCATGGAATTAAATAATATTTTAGCTGAATTTATTGAAGAAGTAAATTATCCCATTGCTGTTCGTTCTTCTGGTTTATTAGAAGATTCACAATCACAACCATTTGCGGGTATATATGACACCTTCATGCTTCCAAATAATGACAAAGATGATGAGATCCGCTTAATGCAAATTAAAAATGCAATCAAATTAGTTTTCGCTTCAGTTTATTTAAAAACGGCAAGAAATTATCTGGAAAGTATAAACTATAAACTCGAAGAAGAAAAAATGGCTGTGATAATACAAGAGTGTGTTGGTGAAGAATTTAATGGTTTCTATTATCCACATTTTTCTGGTGTTGGGCAATCTTACAATTATTATCCAACTTCATATTTAAAAAATAGTGATGGAATTGTATCTTTAGCGGCAGGATTAGGGAAATCGATCGTTGAAGGTGGCAGAGCATTTCGTTTTTCACCAAAATATCCAAAAATGGAACTCCTTTCTCAAGATGAATTGTTAGGGGAATCACAGAAAGACCTCTATGCTCTTGATGTTAACAATAAAGATTTTTGTGTTACAGACTATGAAAACGGAGCAATTACTAAGTTAAAAGTAAGAAATGTTGTAAAACATAAAGCTTTAGATCATTTAATCTCAACTTGGGATTTTGAAAACAACAGATTGGTTGATGGGGCTGATGTGAAAGGACCTAAGGTTGTAACATTTGCGGATATTATAAAGAACAATTATTTCCCTCTTGCCGAGATTTGCGAAGATATTCTTGAGATTGGTGAAAATGCAATTGGTGTACCCATAGAAATAGAATTTGCAGTTAATTTGAAAAGTGATTTAAAAAAGGGAATCAAGCCAACTTTCTATGTGCTTCAAATCAGACCACTAACAATTAATACAGATGAGATTTATATTGATTCTGATAATCTTGATATGAAACAACTGTTTTTATATACTTCAAGTGGAATGGGTAATGGTGTAATTTCAAATATCAATGATGTAATTTTTATAGACCCAGATAATTTTGATAGATTAGAAACATTTCAAATGAAAGAAGAAATAGATTATCTTAATAAAAAAATGAAAGATCTGAATCGACAGTACATACTGATCGGTCCTGGAAGATGGGGCTCTCGCGATAGATTCTTAGGTGTTCCAGTTCAATGGCATGAGATCAATAAGGCTAAAATAATTGTTGAAACAGGAATGAAAGATTTTATTGTAGATGCATCACAGGGAACTCACTTTTTCCACAACCTAATCTCAATGAACACAGGATATTTCACTGTTCCATATGATTCTAAAACTGATTTCATTGATTGGGAGTGGCTAAAGAAACAACCGATAGAAGAAAAAACAAAACATTTTATACATATTCAAACTGATGATCCAAATGTGATTAAGATGGATGGAAGAAACGGGATTTCCTTTATTTATAAAAATTAACTTCATGTGGAGCAATAGTGAAATTAGAAGAATTAAATAAATATTATAATAAATTCAAATTCGGTGAAGATATCTTTCATCACTTGATGCAGAAACAGATCAAAGAAATCCTGCTGATCTCAAGTATTTTTGATGCATATGTTTTAGAACAGGACAGCAGACTTTCCGAACAAGTTTATGGTGAGTACAAACAATTGAACTTAATGATGGCTCCACGTATAACAACAATTTCTTTTACAGATGATATAGATTCAGCATTAAATGAAAAGAAGTATGATGCTGTGATTATTATGATGCGTGTTGGAGTAGAAACTCCAGGTATGTTGAGTAAAAAAATCAGAAAATTTGATACAAATCTACCTATTCTACTTTTACTAAATAAGATATCATACATTGGACTCATTGAACAAAAACCGGAGATATTGCTACCATTCAATGAAGTTTTTATTTGGAACGGAGATTCCAAATTATTTGTTGCAATGATCAAATTGATGGAAGATTTGTTGAATGTAGAGAATGATACGATTGTGGGAGATATTAGGATAATTCTTTTTATAGAAAGTTCTATCGATTATTATTCAACCTTCCTTCCACTTATGTATTCCGTAAAAATGCAACTAACTCAGGAATTGATTGATACTGAAGTAGATATTATTAATAAAAGATTAAAAATGCGCGCAAGTCCAAAGATTATGATGGCTCATAATTATGAAGAAGCTATTTCAATCTATAATAGATACAAAGATAATATTCTTAGTGTTATTTCAAATGCAAATTTAAAAGTTAATGGTAAATTTGACGTTCATGGTGGATTAAAACTTATGCAGAGGATTCGAAAAGAGAATCCAGTAATGCCAATGATGTTACAATCTGCTGATGAGGACAATGTTAATGAAGCAAAAAAGATCAAAGCAGAGTTTTTATATAAATATTCAGATTCTTTGTTCCATGATCTTAAGGAATTTATTAAAAGCAATTTGGGATTTAGTGAATTTGTCTTTCGCGATTCAAAAGGTAATGAACTAGCCAGAGCAAGAACATTGTATCATTTAGAAAAAACCTTGGAGAAAATTCCAGAAGAATCAATAATTTATCATATTAATAAAAATCAATTTTCAGCTTGGTTGATGGCACATAGCGAGATAGGAATCGCAAAAATACTTAAGGACATAACTGCTGATGAATTTAACTCTACCGAAGAGATTCGCCAATATTTATTAACAACGATCAGGAATGTAAGGTTACAACAAAATCGCGGGAAAGTAATAAAATTCAATCCTACCATCTTTACAGAAGAAGATAAAATAATTCAGTTGGCAAATGGCTCATTAGGTGGAAAGGGAAGAGGTTTAGCATTTTTGAATGCTCTTCTTGTTTCATTGGATCTAGATAAAGAAATTGAAAATGCGAATATTAAGTTACCTAAAACTGCAATTATTGGAACAAACGAATTCGATAAGTTCATTGAGAATAATAGAATTATTTCCAGTGAATTGATCCATGAAAATGATCAAAGTATAAATGAATATTTCCTTAGAGGAAAACTAAGCTCAGAACTTATTGCAAAGTTAGAAATACTTTTACACAATGTGAAAGTGCCTTTGGCAATTAGATCTTCAGGATTACTGGAAGATTCTCAATCACAACCTTTTGCGGGTATATATCAAACGTTTATGTTGCCAAATAATAATCCTGATGACAGCATCCGATTAGAACAACTTTGTAATGCTGTTAAACTTGTATTAGCTTCACCATTTTTAGGGGATGCCAGGAAATATATTGAAAGCATAAATTTTAAGATAGAAGAAGAAAAAATGGCAGTTATTATTCAGGAAGTTGTTGGCTCAAAAGATAAAGAAAACCTTTTTTATCCACACTTAGCGGGAGCAGCTCAATCATATAACTTCTATCCCCCTAAAGATATGTCACATGAAGATGGTATTGTGGCATTAGCTGCTGGTTTAGGCAAAGCCGTTGTTGATGGAGAAAGGGCATTTCGTTATTGTCCTAAGTATCCAAGAGTAAATTTGCTTGAGCCTGTTGGAATTGTTGAGAATAATCAAAGAGATTTTTACGGAATCGATCTATCTAATGAAAGTGAACAAAATGTTAGTAGTGAAGATAATTTTGTAGTTAAAAAAAAGATAAGAACTTCTCATAAAGAAGGTGTATTTAAAGAAATTACATCAGTTTGGGATTACGAAAGATTCCAGTTTCTTGATGGTTCATATATTCGTGGGCCTAGAATGCTAACTTACAGAAATCTTATTTACTATAATCACTTTCCTCTTTCTGATATTTTATTACGAGTTTTAGAAATTGGACAAATTGCCAGTGGAGTTCCAGTAGAAATTGAATTTGCAATAAATCTAGAAGATACTAATAATCAAAAAATGGCAACTTTCTACTTACTGCAAATCAGACCTCTTTCCGTTAACAAAGAGAATATAAATATAAAATTAGATAAAGTTGAACGCAATGAATTGATGTTATCTACAACAAGAGCTATGGGAAATGGGAAAATTGATAATATTAAAGATATTGTATTCATTGATCCTGAAAAGTTTGATAATACACAAACTTTAGATATTGTTGCGGAAATTGAAAAAATTAATAATTATCTCGATAAGAATGATAGAGAGTATATTCTGCTTGGACCCGGAAGATGGGGAACAAGTGATAGGTTTCTTGGCGTTCCTGTCCGATGGGCACAAATAAATAAAGCAAAAATTATTGTTGAGGCAAGTCAGGAAAATTTTACAGTTGAGGCTTCGCAAGGTAGTCACTTTTTCCATAATTTGGTTGCAATGAATGTTGGATATTTCACGGTTTCTCATTCTTCAGACTCTGACTTTATTGATTGGGAATGGCTTAAAAAGTTACCTGTAAATAGTGCTGGTAAATATGCTGTACACGTCGAGTTACAAGATCCGGTCGTTATTCAAATTGATGGGAGAAAAGGGATTGCAATAATTTCAAAAGGCTCAAATTGAATTAATATAAATTAATAGATAGAATTTCTTGACATTTAAAATTGTTTTTTGAGTTTGTTGACGCTGTAAAATATAGTTGCTATAAAATAAAGAAAAAGGAGAGAAGTATTATGACAATGAAAGAATTTTTGAATGATATTAAAGCAAAAAATCCTAATCAACCTGAATTTATGCAAGCAGTAGAAGAGGTTGTAGAGACAATTTGGGATGTTTATGAATCAAATCCAAAATATGTTGAAGCAAATGTTTTAGAAAGGATCATTGAACCGGAAAGAGCAATCTTATTTCGTGTACCATGGGTAAAAGACAACGGTGAAGTTAAAGTTAACCGCGGTTACCGTGTTGAATTTAACAGTGCGATTGGTCCTTACAAAGGCGGATTACGTTTTCATCCAAGTGTAAACCTTAGTATTCTTAAATTCCTCGGATTTGAGCAGGTATTCAAAAATAGCCTTACTACTCTCCCAATGGGTGGTGGAAAAGGTGGTTCTGATTTTGATCCAAAAGGAAAAACTGATTCTGAAGTAATGCGTTTCTGCCAAAGTTTCATGAGCGAACTATTCCGTCATATTGGTGCAAATACAGACGTACCAGCCGGTGATATTGGCGTTGGTGGAAGAGAGATAGGTTTCATGTTCGGTCAGTACAAAAAACTTCGTAATGAGTTTGTTGGTGTTCTTACTGGTAAAGGACGTAACTGGGGTGGAAGTCTGATCAGACCGGAAGCTACTGGTTACGGACAAGTATATTTTGCAAAAGAAATGCTGAAGACCAAAGGTGATTCTTTTGAAGGCAAAACAGTAACAGTATCTGGTTCTGGAAACGTTGCTCAGTATGCTACACAGAAGGTTATTGAGTTTGGTGGAAAAGTTGTAACAATGTCAGATTCAAGCGGATTCGTCTATGATCCTAGCGGAATTACAAATGAGAAGCTTGAATATGTAATGGATCTTAAAAACGTGAAACGTGGAAGAATTAAAGAGTATGCTGATGAATTTGGTGTAGAATACTTTGAGGGAAAGAGACCTTGGGGAATCAAATGCGATATTGCACTTCCAAGTGCAACACAAAATGAGGTTAATGGTGACGAAGCAAAAATGTTAATTGATAACGGTTGTATTTGTGTTTCTGAAGGTGCAAATATGCCTTCAACTCCAGAAGCTATTGAAGTTTACCTTAAAACTAAAATACTTTATGGTCCTGGTAAAGCAGCAAATGCAGGTGGAGTTGCTACATCTGGTCTTGAAATGTCTCAGAATAGTCTTCGTTTTAGCTGGACAAGAGAAGAAGTTGATGAAAAACTTCATAGAATTATGAAAGATATTCATGAACAATGCGTTAAATATGGAAAAGAAGGTGATTTTGTAAATTATGTTAAAGGTGCAAATATAGCTGGATTTATCAAAGTCGCTGATTCAATGTTAGATCACGGAATAGTTTAATAATTATAAATAGAAGTTAGCCCCCGAATTTCGGGGGCTTTTTTTGTGACTTAATAACAAAAGAGTGTTGTTCAATTTACGAAAATATCGACGTTTATATTCTGCATAAATGTAAACATTATAAATAGTTGTCAGTATTAATTATAAAATATATCACAAAGATTGACAATAAAAAAAACGATTTTTTTTTGACGACATAATCAATAAAAAAAACGGAGGATGTGATGGATAAGCAAAAATTTATCGATCAAGTTGCAGCAAAGAATCCTGCACAGCCAGAATTTCTTCAAGCTGTTAGGGAAGTTGTCGATTCAGTATGGGATGTTTATATGGCAAATCCCAAATTTAAAGAAGCCAAAATAATGGACAGAATCGTAGAACCTGAAAGAACAATTATATTCAGAGTTCCATGGACAGATGACAAAGGTGGTGTTCAGGTTAATCGTGGATATCGTATTGAGTTTAATAGCGCGATAGGTCCTTATAAAGGTGGTCTTCGTTTTCACCCAAGTGTAACACTTAGTATTCTTAAGTTTTTGGGTTTTGAACAAATTTTTAAAAACAGTCTTACTACACTTCCAATGGGTGGTGGTAAAGGTGGATCAGATTTTGATCCTAAAGGAAAATCTGATAATGAAATTATGAGATTCTGCCAGGCTTTCATGTGCGAATTATTCCGTCACATTGGTGCAAATACTGATGTGCCAGCAGGTGATATTGGTGTTGGTGGACGTGAAATTGGTTTCCTTTTTGGAATGTACAAAAAACTTCGTAATGAGTTTGTTGGTGTTCTTACAGGAAAGGGTCTTAACTGGGGTGGAAGCCTTATCAGACCAGAAGCAACAGGTTATGGAAATGTATATTTCGCAGAAGAAATGTTAAAAACCATTAGTGATGATTTTAAAGGTAAGATTGTTACTGTTTCTGGTTTTGGAAACGTATCTTGGGGAGCTGTTCAAAAAGTTAATGATTTAGGCGGAAAAGTCGTAACTTTATCAGGTCCTGATGGATACATCTATGATGAAGATGGAATCAAAGGTGAAAAAGTTGATTTCTTGTTAGAAATGAGAGCTTCAAATCGTGACGTTGTAAAAGATTATGCTGATGAATTTGATGTTCCGTTCTTTGAAGGAAAACGTCCTTGGGAAGTTAAATGTGACATCGCTCTTCCTTGTGCAACTCAGAATGAACTTGGTGAAGAAGATGCTAAACTGCTTGTTGCTAATGGATGTATGTGTCTTTGTGAAGGTGCTAATATGCCTTGTACTCCCGAGGCTGTAGAAGTTTTCCAGGCTGCTAAAATTCTTTATGCTCCGGGAAAAGCTGCTAATGCAGGTGGTGTAGCTACAAGTGGTCTTGAAATGTCTCAGAATAGTCTTCGTTTTAACTGGACTCGTGCAGAAGTGGATGAAAAACTTCATAGAATTATGAAAGATATTCACGAACAATGCGTTACTTATGGAAGAGAAGGTGATTACGTAGATTATGTAAAAGGTGCAAATATTGCTGGCTTTATGAAAGTAGCAAATGCAATGCTTGATCATGGTGTAGTATAAATTACCTAAGTAATATATAGATAAAAAGCCTGCAGATTTTTGCAGGCTTTTGTTGTTTTCATATAAAAATTCTTTACTTCAAATCCAGTGTTTATAAAAGTGATTTTATTAATTTTCGGAGGATTTAAATGAGCCGATATATCTCAAAATCAGCCCAGATTGGGAAGGATACAAAAATTGGTTATAATTGTGTTATAATGGATAATGTAATAATTGGAACAGAGAGCATGATTGGTCATAATGTAGTTATCCATGAAGGAAGTGTGATCGGAAACAGTGTTCGTATCGACGACAATACAGTTATTGGAAAAATACCTTTGAGTTCACCTCGCAGTATTTTCAAAGTGGATCCAAATTTGAAACCTGCAAAAATTGGAGATCAATGTCAAATTGGGACTAATGTTGTAATATATGTTCAATGCGAAATCGGCAGTAATTGCCTGATCGCAGATCTGGCTACTATTCGTGAGAATGTAACAATTGGTAAGCTTAATATTATCGGCAGGAACGTTTCTATAGAAAATTTTGTAACTATTGGTGAAAGAAACAAATTTGAAACCAATTGTTATATTACTGCCTATTCAGAGATCGAGGATTATTGTTTCATTGCTCCGGCAGTTGCTACAAGTAATGATAACTATATGGCTCGAGATGAAGAACGTTTTAATCATTTCAAGGGTATAACAATGAAGAAGGGAAGCCGTATCGGTGTTAATTCCACAATCTTACCGGGAAAAACGATATATGAAGATGGAATGGTTGCTGGTGGAAGCCTTGTTACAAAGGATGTAGCTGCAAAAGAGATTTGGTTTGGAACTCCTGCAAAACCCAAAACAAAAGTACCTAAAGCACAATTATTGAAAAATAATATGGATAAAAAATGAAAACATTAGTTATAATTCCAACCTATAATGAAGCTGAAAATGTTTCAGCTATTATTGAAGCAGCACTTAAACAGAAGAAGAGCATTGATGTCTTGATTGTTGACGATAATTCACCTGATGGAACTTCTGATATTGTAAAAGATAAACAGAAGAAAAATAAACGAATTCATCTATTGGAACGTGAAGGGAAGATGGGGCTTGGTTCTGCTTATGTTGCTGGATTTAAGTATGCCTTAGAGAAAGGATACGATTATATTTTTGAGATGGATGCAGACTTCTCTCATGACCCAAACGACATTCCTAGAATACTGGATGAGATGAAAAATGCTGATCTTGTAATAGGCTCACGATATCTGAAAGGAATCAATGTTGTAAATTGGCCTTTGAGAAGATTAATCCTAAGCTTTTTTGCAGCACAATATGCCAAAATTATTACAGGTATGAGAATAAATGATCCAACCGGTGGATTCAAATGTTTTAGAAGAGAAGTACTTGAAAGCGTAGATTTGGACGATATCCTCTCAGATGGATATTCATTCCAAATTGAGATGAATTTCCGAACATGGGTAAAGAAATTTAAAATTAAAGAACTTTCCATAGTCTTTACTGATAGGCGAGTTGGACAATCTAAAATGTCTAAAAAGATAGTTCGTGAAGCCATAATTGTAGTTTGGAAATTAAAATACTATCAATTGAGGAAAAGGATAAAATGAAAGTAATAAAGGATCTCAAAATAGAAAAATTGGTTTATAAAGGGTTAGGACTTGGTTTTGATAATTCAAATCCGGTTTTTGTTTCAAATGCTGTTCCAGGAGACGTATTAGATGTGCAAATTATAAGCACGAGACGACAAGTAAGTTTTGGTAAAATTGACAAGATCATAAAAGGATCATCAAAGAGAATTGAACCTGACTGTGAAGTTTTTGGAAAGTGTGGTGGTTGTGATTGGCTTAATATTTCTTATGATGATCAGTTAAAATATAAGCAAGAAATTGTTGAAGAGATCTTTCAGAATATTGAGATTGAGAAGATCAATAAAATTATCTCTTCCGGTAAAGAACCATATCGGAACAAAAGTTTTTTCCCTGTTGCAAAACATGATGGAAAGCCAATTACAGGCATGTTCGAGAGCAGATCGCATAACGTGATCCCACATAAAAGCTGTAAACTTCAACCACTGTTATTCGATGATATATGTGAGAAGATTATATCCTATATAAAAGCCTCTAAAATGCAAGTTTACAATGAGAAAAATCATTCGGGAAATATACGTCATATTGGTATACGTTATGCCTTAGGGACAAATGAGATAATCGTGATTCTTGTTACAAGAAACCGCAAGATCCCTTTCTCAAGACAACTTGAGAGAATATTATTAGAAGCTTATCCGAATATTGTTGGAATTATCCAAAACATTAATCCAGAGAAAACAAATGTAATATTAGGTAATGATGAAAAAATAATATTTGGTCGTGATTTTATATACGAACAGATAGGGAAGACTAAATTTAAACTTAATTACAAATCATTCTTTCAGGTGAATACAAAGCAGGCTGAAAAAATGTATGACTTTGCTAAGCAAGCAATATCAGAAGGTTCAAGCGTTATTGATGCATATTGTGGTGTTGGTTCAATCGGACTTTATCTGGCAGATAGAGCAGCAATAGTTATTGGAATAGAAAACAATGTAAAAGCTGTGCAGAATGCTAAAGAAAATGCTAAGCTAAATAAAATTGATAATTGTAAATTTGTCGCTGGTTATGTAGAAAATGAATTACCGAAAATTCTAAAAGATAATAAAATAGATACAATAATATTTGATCCTCCACGTAAAGGACTTGAACAAAGAATAATTGATAATATTCCATCTGATATTAAGAAGATCATCTACATTAGTTGTGATCCAATGACGCAAGTTAGAGACGTGAAATTAATAATGGAAAAAGGTTTTGTGCCAAAAGAGATGCAGCCTTTTGATATGTTTCCCCATACGTTTCATATCGAGAATGTAATTATTCTAGAGAGATAATAATATCCTTGCGAAGGTTTTAGGACTTCTTGCTTTTCCTGACCTTCGTAAGGTTTACTTCATAAACATAACACTTTTCTGTCATCCTTAGTTTGCGTTTTTGTACCGCAACGTTGTACGTTGCGCTAATAATCGACGTGCAACGTCGATCTAC
>Ga0307987_1000917_pt1 | contig 16833 bp, 15 predicted proteins | sample EllFjometagen181_FD_203157 | JGI IMG/M metagenome (GOLD analysis project Ga0307987, IMG submission 203157) | Marine microbial communities from Ellis Fjord, Antarctic Ocean - #181 | ecosystem: Environmental > Aquatic > Marine > Unclassified | place: Southern Ocean | collected 2014-10-08
GGGGCTCGTCGGCATCGAGGCTGGCGGGCATGGGCGGGGCCGCCAGGGAGGGGTCGGGGGGTGGGGGCCTGCGCAGCGCTACCGGGGTGGGGCTGGTGACTGTGGGTACGCGCCAGTTGGTGGCCCGGGGCTTGGGCCCGCGCCGGGGCATCGGGCGCCCTTCGGTGGTGCGGGGGATCTCTTCGGTCTCGAGATCGGGGGGGATGCTGAAGAGGTCCATGTCGGACTGAGTCGTGTCGCCAGCCGGCACCGGCTGCAGGACCATCTTGCGTCCGGCAGGGTCCTTGACGACCACGCGATCGCCGGGCTGAACGTCGATGTGCAACCTGGTGAGCACCGTGGAGTCCAGGCCAGCAGCGCCCAGCGCCTTGCCCAGAGCGTCCAGCCAGGTGGTGCCCTCGACCTCGACCCGATCGGACCCGAACAGGAACTCCCACTTAGTCATCTTGTTCTCCCGAAGGATGAGTCACCAAGTGTAACCGAACCACGCTGGGCGGGGGGAGGCCCGAGGACGCCGAATCCGTGGTCCTCGTCCTGTTCATTCGCGGATCTGCGGACGTGTTTATGGGCGCTCGGTACGCGCTGGGTTCGGGTGCGTGGCGCTGACGCGGATCTTGCGCTCCCTTCGGCAGGGCGGTATCGGCTCTGCCACGCAACGGAACCTTGGTCTGTGACCCACTCAGGAGTGTGAGCATGGAGAGCCTGGCAGCCATCCTCCACCAGGTCGGCCTGCTGCTCTACGCTGGCCCGCTGCTCGCCTTCGCGTTGCTGCTTCCCCTGGCCGCGCGCACACGCTCCCTCGAGCCCTGGCAGCTGGACAGGGTCTGGCGGGCCTGGGGCCCTGGCTCCGGCCTGGCTCTGGGTGTGCTGATCCTGGGCGGACTGCTGCGCTACCACCTCGTCCAGGGAGGCTTCGAGTGGGGGGTGGAGCGGCCCTTCGAGCAGGTCTTTCTGGCCAAACACGTGCTCTTCCTGGTGTTGTGGGTCGAGTACACCTACACCGAGATCTGGGTGGCCGAGCCCCTGCGTCGTCTGGATCCGGGCCCCGACGCGCCCGCGGATCAGCCCGCCTATCTCCGCGCCCGAAATCGGCTGATCCGGCACCTGTGGGTTGGCGCTACCTGTGTGGTGGCCATCGTCATCCTCAGCTGCCTGCCGTACTAGCTGTCGCGGGGCTCGCTGGTCACGCCCGCGGCGCACAGCGCCGCGAAGTCCACGCCCGCGGCCCCCAGCTCTTGTCGGGAGTCCGCCCCGAGCGCCGGGGCGGGGCCCTTCACCGGGCTGCCGGTGGGGGGACAGGCCCACAGCCCGTGGGGTCCCATTCCCAACACGCCCCGGCAGGCCACGAGGCTGTCCTCGAGCAGCTCTTCCAGTTCGAGCAAGGGCGTCACGCAGGCGCTGGCCAGCAGCTGCACCCAGTGGTCCCGCGGCTGCGTGACGAACAGTGCCACGAGAGCGTCGTGGCTGGGAGGGCCCTTCAGCCCGGTCCGCTGTTGGAGCTGGGCCAGGAATTGTGGCTCGAGGGATGCCAGGGTGATCAGGCGGTCGTCACTGCAGCGGTAGATGCCGTAGCAGGGGTGGCCCCCGGTGAGCATGTCCTGTCCTGGTGGCGGTGAGGCCGCCTGGGTGAGGGTGGTGGCCAGCAAGGGGTAGAGCAGGCTGGCCGCACCGTCGGTCATGCTCAGGTCGAGCACGGCGCCGCTGCCGGTGCGCTCCCGCTGTAGCAGTGCAGCGGTGATGGTAAAGGCGGTCATCAGAGCGCCTCCCGCCAAGTCTGCGACGGGGAGGGCCGGTAGGGCGGGGATTCCGTCGATGCGCGCTCCGGACGCCAGCAGGCCGGACAGCGCCTGGAAGTTGATGTCGTGGCCTGGTTGCTGGGCCCAGTCGCCGGTCTGGCCGAAGCCCGTGAGCGAGGCGAACACGATCCCGGGGTGTTCGGCGGCCAGTGTCCCAAAGTCCAAACCGAAGCGGGCCAGCACGCCAGGACGGAAGCTCTCGAGCACCACGTCGAAGCGGGGCAGCAGGGCCCTGAAGGCCTCCTGGCCCGACGGGCGTCGGAGGTCCAGGGTCAGGCTGCGCTTGTCGCGATTCAGTGCGGTGAACATGGCCCCCAGATCGCCATTGAAGGGCGGGATCCAGCGTAGGTAGTCCCCGCCCTTGGGGTCTTCGAGCTTCACGACCTCGGCGCCGTGGGCTGCCAACAGCCACGTGGCGAAGGGGCCGGGAAGCAGTCGGGACAAGTCCAGGACGCGTGTGCCTTCCAGCATCGGCATGGAGACTCCGGTCTCGGGTTCCTGTGATTCCTACCCCGTCGTGGATCGGGTGCGAGGGTGCGAGCGGGGCGATAAGCTGTCCATTCGCCCAAACAGGGAACATCCTGCCCCGTCAAGGGTCCGGAGAACCAGGAGGCAAGCCCCTATGCAGCTCGGTTCCAAGCACAGCGCTCCAGAGCATGTCCGGGTGGTGGGCGCCGTGGTCGAGCGTCGCGGTCGGGTGCTCATGGCCCGCCGCCCTCCGGGGCGCCGGCACGCCGGCTTGTGGGAGTTTCCCGGCGGAAAGGTCGAGCCCGGCGAAGACGACGCCACCGCGCTGGCCCGCGAGCTGCTCGAAGAGATGGCGGTAGCGGCTGTGGTGGGCGAACTGGTGGCCGAAGGTCATGACGACAGGGTCGTGCTCGCCTGCTACCGGGTCGAGCTGCTGGGAGAGCCCGTGGCGCTCTTCCATGACAAGCTGGCCTGGATCGCACTCGACGAGCTCCGTGAGCTGTCGACGCCTCCTGCGGACCTGGCCACCATTCTTGCGATAGGATGAATCACCTGGCGTCCAGGCCCACAGCGGGGTCGGGACAACGCCGCTGCACGGGTGCCCCCCGTGCCTCCATGGACGACATGCCGTGATCGGGAACGTCATCGACAAGTACGAGATCCTGCAAAAAGTCGGCGAGGGCGGCATGGCGGTGGTGTACCGCGGCCGGCACGTCACCTTGGGTCGCGACGTGGCGGTCAAGGTGCTGCATCCTCACCTGTCGTCCTCTTCCCGCAACCGCAAGCGCTTCGCCCGCGAAGCCCGTGCCATCGAGCACCTCGACCACACCAACATCCTGCGTATCTTCGACTACTCGGGTGTCGAGTCCGAGCAGTGCTACATCGTCACCGAGTTTATCGACGGGGTCACCCTCAGCGATTTCATCAAGGAACGTCGGCGGCTGCCGTCCGAAGCGGTGGCCCTGATCGGGCTGCGCTTGGCCAGCGCTCTGCGCTACGCCCATGTCCAGGGCATCATCCACCGCGACATCAAGCCGGAAAACATCATGATCCGGCGGGATGGCACCCTCAAGCTCACCGACTTCGGCATCGCCCGCTTCCTCGAAGAAGGACAGATGACCATGACCGGCGCCCTGGTGGGCAGTCCGGCCTACATGTCCCCCGAGCAGGCCATGGAGCACCGGCTCGACCAGCGCTCCGATCTGTTCAGCGTCGGGACCGTGCTGTTTCACGCCGTCTCCGGAGAGCTTCCCTTCACCGGCTCGAACCCCAGCGTCATCTTGCGCAACATCATCGAGGGCAATCGTCCTGATGTCAGCGAGGTCGCTCCGGATGCTTCGCCGGGGCTGGCCGATGTCATCGAGCGGCTGCTGCAGACCGAGACCACCAATCGTTATCAGTCGGCCGAAGAGGTCGAGCAGGCCCTCGAAGGCACCATGCTGCAGGTCGGGGTCTCCCCCGATGAGGACTGCTGGTCGCTGCGGCGGCTGGTCACCGAGCCCGAGGCCTACCGCCAGGACCTCGAACAGCACCTGGCCGAGGCGCTGCTCGAGCGCGGACGCACCTACCTCGACTCCAACGAGCACCTGCTGGCGCTGCGCAGCTTCAACCGCTTGCTCGCCATCGACCCCGACAACGAAGAAGTGCTGGCGCTGGTCCAGAGCCTCCACGCTGGTCCTCGCAGCTCGCCGGGCCGCAAGGTCAGCTTCGCCTCCTTGGCGGCCCTGGTGGCTGCAGCGGGGCTCGGGGTCTTCTGGCTGGCGGGACCTGCCCCTATCGAACCCACGCCGCCGGGTCCCTCGGGTCCGGTGATCTCTCCGCTGACCACCGAACCCGCCGAGCCCGAGTTCTTCGGAGTTGGGACCGAGCCCGTCGAGCCTGCCAGATCGCCGGAGGCTCTCGCCGAGCTGGCCCGTGACGTCGCTCTGTCCAAGCAGCACTCGGCCGCCAACATCACGAACCCCGGTGGCAGCGCTGGTGGCGGGGGGATCCGCGTGGTCCGTCCGCCGGGCGAGCCTGCTACCATGAACCGCCTGCGGGATCCCGGTGTGCTGCCGCGGCCGCTGCCGGTGGCTCTGGAAGAGGCTGGCCTGCTCGTTGTCGCTATGGACAAGCCTGGCTGGGCCGATGTCTACATCGACGACGAGCTCATCGGTCGCACCCCCTCGCTCACGCCCTTCGAGATCGCGCCCGGCAAGCACCACCTGGTGCTGCGCAATCCCTACAGCAAGGACTGGGAACAGGACGTCACCCTCTCACCTGGCAAGGAAGAGTCCTTCCAGAACGTCCGTATGATCTCCAAGCCCGCCACCGTGAACATCGCCCCGAGCATCCAGGATGCCTGCGTGGTCTGGCTCGACGGCGCCCCCCTGGGCACGGCGAGCCAGATCGGGCGGCAGTTCGGCCTGCCCGAACCCCGGCTTCCCCACGAGGTTGTCTTCCGCTGCCCCGATGCCGAGTCACTGATCAGCAAGATCGAACAGGTACTGCCGGGTGCCACAGTGGTGGTTCCCGGGCTACCATGATCTCGATGCCACGGTCGCAGCACCCCGCGCCCATCTCTGCCAGAGCCGCTTCCCATACAAGCCGGCTCCCGTGGCCCCCTCTCGCTCGCTGGCACGCTGCTTGCTGCGCTCTGTTGTGTACGGGCTGCATCTACCTGGGCCCGATCACCCTGCTGGTGGATGAAAACGTGCCTCCCGAGATCTTCGCCTCCTACACCGACGCCGCCTGTCAGCTGGAGAATCCCAAGCTGCAGGATCCGCTGTGCGTGTACCCCAGTGGTACCGGCGAGGGCACCAAGGTGTTCGTCATCGCCTTGGACGAGAACGACGATGCCCTCGAGTTCTTCTGGGCGGGCAGCATGAGCGGGCCGTTTGACGACGACGTGCCCTCGAGCAATGGAGAGTTCCAGTCCTCCGAGATCGAACTGACGCCCGACAACGTCATCGATGGCGAGCTGCTCACCTGCACCGTCAGCGATGGCGAGTCGCAGCGGGCCACACGAACCTGGACCCTGGTGGTGTTCGAATGAAGACTCCAGTCACCATCGCCACACTGCTGTCGCTGCTGGCACTGTCGGCCAGTGGCTGCGCTGAGTACGGCATGTCCAAGAACGAACTCGACTCGGGAGCCCAGGCTCCGGGCGAGGACGACAGCGTCAGCGGCTACCTTCGGGTGGACGTCTACCCCTCCGATCAGAACCCCGATCTGCTCCCCGAGACCCACATCCTCGACGGCGACTGGGAAGGCCTTGCCCTGTCCATGTCCACCCCCGTGACCTTCGACGGCCAGGTCTGGGGCTACGACGCAACCCCGTACTTCGACATCTCCGTGCCCGGCAGCGCCATCCCCATCGAGTCCATGGTGTCCGTGTTCCAGCAGGGCACCATCATGAGCGCCAGCGCCCACACCGAGGCCGACAGCGACGGCGTGTTCCAGCTACGCTTGCCCAAGTCCAGCGACTATACCCTCACCGTCGTGCCTGTCGAACCCACGCAGCTGCCCTTGCTTGTGGAGCACGGCTTGACGATCCGCTCCGACATCTCCGACGAGTTGATCGAGCTCGACTATGGCGCACCTGTCTATGGCCACATCGACAACAGCTCCGGCTTGCCGTTGAGCACCCTCGACGTGGAGATCTGGCTCCGCGACCCCACCACGGGCGCGATGGGGCCCTCGGTGGTACCGGACGACGAAGGCTTCTTCCAGCTCCGAGCCCTGCCCGGTCAGAGCTACCAGGTCGTCATGGCCGGCGCAGCGGGCGAGCTGGTGCCGACCACCAGCCAGGATGTCCTGGTGGAGTCCGACGAAGGCGCTGAGGTCGACTTCCAGATCGGCGTGATCCTGGGTGTGGGAGTGAGCGGCCAGGCCCTCACGGTCTCCGCCAACAGCGCTGTGGGCGGCGCCAACGTGCGCTTCAGCTCCCTCGAGCTGTTCGACTTCCCTGGGGGCGAGCTGGTTATCGACGACATCACCAACTCCCTGGGTGGGTACCGGGTGGTGTTGCTTCCTGGACGCTACCGGGCCGAGTTCATCGCTCCCGCCAGCCTCGAACTCTCCCCCGTTCAAGCCACCCTGACGGTCACCGACCAGGGCGACGGGGATGACTTCGACGTGCAACTGCCGGCGCTGCACGCCATCGAGTCCCAGATCCTGGGGCCCGACGGTCAGGCCCTCGAGGGAGTCACAGTGGTGGCCACGGAGCGCGGCTTCGATGGCTTCACCTACACCGCCACCAGCGACTCGGGTGGCTACTTCCTGCTCGAGGTTCCCACAGTCAAGTTGCAGTTCGTGCTCAAGCCCCCCGAAGGCGAAGCCTCGGTCACCTATATCGAGACCCCAGTCGAAGAGTTCCCAGCCATCATCATGCTCGAGCTCGGTGACGAGATCAGCGGCGGCATTCAGCACGACGACCAGCCTGTCGCGTTCGCCCTGGTCGAAGTGCGCGACAGCGAAGACCAGCTCTACGCCACCACTCTCACCGACGAAGACGGCGAGTTCCAGGTGCGCGTGCGCTGGGAAGGCGCGCCAGTGAGCCTGCCCTTCGACACGGGCGACCCGCGCTGACCCGCTGGGTCTTCGCGGCTGGGCTAGCCCCTGGCGCAGACCACCCGATCCACCAGCATCGGCAGGATCTGCGCCGAGCCGCCGCGCAGCTCGATGGCACCGGCCCGTCGCAGGTGCCCGGGCTCGGTGTTGATCTCCACAATTGTGGCGCCGGCTCGGATGGCCAGGTCGGGCAGCGAAGCCACGGGGTAGACCGCCAGGGAGGTGCCCACCACCAGCATCAGGTCGCAGCGCTCGGCCAGGCCCGTGGCCTCGGCCAGCACACCCGGGGGTAGATCTTCCTCGAACAGCACCACCGGAGGCTTCATGGGCCCCGTGCAGCGGGGGCAGCGGGGCACGCCGCTGGGCGGGGCTTGGGCGGAGCGTTCGCGGTGGCGGCACGCTGGGCAGTGCAGGCCCAGGTGGGAGCCGTGGACCTCGAGGGGATCACGGCTGCCCGCACGGCTGTGCAGGCCGTCGATATTTTGGGTGATCACGCGGCGGAGTACGCCTTCTCGTTGCAGCTCGGCCAGTGCGTGGTGGCCCGGGTTGGGCTGCGCCGAACCGAGCAGGCCCACCATGTCCCGCAGCATCCCCCAGACCTTGTCCGGGTTGGTCCGAAAGGCACTGAGGGTGGCGTATTCGTCGGGGGGGTAGGTGCGCCACAGGCCGTGGGCGCTGCGGAAGTCGGGGATGCCGCTCTCGACAGACATGCCCGCACCCGTCAGCGCGATGGCGGAGCGAGCCCCGGCCAGAGCGCTGGCGGCCTGTTCGAGGCTGTCCAGACACAGCTCGCGGCGGCGAGCCACGTTAGTCGTCTTCGACGGCTGCGGGCTCGATCTCGAGGATGGGCTGGTCGTTGTCCAGGTTGGCGCCCTGCTTGGCCAGGATGGCCTTGATGGTGCCGGCGACCGGGGCTTCGAGCTCGTTCTGCATCTTCATGGCCTCGAGCACCGCCAGCACATCGCCCTGGGCTACCTCGTCGCCTACCGCGACGCGGATCTCGAGCAACACACCGGGCAGAGGAGCCTTCATCAGGCCTTCGCCACCTTCGTCGCCGCCACCCTTTCGCTCCCGACGTTTGCGGGCCTGGGGCACCACCGCCACGTCGTAGCCGACGCCTTCGATGCTCAGCCGCATGGCGCCGCTGCTGGACTTCTCCACTTGGACCGTGCTCTTGACGCCCCCGAGCTCGAGCACCAGCTCGCGGCCGTCGCCGCTGGGTTCCGCGCTGACATCTTGGGCCTGGGGCACCATGTCTTCGGGGCGGGGTTCGGTTTGGGAGGGCAGGCGGCCCTCGCGTCGCGCGGCGTAGAACTCTTCGGCCACCGGCGGGAAGAGCCCATAGCTCAGGGCCTCTTCGAGGCCGTACTCGGGGCCCCAGGTCTTCACGTGGTCGAGGTGGGCTTGCAGCTCGGGTTCGAACAGGCTGCCAGGGCGTACGGTGATGGGGACCTCGTCGCCCAGGATGCGGGCCTTCAGATCGGCATCGATGGCGGCCGGAGAGCGGCCGTACAGGCCCTTGATGTAGTTGCGTACTTCGTTGGTGACCATCTTGTAGCGCTCGCCCTTCACCACGTTGAGCACCGCCTGGGTGCCGACGATCTGGGAAGTGGGCGTGACCAGCGGGGGGTAGCCCAGGTCTTTGCGCACCCGTGCTGTCTCGAGCAGCACCTCGTCGAACTTGTCGCCGGCCTTCTGCATCTCGAGCTGCGACAGGAGGTTGGACATCATGCCGCCAGGGATCTGATGCTGCAGGATGCGTGTGTCCACCCGCTCGGAGAAGGGATTGAGCAGGGGCATGTACAGCTCCCGCACCTTCTGGAAGTGGGTGGCGCAGGCATCGAGCTTGTCCAGGGACAGCCCGGTGTCCCAGGGGGTGCCCTGGAGGATGCCCACCACCGACTCGGTGGGCGCCTGGGACGTGCCCCAGGACAGGGGCGACAGGGCCGTGTCGATGATGTCGCAGCCAGCCTGGACCGCGGCGTAGATGGTGGCCGGGGCCATGCCCGAGGCGCAGTGGGTGTGCAGGTGCACCGGCAGCTTGATCTCGGACTTCAGCGCGCTGACCAGCGTGGTGGCGTTGGCCGGCGAGAGCATGCCTGCCATGTCCTTGATGCAGATGAGCTCGGCGCCTTCGTCCTTGAGCTGCTGCGCGAAGGCCACGAAGGCTTCGTTGGTGTGCACTGGGCTGATGGTGTAGCTGATGCAGCCTTCGACGATGGCTCCCACCTTGGTGGTGGCTCGCATCGCTTCCTGCACGTTGCGGATGTCGTTGACCGCGTCGAAGATGCGGAAGACATCGATGCCTTGTTCGTGGGCGTGGGAGACGAACGCGTAGACCAGGTCGTCGGCGTAGTGTCGGTAGCCCACGAGGTTCTGGCCCCGCAGTAGCATCTGCAGCTTGGTCTTCTTGACGTGCTTCTTGATGGTGCGCAGCCGGTCCCAGGGGGACTCGTTTAGGAAACGTTGGCAGACGTCGAAGGTGGCGCCGCCCCACATCTCGAGGGAGTAGAAGCCCACATCGTCGAGCATCTCGAGGGCTGGGAGCATGTCTTCGGTGCGCATGCGCGTGGCCAGCAGGGACTGGTGGGCGTCGCGCAGGATGAGATCGGTGAGCTGGACCTTGTGTGCGGTCATGGGTCGTTCCTCGGGCTGGCTAGCGGCCGCGATGGTGGTCGAGGCGGCCGGCGAGGCGCCATGCGGAAGGGCTGCGGGGGTTCCAGGTCCAGGAGCCGGCCAGGCCTTGGTGGCCGGTGCGGACCCAGGCGACACCGGCGGGATCGCCGGCATCGTCGCTCTGCTCGCTGAGAAGCTGGGCGATGGCCGCCGCCAGCAGGAGCCGGTGGCGGGTGTCACGGTCGAGGGTGGCGTCGCTCATGGTGTTGCCTCGAACCTAGAGGGGGATGTTGCCGTGCTTCTTGGTGGGGCGAGTTTCGCGCTTGTTGCGGATGGACTCGAGGGCATCGATGAGCCGCCTGCGGGTCTCGCTGGGGCGGATGATGTCGTCGATGTAGCCGAGCTCGGCCGCTAGGTAAGGCGTGGCGAATGCCGTGCGGTAATCGTCCACCAGCTGCTTCTGGCGTGCGGCGGGGTCGTCGCTGCCGGCGATGTCCTTGCGGAAGATGATGTTCACCGCGCCGTCGGGGCCCATGACCGCGATCTCGCCGGTGGGCCAGGCGAAGTTGTAGTCGGCCCGGATGTGCTTCGAGGACATCACGCAGTAGGCGCCGCCATAGGCCTTGCGGGTGATGACGGTGAGCTTAGGTACCGTGGCTTCGCAGAAGGCGTAGATGAGCTTGGCGCCGTTGCGGATGATGCCGCCGTGTTCCTGGTCCACGCCGGGCAGGAAGCCGGGCACGTCCTCGAGGGTGATGATGGGGACATTGAAGGCGTCGCAGGTGCGCACGAAGCGGGCACCCTTGTTCGAGGCGTCGATGTCCAGGCAGCCCGCCAGGTAGCCGGGCTGGTTGGCGACGATGCCCACGGAGTGGCCGCCGAGGCGGGCGAAGCCCACCACGATGTTCTTGGCCCAGTCGGCATGCACCTCGAGGAACTCGCCGTCGTCGAACACCGACGCAATGACCTTCTTGATGTCGTAGGGCTTCGATGCGTCGTCGGGGACGATGCTGTCCAGGGCTTCGTCGGCGCGGTCGCGGGGATCGGCCGTGGGCACGAAGGGTGGGTCTTCGAGATTGTTCGAGGGCAGGTAGGACAGCAGGTCGCGAGCGGTCTGCAGGGCGTCCTCTTCGCTGTCATCGACGATGTGGCACACGCCGGACTTGGCCGCGTGGGTTGCTGCGCCGCCGAGCTCTTCGAAGCTCACTTTCTCGCCCGTGACGGTCTCGATGACCTTGGGGCCGGTGATGAACATGTGCGAGCCACCCTTGACCATGCACACGAAGTCCGTGAGGGCAGGGGAGTACACCGCGCCGCCGGCACAGGGCCCCATGACCAGGGAGATCTGGGGGATCACGCCAGAGGCATCGACGTTGCGGAAGAAGATCTCGGCGTAGCCACCCAGGGCGGCAACACCTTCTTGGATGCGCGCGCCACCGGAGTCGTTGATGCCGATGAAGGGCGCACCGGCCTTGACCGCCATGTCCATGACCTTGCAGATCTTGGCCGCGAACGCTTCACCCAGCGAGCCGCCCACCACCGTGAAGTCCTGGGCGAAGAGGTAGACCACCCGGCCGTCGACCTTACCGAAGCCGGTGACGACACCGTCGCCGAGGGGGCGGCTGTTTTCCATGCCGAAGTTGGTGCAGCGGTGCCGCACGAACATGTCGATCTCTTGGAAGGTGCCGGGATCACACAGGGCCAGCAGCCGCTCGCGGGCGGTGAGCTTGCCCTTGGCGTGGTGCTTCTCGATGCGGTCGGCGCCGCCGGCCTGGAGCGCTTGCTCCCGCAGTTGCTCGAGCTGCTCGATGCGCTGCTTGGTGGTCATGAAAGCCTCGGTGTGAGCGGGATGGAGAGAGTCCTTTGGGGAGGCTGACTAACCCGTGGCAAGGGGTCCTGGACGTGACGCTGCGCACAGGTGGGAGGTGCTGACCGCCGCTTTCTCCAACGCGAACCCCTCGCCCCGAGCAGTGCCCTAGCCATTGGGGTCCCCACACGGACCGGATCACCATCTCAGCCTCCGGAGCACCCAATCGGGTCTACACCTGCGGACCGGATCACCTTCTCCGCCACCGGAGTGCCCATTCGGGTCCACCCCCTCGGACCGGATCATGGTCTCCGCCCCCGGAGCGCCCAATCGGGTCCACCCCTGCGGACCGATTTTACGGTCTCCGGGTGCTGAATGCCCTCTTGGGTCCCACGAGCACCGACTTCGTGCGGTTGTGGTTGACGTGTTCGGCTCTGGGGGCTAGAAAACCGCCGCTAAACCGGCCGAGGTAGCTCAGGGGTAGAGCAGCTGATTCGTAATCAGCAGGCCGTGAGTTCAAATCTCATCCTCGGCTCCATTGAAAGCCCGCCTGAAAGGCGGGCTTTCTTCTGTCTGGAGATCGGGGGCTTGGGGCCAAAAAACGGCTCAGGTCTTGCCCAGGTCGTACCGTGGAGATTCGGTTGCGGCGGCGGAATCGAGGGGGCATTCTGCCGCGGCTGGGTCGGACGGGCGGCAGAAAGGCGGGGCAATGTGCCGCCCGACGCCGGTGGCGAGTCCTCTACGCTGGGCGGGCTTCTTGGAGATCGCCATGACCGACGCCCCCAGCCCCCTACTCACCGGCCCCGAGACCGCCCGCTACCTGGGCATCAAGCCGCAGACTCTGCGAAAATGGCGATTGACCGGGCACGGTCCTCCGTACGTCAGGATCGGCGACAGCCCGCGCTCGCGGGTGGCCTACAGGATGTCGGATCTCGAGGCCTGGGTCGTGGCGCGGACCTTCGAGTCCACGGCGGCGGAGACGGTGGCGCGTTGGGGCGCTGACTAGGCGACTAGCGGGGGACCGCACGGCAGCCGGGAGCCAGCCGGGCCAGCAGGCTGTCCGCATCCGCGTCGAACCCCGTGACCCAGCGGTGGGCGCCATCCGGCTGCTCTACCTGAGCGTCGAGGAACTGCGCCTCACGCCGCTGGAGGAACGAAGGCCAGGTGCCTTCAGCGGTGAGGGTCAACTGCAGGTTCGCGTCCGGCTCTCCTGCGGCACAGACCCAGAGGAAGCGAGCGGCACGGCCGGAGCCCAGCCAGCGGCGCAGGAAGGGGAGGGCTGACACCCGGGGGTGCGGGCCAGAGACTGGACGGGCCTGGGTCTCGTCGGGCACCAGGCATGGTGAGAACGGGGGAGGGGAGGGACGAACATCGGCGCTGAGCCCGCGCTCGTCGGGTTCGCGGACGCACCAACGTCGGGCGTGGTCGCGCCACGGCTTGGCCTGGGAGCGGAGCAGCCGTGCCGCGATGGGGCGTCGACCGTTGATGAGCGGGGTGCAGGTGGCGGTGACGAAGCGTTCCAGGCGTGCCTTCTCGACCTCCGAGCGCCGGGGGCCCGCGAGCTGCAGCAGCAGGTCCAGCTCGATGGGTGGGGGTGAGATGCAGATCGATCGGCCCCGATGCTCCTGCGCGTCGGGGCTCCACGCGCCCGCGGTCGAGGCCATCAGTCCAGCGCAGGCGGCGTCCACCGGATCCATGCCCTCGAGCAGGGGGTACAGGGAGGCCAGGTGGTTGCAGGGATCGAGCAGCGCCCATGGCGCTCGGCTCAGCGAACGTCGAAGCGCGCCGTGGCGGGTGGCCTCGTCTTCGTGAAGCAGGTCCAGGGGAAGGAGGGAGTCCGACAGGTCGTTGTCCCAGCGTCGATCGGGGTCGGTCTCGATGATGGGCGAGGTGAAGCCGTCGGCGTCAGCGCCGGGGAGCAGCGGATCGAGGCTGTCGAGTGGAGCGCGGCCGTTCCAGCGTTGGAGGGTGCCCTGGATGGCTGGCAGGTCGAAGGCTCGGCGCAGGCGGGGTGCTAGGTGCAGAGCGGGGGCGGCGTGGGGCAGCCCGTCGCGGTCGGCCATCGCGAGGACCAGGTGCAGGTCGTACCAGACGCCGGAGCTGGCATCCTGGGCGTGGGCGTGGGCGCGGAGGCGGCCGAGGTGCATGGCAGTGGCGGGGAGGGGGCGCCACTGGAGGAAGTCGGCGGGGTGGATGGCCGGTTCTGGGGTCATGGGGCCTCCAGGGTGGTGCCGGCAGGGTACGCCGAGGTGGGGGGCGGTGGGAAGGGATCGCGGCGTTCACGTTCTTTCGTCTCGCGAAATCCCCTTTTGACGGTGGTATTCACGAAACGGTCGAAAGGGTAGTTTGAACCGTGGAGTGGATCGTGCATTTCGTGAATACCACCTTGTTCAGCCCGTGAATGGCGAGCGAGGGGGAGCCGCGTTGTGGTCACGCGTAGCGCCCAGCCATCTGCGTTGCCTGAAGGGCCATCCTCTCCCGCAACCACGCCGGCCCCAGGACCTCTGCGCTCCCGCCGTAGCCGAGCAGCCACGATTCGACCTCGGGTGAGATGCGGATGTGCAGGACCAGCCGGTGTCGGCCGTCCTCGACCACGTCCCAACCGATCGTCCTCGGCCAGCGGCGCTCCTTCACCAGCATCGCGACCTCAGGGCTGAACAGCACCTCGAGCCGCTCGCGCTCACCCTCGGGCTTCCAGAGGCCTAGGTCCCCGAAGTGGTCGGAGGGTTCGAAGTCATCCAGCACGTCGAAGCGCGCCGCCCTGTCGGCGTGGACATGGGACATGCGGTCGATGGCGTAGGTCCGGAGGACCGGCTCCCGGTAGCTCAGTCGGCGGCCGAGCATGTAGAGGGCGTCACGGTAGAAGACCAGGGACCACGGTTCGGCTCGGACATGGAGAGGCTCTTCGCGGTAGGGGCGGTGGTAGTCGAACTCCAGCGTGTGGCGGTAGATTACGCTGGAGAACACCCGGTCGACCTCGTCGAGTTTGTCCCCGTAGGGCTTCGCCCCGAAGGGGATGTAGTGGAACGCGCTCGCGAGCCGGGTGCGCGCGTCGGGATCCTGGTTGCCCAGGTTCGCCATGAGTCGTTCGGCATGTTCCTCGAGGTCCTTGGCACCTGTGGCCGCAAGGTAGCGGGTCGAGGCGAGCCCGAGCGCCAGGGCCTGGAGGTCGGCCTTCGATGCCGTCCCGTGTTTTTGTGGGGCCTCCACCGTGGCTTCACGGCCAGGGACACCAGGGATGAGCCGCAGCACCGGATCTCCAGCATCACTACGGATTTGCTCGAGGCCCTTGGCCCAGCGCCGGATGGTGCGCCGGTGAACGCCCAGCTTCGTGGCCAGTCGGTTCACCGGTGCCCGTTGGTATGGGGCGGACTCGACGAGGTGCACCAGCTCCATGATGAGGACGGCTGTGCGGTATTGGCCTTCGGCGGTCATGGCGCATCATGGTCATAGCTGGACAGAACTGTCCAGAAGGAAGCGTAGGTTCATGGCACGAGTCACGCAGAACCCATCCCGCTGCCCTGGAGGCATCATGTCCAAGCACTGGCTTCTCTACGTCCCCGAGATCGAGCCCGACAGCTTTTTCTTCTTCTTCTACAAGGGCGACACCGGGCGCTCATACTCGGTGCGCACCTACACCAGCCCCACTGCGAAGCCGCGACTGAGAACCCAGCGGGACTTCGACTACACTGCGGAGCAGATCAAGGACCTCGCCCGTCACAGCGAGCCCGTCAAGGAGCACGTCGTCAGTGACAGCAGGCACTGGTGGGCCCGCACCAAGCAAATGAACGACAAGTACCTGGGAGGCAGGGCTGCCGATTCTCCCCAGACCATCCGCCGCAGGCCCGCGCTTTCGTCCTCGGCCCCTTCTGCAGAGAGCCCCTTCTTCTCCAGAGAAGGCGAGCCACTGGTGAGCCTGTCGGACTGGCAGGCGCAGCACCCGGCCCGTCACTGGCGCACCGGCTATTCCGCCATGGAGCTGGCGCGCAGCTGGTCCGAGGCCGAGGGTTTCCCCCAGAGCTTCCAACGGGCGCTCGATCGTCCTCCTTTCCGTGGCCTGGTCCTCGAGCGTGCCGTAGCGGAGCACAACACCGATGTCCCCGGCAAGGGCCGGGCGAGCTGCACCGACCTCATGGTCACGGCCCGCGCGCAGGACGGGAGCGGGGTGACCGTCGGGGTCGAGGGCAAGGTGGACGAGAGCTTTGGCGAGCTGGTGTCCGACTGGAGCGCCAAGGGGGGCGCGAACCGACAGGATCGGCTCGACGGGCTCTGTGAGGGGCTCAAGCTCGACCCTGCGCGAGTTGGCGGCTTGCGCTACCAGCTCTTCCACCGCTGCTACGCGGCGCTGGCCACCTCACGTGAAGAGCGGTGCGAGCACGCGATCATGGCGGTGCACAGTCTGCAGGGGAGGGGGGCCAGCGGTGAGAACTGGCGCGACTTCGTGAAGTTCGCGCGCGCCATGGGGGCGGCGGATGTCACTTCGGGGCGGCCGGTCGCGGTGGGGGAGCGGATGGGGGTGCGGTTCTGGTTGATGTGGGTGACGGAGGGGAGGCGCTGAACAGTTCAGCCCCCGTGGTGCTCTCGAAGGCGCGCCTGGGTGACAGTGACAGTTGAGTCCCACCTGTGATTTCCGGCATGCTGCCTTCGCAGGACACCATCAGAGGAGATTGTCATGCTCGTTATGGGGACAGCTCACCTGGAGAAGCTTTGTGGCCTCTTCGAGAGAGCCACCGATCCGATCGAACTCGTGTCCCCGTGGATCACCGGACCGGCGTTGAACAAGCTCTTGGACGCAGCCCCGGCGCGAGTCCCCATCCACATCACGTTCTCATGGCAGACGGAGGATGATCGCCCTGAGAACCTTCCGCTCGATGCCCTCGAGAAGGCTTACCATGATTGTCGGGTCACAATCCTGTTTCATCATGGAGAACAGCGCCTACACGCCAAGGTCTACGTGGCGCCACCTGCTGGTGCGCTGGTCACATCGGCCAACCTCACCGCACCTGGATTCTCCACTGGGGGTGCCTCGGGCAACATCGAGCTGGGCCTGCTCGAAGGCCGACCTGAGCGTGTCGAGGCGATCCTGCGGTGGATCGACGGGCTCGACCGGCAAGAACTCCAGGGTGAACACCTGGAGCAGCTCCGTGAGTGGCACAAACAGTATCGGGCCTGGGAACAGGAGCTCGAGACCATACGGTTCCCGCGCCGTCCCCACCCACCCGAGCCGGTGGTTGTCACCAGTGCGGTCGAAGAGGCACTGGTCCATGCATGTGGACTGGGGATGGTGAAGGAATTCTCTGCACTCGAGCGGGGCTGGGGCCGCCAGGCGTACAAGCTGGGCTTGGGGTCTCGTCGGCCCTGCTATCGGGTGCGGGTGCTCACCAGCGTCGCTGTGGATCAGAGGCCGTGCGAGACCTCGAGCAGCTACCACTTCAACATCGCTCGTCGGGACGTAGAGAGCTGGCATCGCTTGCTGCAGTCACGGAAGCCAGCCATCAAGGGCGTGCTGCTGGTTCCCATCGTGATGCAGGGCGACACCCGTCGCTTCGACCGAGCAGGGCCACCTCCCGTGCTGGTGCCGTTCGATCACCTGTT
>Ga0307987_1000918_pt1 | contig 16833 bp, 15 predicted proteins | sample EllFjometagen181_FD_203157 | JGI IMG/M metagenome (GOLD analysis project Ga0307987, IMG submission 203157) | Marine microbial communities from Ellis Fjord, Antarctic Ocean - #181 | ecosystem: Environmental > Aquatic > Marine > Unclassified | place: Southern Ocean | collected 2014-10-08
GACCTCGCCCGCATCACCGAGCTGGACCCCGCACGGTGGATGGCCAACAGCGCGCCGGTGGAGGGCCTGAGCTGCGACCCCGCCTTTCTGCGCTACCTCGACACCAACAAGGACGGCCGCATCCAGCCCGACGAGCTGGTGGAGGGCGTGGGCTGGTTGCTGCGCTGCATGTCCGACATCAGCGGCGTGGGCCAGCGCAGCCCCGTGCTCAATCTGGCCCACATCGACACCAACACCGACGAGGGACGGGCGCTGAAAGCATCGGCCGAGCGCATCCTGGTCAACCTGGGCCACCTCGAGGCCACCCAGCTGCACATCGACCAGCTCCGGGACCGCAAACGCCTGGTGGGCTCAGGCTCCACCAACGGCGACGGCGTGATCCCCTGGGAGGTAGTGGGCGACCCTCGCCTGCGCGCCTTCGTCGAAGACCTCGCCAAGACCATGGGCCCAGCTCAGGACGCCAGCGGCAAGCAAGGCGCCACCGCCGAGCACCTCCAGCGTTTCCATGAGCAAGCCGAGGCTTGGCTGCTCTGGCTGGCCCAAGGCGACAATGACGGTCCCAACGGCGAACCGCTGCGTTTTCAGGGGGAAGACACCGACCCCGCCTGGTTGGCCACCACCACCATCTCCGACAAGCTCGAGGAGTACTTCGCCCTGTGCGAGCTATCCTCCATGCCCGCCGAGGCCAAGGCCGCCCTGGGGGCGCCCAGCGTGGGCCCCGTCCGGGAGGACCCCCTGCAACGCGCGCCCATCGCTCGCCTGCAAGCCGACGGATCGCTTCGGGTGGACGGCTGGGTACACCCCGACTGGCGCCAGCCCTGGGAGCGCTTCTCCCGCCTGGTCCTCGAGCCCATGGGCCTGGCGGACAAACCCCTGAGCGCCGCTCGCTGGGCACGCATCCAGCGCCGCTTCCGCCCCTACGCCAGCTGGCTCTCCCGCCGTCCCGACACCTCTGTGTCCAAGCTGGGACGGGACAAGCTCTCGCGCTACACCACCGACCCCACCCTGGTGGACGGACTGATGGCATTGGTGGACGCCGACCGCGCCGTGGCCAAGGAGCTCGAAGGCGTGGCCGACGTGGAGCGGCTCATCCTCTACCAGCGCTACCTGCTGGACTTCTGCAACAACTTCGTGAGCTTCTCGCGCTTCTACGACCCCCGGGTCCGATCCCTACCCGAAGCGGGCACTCTGCTGATGGATGGTCGCAACTTCCAGCTCTGCGTCCGGGTGGGAGATCGCGCAGCCCACAAGCAGCGGGCCGGGGCCAGCGGCTTCTTCCTGATCTACGTGAAGGTCCAAGGTCCCAATGATCCCTTCGAGGTAGCCGTAGCGGTCACTGGCACCCACCGAGGCGACCTGCACCCGGGCAAGCGGGGCGTGTTCTTCACCCCCGACGGCCGCGTGCTGCCAGCGGTGGTGGTGGACCTGCTCGAAAACCCCATCTCGGTGGGCGAAGCCCTGCTGCGACCCTTCCAGCGCCTGGGCACGCTGCTTGCCCTGCAGGCCGAGCGGCTCACCGAGTCCCGCTACAAGAAGCTCGAGCAAGGCGTGGACAGTGCTGTGACCAAGGCCGATGCGTCCCTCGAGGCCCTGCCGGCCGCCGCCACTCAGCCGGCGCTCGCGTCCACCAACGCCGCGCCAGAGGTCCACGCCCCAGCACCAGCCGAGGCCCCCTCACGCACCCGCGAGCTGCTGCTCTCGGGGGGAGTGGCCCTTGCGGCCTTGAGCTCGGCCATGGCCTACATCGCCAAGACCCTGTCCTCCATCGGCTACCTCAACCTGGCCATCATGGCGCTGCTGCTGGTGCTGTGTTTCACCGTGCCCACCGCCATCGTCACAGCCCTCAAGCTCCGGCGTCGCGATCTCGCCCCAGTGCTCGAGGCGTCGGGCTGGGGCATCAACTACACCCTGCGGGTGCCCACCTGGTCCAGCCCGGTCTTCACCAGCGTGCCGCCGCTGCCCGAGGGCGCCAGCCTGGACAGCCGGGATCTACTCAGGGAGTACGAATCCGCAGCTCAGAGCTCCCAACGCGGCGGGCGCCGACGTCGGACCCTCCTGCTGTCGATCTTGCTGCTGGCACTGGTGGTCATGGCGCTGGTGATGAAGATCAGCGGCTGACCCTGCCGCTCAGATCCCGCACCCGGTCGGCCAGGTGCTTGAGGAAGGCCTGGTAGACCTTGATCCCGATGGTGGGCTCGGCCGCCACGAGGTGCAGGTAGTCGGAGCGTCGGATGATGAGCAGGCGGGTGTCGGACTCGGCCCAGACATCCGCGGAGCGGGGCTGATCCTCGAGCAGAGAGAACTCGCCGAAGTGGCCGCCCGGCCCGATGTTGGTGAGGTGCACCTGGCCATCGTAGATGCCCACTTGGCCATCCACAACGATGTAGAACTCATCCCCGCTGCCACCCTTGCGGATGATCTGGGAGCGGGCGGTGTGGACCTGCTCGTAGAGGATGCGGTTGACCCTGACGCACTCCTGGTCCGACAGCTTGGCGAACAGGAAGATGTCCTGCAGGAACTCCACCCGCTGGAGCTTGCCCATGCGAGCGGGATGATCCTGCTTCTGCTGTTCGACCTCGACCACCACCACTGTGATGTTGTCCAGACCGCCAGCGTCATTGGCAGCCTGCACCGCGGCATCCACCAATTGCTGGCCGGAGTAGCGCAGGGCGAGCTGCTCGATCTGATCGTGGCTGAGCATGTCGCTCAGGCCGTCGGAGCACAGCACGAAGCGGTCGCCAGGCTGAAGATCGAGGTAGAGGCTGTCCACCTCGACCTCGGGCTGGATGCCGACACAGCGCGTGATGAGGTTTTTGCGCGGGTGGTTGTGGGCTTCTTCGGGGGTGATCTGCCCGTCCCGCAGCATCCGGGTGACCAGGCTGTGGTCTTCGGTGACCTGGAAAAGCTCGCCATCCCGCAGCAGGTACACCCGGGAGTCGCCCACGTGGCAGATGTAGGCTTCGTCGCCCACAGGCATCAGCATGACCACGGTGGTGCCCATGCCCCGCCGACCGCGGTTGGCCCTGGCCTCGTCGTAGATCATCCGGTTGGCTTGCTCGATGACCTGGGGCAGGTAGTGCAGCGCCCAGCGCCGGCCACGCACCGGGTCTTCGCTCTGCTCGCGCAGGTTCACACTGAGGGTGCGGGCCTGCCGGGCGACCTCTTCGACCACCATGCGCGAGGCGACCTCACCCGCGTTGGCACCGCCCATGCCGTCGGCCACAACATAGGCGCCGTTGCGCTTGTCGAGCAGCATGGCGTCTTCGTTGTGGTCGCGGACCTGACCAGGGTGGGTGCTGCCGTAGGCGTTCAGGAGCATGAACCTTTCCATGCTGAGGGGTTCTTGGGATTCTATCGGATATGGCGCTGCAGCGGGAGGGCCTTTCGCTCCCCGAGCCACGGAGTGAGTGATGGAACGCTTCCCTATGGATGCCGAGACCTGGGCGCAGGTCAACACCCACGCCGCCGGCTACCTCCCGATGGTCAAGCGCCCACCCAAGGCCACCCGGTAGCCAGCCACGAATTTGGCGCGCTCTCAGCCCCAACCAGGCACCGAAGCCCGAGGCAGCAGCACAACGCCTCACCCGTCCACCCGCATCGCCACCAACAACGTCAAATACCCACAGAAAGGAACCACGCATCATGGAACGCTTCCCCATGGACGCCGAGACCTGGGCGCAGGTCAACACCTACGCCGCCGGCTACCTCCCGATGGTCAAGGGCGATATCGTCGAGGCCATGCGCCTGGGCTTGCTGGCCTACCTGCGGGTGGTCGAAGCCGTGCGCAGCGGTGAGATCAGCGTCGAGTCCCCTTCCGACGGCCTCTCCGCCACCCTCGAAATGGACGAGGAAGAAGGCGTCTGCCTGATGTTCCGGCCTATCGAGGGCGGGGACTAGGCGAAGCGGAGCGACTCGAGCCCCGCCAATTCCCACTTCACCATGAAGTCGCCGAGCGGGATGTCGTACTGCTCGTCCACATCGTCCCAGGGGTAGGGGTCCATCACCTTGACCGACTCGGTGAGCTCTTCGACCATGACCCAGTGAGGGCCCACGGTGCCGTCGGGGAAGCGGTCGATGATGCGGGCGACCCAGGGAAGGTTGCGACCGAACTGGTAGCGGCGGATGCTGCGAGCGCGTTCGGCGCGGTCGGCGGGCTCGCCCAGGTCGGTGGCGACATTGTCGGCGCCGTACAGCTTCACCGCCATGGCGGTCACTGCGGCCATGTCGGGCTCGTCGGTGCCCAGTGCGGCAAGGACCACGTCCACCAGAGCCTGCCCCAGCACGTCGAGCTCGGCGTCTTCGCCCGCATCGCTGATGGCCTGACAGGCCGCGACGATGCTCGCATCATCGGCCTGAGTGCCGCCGTTGAACAGGATGAAGACCCATGTGGAGAGGGTGATACCGAGGTTGCCGGACTTCAGCTCTGTGGACTCCGCTGCGCTCATGATCTTTCTCCTGGAGAGGCGGTTGCATTCTCATACCACGGGTACGCGGCTCGAACCTCCCGAGCTCACCACCACGCGCTGTGAATGCCTCACCACGACGGGAAAAACGTACCGGCCGTGATAGGTCGAACAGGAGGAGAACGACATGGCCAACCGCGTGATCGTCCTGGCTGGCGGAGGAACCGGGGGGCATGTCTACCCCGCACTCTCCATCGGCGATGTGTTGAAGTCCCAAGGGCACCAGCTGCTCTACTATGGCGACCCCGGCCGCCTCGAAGGCCGCGTAGTGGAAAAGCGCGGCTACCCCCTGCGCCCCGTGCGCGCCCTGGCCTACCCCCGGGGGGGCGTGGTGGGCAAGGCCCGCTTCGCCCTGGCCCTGCTGCGGGCCACTTTGGCCACCGCGGGCCAGCTCCGCCGCGACAAGGTGGACCTGGTGCTGGGCGTGGGCGGCTACATCAGCGCCCCCACGGTGCTGGCCGCCTGGCTGGTGCGTGTGCCCCGAGTGATCCACGAAGCCAACGTCACCCCCGGCCTGGCCAACAAGCTGTGCGCGCGGGTGGCCGACCACGTGCTGCTCACCTACGCCCAGACCGCCGCCCGTCTACCGGGCTCAGCGCCCCGGGATGTGGTGGGCTGCCCGGTCAACCCCAAGGTCCTCGAGGGCGACCGCGCCGAAGCCCGGGCCCACTACGGGCTCGACCCGGACCGCCCGGTGCTAATGGTGGTAGGCGGCAGCCTCGGAGCTGCCACCATCAACAAGCTGGGCGTGGCCGCGGCCCAGGCCAGCCAACGCGACTACCAGGTCCTGCTGATCACCGGCCCCAGCTACCACGAAGCCATCAGCGAGCAGCTCGATACCCTACCCCCCGGGGTAGTGCTGGTGGACTACGAGCACAAGATGGGCCGTGCCTTCGCCGCCGCCGATCTGGTGGTGTGCCGCGCCGGCTCGTCCACCCTCGCGGAGCTCACGGTGCTGGGCAAGCCCGCCGTGCTCATCCCCTCCCCCAACGTCTCCGAGAACCACCAGGAAGGCAACGCACTGGCCCTCGAACAGGCCGGAGCCGCCCTGATGCTGGTGGAGCGAGACCTGGATCTCACCAGCGACCTGGACCGTATCGCGCGACTGCTGAACGACCCGCAGGCTCTCGAGGTGATGGCAGCTGCCTCCCGCACACTGGGCCGGCCCGACACCGCCCAGGCCGTCGCCGATCTACTGGGACGCTACCTCTAGCCGGATGCCGTCATGACCCCTCCCCTGCCCTCCACCCGCCTCGACGGGTTCCACGCGCTGGTGTGCGGCGCTTCTGCCGGCATCGGCCGGGCCGCCGCTCTGGCCCTGGCCGGCGCTGGGGCCGAGCTCACGGTCCTGGCCCGATCCGGCGACAAACTCGCAGCCCTGCTGCCCGAGCTCGAAGCCGCCGGTGCCCCCGCCGCCCGAGCCCTCATCGCCGATCTGGACGACCGCCCCCGGCTCGCACAGCTCGTGGGCGCCCTGGCCACCGAGCGCCCCGTGCACGTCCTGGTCAACAACACCGGCGGCCCCCCTCCGGCGCCGCTGCTCGAGTCCGACGAGGCCGCGTTTCTCACCGCCTTCGGCCGGCATGTGCTGGCATCCCACCTGCTGGTGCGCACCCTGCTGCCGGGAATGCGCCAGGCCGGCTATGGCCGCATCGTCAACGTCATCTCCTTGTCGGTGCGCGAGCCCATCGCCATGTTGGGGGTCAGCAACACCATCCGGGGCGCCATGGCGTCATGGTCCAAGACCCTCGCCATGGAGCTCCCTCCCGGCATCACAGTGAACAACGTGCTGCCCGGCTACACCGACACCGAGCGCCTTAGCACCCTGGGGCAGGCCATCGCCGATCGCAACGCCAGCAGCCTCGAGCAGGTCCAGGATGCCTGGTGCGCTTCCATTCCCGAAGGCCGCATGGGCACACCGGCCGAACTTGGCGCGGTGGTGGCCTTCCTGGCCTCTCCCGCCGCGGCCTATCTCCGCGGCACCAGCATCCCCGTGGACGGCGGACGCCTGCGCTGCATCTAGCCGCGGCGTCGACGCAGCCCCAGGACAGCACCCAGGGCGAGCAGCAGGGACAACAGCCCGGCGCGCCCCGGGGCGCTGCTGCAGGTGCCGTCGGGGTTCACCGGCGCGATGAAGTCGCGCACCTGGATGTACAAGCCGCCGTAGATGCGTGTGCCGTCGTCGACCTCGAGGTCCTGCTGCCCCAGAGGTGTGTCATAGGGCACGACCACGCTCACGGTCAGGGTGTCGGCGGTGCTCTGCTCCACCGACTCCACCAGGATGTGCTCCCCCAGCCAGATGCTGGGGACATCCGCGAAGGCATCGCTCGCCGAGATGATGAGATCGAGCTCATCCCCTTGGCGCACCGTATCGGGGCTCACGCCGGTGAGCTGGGGACGCTCGGATCCGGACAGCACCGCGAAGGCATCGGCCAGGACCAGCTCTTGCTCGCCGGACCACAGGGTGAGGTCCCTCAGTCCCGCGGGGGCCGTGACCGCTATTGAGATGGTCACGAACGCCAGATCCACGTCGCGCACATCGTACTCGGTGATGCGCACCCCATCGCCCAGGTCCACTTCGAGAGCACCCTGCTCCAGCAGGAGATACTCGCCCTCGACCCTCAGCCGCAGCTGATCGGCCTGGTAGCCCAGCGTCGGTGCGAGACCGGACACCGACGGTACGGCCGCCTGGACGGTGATGGGTTCCGACGCCGAGCCATCGCCCAGTTCGTAGACGGCGGTGACGGTGAAGCTCTGGTCGCCCGTCACCACCGGCGCGTCGGCCTGGGGGGCCTCAACCTCGAGCGCGAGCACATCGTCGCGATACACGCGATACCCCAGCACATCGTTGGCGGTCTCGGGCGGGGTCCAGATCAGCGGTGCCACGGAGTCCCAGACCACGCCGCTGGGCCCCTGGAGCCCGGTGGGTGCTGGGAGCCGCACCTCGAAGCTGCAGGGTTCGCTGGGCACGACGGTGCGGTTTTCGCCATCGTTGACTTCGATACGGTAGCTGATCTGGCTACCCAGCGCCTGGGCGTGGAGGTTTCCGATCCAGCGGCCGTCACCTTCGTTTGAAAACAGCCGCCGGCGCTCGGTCTGGCCGTCGACACTGTAGGCGACCACCACGCTGGACACCGCGAGGTCGTCGATGGCGGTCACCTCGAGCCCGTAGGGACCTACCAGATCCTCGGTGTCGTCGAGGCAGCCGTCGAACTCGACCTGGGGAGGCACGGGATCGCCATCCCACAGCTCGATCCGGTCCACGTACCAGCCCAGATTCGCACCCGACCCGTCGGCCGAGAGGGTGAAGCGCAGGGCGTCGCCATCCTCCAGCCCGGTCAGGTCCACCCACGCCGGCAACCAGTCCCCGCTCGAGCCCGCGTAGCCGACCCCCGAGGGGTAACCGTAGATGGGTTCCACCGGCTGCCACGCGCCCCCCTGCAGCAGTTCGAGGGTGCCTGCGTCCCCGGACTCGAAGCGGTACCAGTGCTGAAACGCCAACACCGACCGCGTCGCGCCGGACAGAGGCAGCGCGCTGAGCTCGAGATGGTCCACGCTGTCGTTGAGGTACCAACCACCGATCTGTGTGGCCCAGCACGCCGTGCCATCGTAGCTCGCCTCGGGACCGCTGGTCACCAAGCCCCACTCCCACTGTGCGGTCTGCCCGTAGGACAGCAGGCCGCCGTCGTCGGACTCGAGATCCACCGACCACAACAGGTCCGCCGCTGGCGCCAGGGCGCAGGCAAGCATGGCCGCCAGCAGGGTCATTCCTCGCCCTCACGCACGGTGTAGCGGACGCGGATCCCAGCATCTGGCTGGGGCGGGACCTCGAACACAATGGAGCTGGGTTCGTCGTGCCAGGCCCACCCCTCGAGGGTGCGCACACCATCGACCCACACGCTGATGGTGTCGGCCAGGGGCACAGCCTGCAGCTCGAAGCTGTCCGAGTAGATCAAGCTGGCAACGCCCAACCCCTCGACCACCGGGGCCATGTCGCCGGCACAGATGGAAGCGAAGACGCCGTCGGTGGCATGGACCACGTCGTGGTACTCGTTGGCCGGCAGCGCCCGTCCCGCCAGGCCGAAGCAGCCATTGGGAACCTCGCCCGCGACGGCCGAAACCAGAGGCGTATGGCCACTGTTCTGGGCTTCGAGCTCGAGGAAGTCCAGGAAGAAGTCCGCAGCGGTCTGCCCATCGGCCAGCCAGGGCTCGAGGGAAGCGTCGCTGTGATCGTCGCTGTCGGTGACGAACACCACGTGGAGCAGGCTGTCAGGCCGCCTGAAGCCACGGTTTTCGCCCGAGGCCAGCGGCTCGTTGAGGGCAAGCCAGGCGGCCGCCAGGCCGGCCTCAGGGCCGGTGCCGTCGATGCCAACCTGGACCGCATCAGCGAAAGCCGCCACCGGATCGTCCTGCTGAGGGGTGACGATCCAAGGCACACCCTGGAGCACGCCCGCGCCGTCGCCGCTGACATCCGTAGTGACCACACCCAGCTGATACGCCACATCCTCGGTCTCGAGGGCCGAGACGAAGCCCGCGAAGGCTTCGGCAAGGGTGGACTGTTCCCGAGCCATGCTGGCGGTGTTGTCCACCACCCACAGCACATCCAACATGGGCGCCGCGGCCTGGGTGAACCGCTCTTCGATGGTCAGGCTGTCGCGGGCCTGATCGTCATCGTCGCTCACGCCGTAGTCGACGCAGGCTAGCGCGACTGCGACCAAACTCGCCAGCGCCATCGGGCGCCAGCGGACCAGCAGGTTCGTGGAGTGCATCGTGAGTTCGCAGACCTATGACGAGGCCGCCACCTGGCTGCCCGTGCCTGTCCTGGATTGTCGTCGATCCTTGTCGAAACGGCAAGTCCGACGGCTACCTACGGACGTCGTCGGGGCTGATTTTCCAGGCTTCGACAGTGACGACGCGGTCTTTGTCGTCCGCGTGACGCATCAGACGAAAACGCTCGAAGTCGAAGCTGTGGGACAGCCTGAACTCGCGATGGGTCTCGCGCCAGTGGTCGGCGAAGACGGTGAAGCCGGTGACCAGCAACGCCTCGCTGCGGGTGAGGGGTTCGGGGAGCTGGACACGGATCATGTAGACCACGTCCCGCACCACCCGCACATCCCCCCGCTCGTAGACGAACTCTTCGCCCCGGCGGGCGTCGAGTACCTTGCGCTCGTGCAGAGGACCAAGCTGCAGTTCGAGCTCCGTGGCGATGTCGTCGTAGCGACGGCCACCCAGCCAGTGGATGTCCACGTAGACGCTCTCCGGCTTGCGGTAGACCTGGGCCTCGACCTCCGGGGTATCCCGGTAGGCGCTCTCGGGGATTACCCGCTGCCAGACCTTGGAACGCTGCGAGGGCGCAGGCTCGGGCTCGGGTTCTACGCCCAGGAGCACCGGGTCTTCCGTACCGCAGGCTACAAGCAACAACAGCGCCACCGCGAGCCGGATCGGCGCGCGCAGAACTCGGCGGGATGGGGTGGTGGACACGGTCACAGGGGCTCCGGCACAGGAACGAAGTATACGCCGTTGTGGGGCACTATCCCAGACGGGCCCGCCAACGACGCCGCGTCCGCCGACCTGCCGGACCCTTCCAGAGGTGATAGCGAGGCGAATGCTCGTGACCATCCACTACTTCGCCAGCCTTCGGGATCGAAAGGGCAAAGACCTCGAACAGCTCGAGATCGAAGGGCAGCCGACGCTCCGGGAGCTGTACCAGCAGCTCTTCCCCCCCCAGATCACGCCTCCCCCTCCCCCAGTACTCTTCGTCCAAGACGAAGAGTACGTCACCGGCGACACCCCGGTGCGCGACGGCGCCGAGCTGGCCTTCATCCCCCCCCTCGGGGGTGGTTGATGAAGATCGAGATCACCAGCGATCCTCTCGACCCTCGGGCACTCGAAGAGCGGGTGAGCCACCAGTCCTGCGGCGCCATCGTCACCTTCGTGGGCCTGGTACGCGACCACCACGCCGGGCGTGGGGTCACCGCCCTGGATTATCAGGCCTACCCGGCCATGTGCGCCAAGGTCGGCGTTGCCGTAGGCGATGAGATTCGACAGCGCTGGCCCGGAGCCCGGGTGGCCCTGACCCACCGCATCGGAAGCCTGACCGTGGGCGAGGCGAGCATCGTCATCGCCGTGGCGTCCCCCCACCGGGTCGAGGCCTATGAGGCCTCCCGCTACTGCATCGACCGCATCAAGGCCATCCTGCCGGTCTGGAAGCGCGAACACTACGTCGACGGCGAGCCCACCTGGGTCTCCAACGCCGAGTTCACCCCCGAAGATCCCGCATAGGAGCCAATGTGCAGCCCACCGACGGCGCGCCCCACTACCGCTTCGTAGATCGGCAGCCGGACACCTATCCGAAGCCCGATCTCAATCCCTTCATGCGCATCCACCGCGAGTTCGGTTCCCCTGCGCTTCCGGCCAGCAGTGCCCAAGAAGCCGGGGGCGACTGGGATGCCATCTTTGGGCGCACAGCGCCACTGCACGTGGAGATCGGCAGCGGCAACGGCTTCTGGATCACCCACATGGCCAGCCTGCACCCCGAGTGGAACATGCTGGGGGTGGAGATCCGCTTCAAGCGCGTGGTGTTGGTGGCCAAGAAGCTGCGCGCCGCGGGGGTCACCACCGCCCGCATCTTGCGCTACGACGCCTTCATGGTGGAAGAGATCCTGCCCGCTTGTGGGATCGACGGCCTGTACGTCAACCACCCCGACCCCTGGCCCAAGGACCGCCAAGCCAAGCACCGGGTGCTTGCCCGTCCCTTCGGTGAGCTGGTCACCCGGCTGTTGAAGCCCGGCGCCAAGCTGCGCATCAAGACCGACGGCGGCGCCTACATCGACGAGTTCGCAGCAGCCATCGAGGACCTGCCCCTGAACATCATCGGCGAGAGTCGTGACATCGAGCGGGACGGAACGCCCTGGCCCGAGGACGACGACCGGGTCACCAACTACCAGCGCAAGTTCAACGAAAAGGGGCTGCCCGTGTACGCGCTTTGGGTGGAGAAGCCGGCCTAGGCCGACGGCGTGACCGCCACGGCAAAACCCTGTCTAGCCGATGATACGGCGCCTGCGCAGGCCCCAGGGCAACAGTAAAAGCAAGGCACCCAGGGGCTGGCCCCCCTGGCGACGGCAGCCACACAGCCTACCCGGATCTTCGTAGACCGAGAGCGGGTCGGTGCCCAAGCGGTATTCGTCCAGGTTGGTGTAGCCGTCGCCGTCGGGGTCCTCGAGGGCGTCATCGCGGCTCGCGTCCAGCCCGTACCTGTCTTCCCAGACATCGCCCATCTCGTCGTGATCGTTGTCCTGGGGCAGGACGAAGTCGATGCCGTCCCGGGGCTCGCCGGCGATGAGCTCGATGGTGCTGGCCCTGAGGTCGTAGACCTGACCGTCCCAGTAGGACGTGACGAAGCCGGGGTCGTGGGTGCAGTAGGCGTGGTAGCGCACCTCGATGGACCACTCGCCCGTGGGCAGACCGGAAATTCGGTAGTGGCCGTCTGCATCGGTGCCCGCCACCTCGATGATGTCGCCGCCATCTTCGCTGGCGTAAACATAGGCGCCGTAGACGGGCTCTCCCTGCTCGCTGGTGACCGTCCCTTCGACCCAGGAACCGGGCGCTAGACCGATGTCGCCGAGATCGTTGTCCACCTCGCCGTCCAGCTCGAGCCAAGCCGGGTCGCCGGCGTCGTCCCGGAGCCAGTCGTCCAGGTGCCCCTCGTCCGAGGCGTAGATGTAGAACTGGTAGGTGCCCGCGTGCAGCTTGTCGATCACGAAGCTACCGTCGGATTCGACCAACGCGCCGCGGCCCACGGTGTGTGTGTCGTTGTACAGCAACACTGTGACGTCGCTCAGATCGACGTCCGACAGCAGCCGCCCGCTGGCCGTGGCCTGGGCGGGAAGATTCATGTCGAAGCCTTCCTGCAGGCTGCCTTCGACCAGCACGTCCACGGTTGACTCGGGCCGATCGCTGTCGGGCCAGTAAGTGGTGGCCAGGCCGTCGCTGCTGGCCCAGCTCAGCATGGAGCCTGGGGGCAGTGCCCAAGCCTCGAAGCTGCCGTCGCTCTCGCTGCCCACCGTGACCACCTGGCTGCTGGCGTAGACGTGCACGCTGGCGCCCTCGACCGGACCCTCGGGGCCGGTCACCATGCCCGAAGCACCGACGCCTGGCAGGAGGGTCCAGCTGCCCACATCGGCCTGACCCTGGAACGGAACCTCCACAAGGTCGGCCTCTTCGTCGTCATACACCCCCTCGAGCAGCTGATCGGGCCAGCCGCTCAGCTCGGCCTCGCAGCTCCACAGCCCGGCACTGCCATCCGGCGCATCCAAGCCTGGAATCGTGAACACGCCTTGTTCATCCGTCAGGGCCTGGCGGGCGAGTCCCGCGGTGCGGTCGTCGGCCCCCGAGGCGGTGACCAGGGCCCCCGCCACCGGATCCCCCGCATCGTCCAACAGGTTCCCCACGAGGCTGGCGCCCTCGGGCAGCGACAGGTCCACATCGACCAACCCAGCGTCGTCGAGTTGCAGCAGCTCACCTTCGCAGTAGCTCCACGCCTCGGGCCAGGTGCGGCTGACCTGGGTGTGACTGGCCGCGGGCACCACCCGCAGCCGGTAGAGCCCGTCTTCGAGCCCGGAGATGAGGTAGGCCCCGCTGCTGTCGGTGGCGTCCTTTTCGTAGCCGAGCCTGAGATCGTAGGCGTAGACCGTAGCGCCCTGCAGCGGCGCCCCCGCCCCGTCGGTCACGGTGCCCTGGATGGTGGCGGCCCACCCCCAGGATGGAAGCGACAGGAACAGGACGGCGGCCACAGGGACCAGGGAGGATCGGGGCTTCATGAAGGGCCATGGTACTCGCGCTCATCGAGTACGCGCAAGGCCTCAGGTCTTGCCCGCGGGGGCTGGGTCGTCATACACTGCGGACTGCGTCGGTTTCGGCCTGCGCGGCCTCTGTATGGGAAGCACCAGCCCAGGAAGCAGCATGGAATACCAGCAGGACAACTTCACCGGGAAGGGCATCAAGGTCGCCATCGTCGACAGCGGCATCCGCGTCGATGATCCTCGCCTGGCAGACGCCAAGATCGAGGGCTGGAACATCCGCTTCGGGGCCACCGGCCACGCCCTACTGGGCGCCGACTTCCACGACGAGGCCGGGCACGGCACCGAGGTCGCGGCCGCCATCCACCGCATGGCCCCCGACGCCGAGCTGCTGGCCGTCAAGATCATGGACGGTCGCCTGCGCACCAGCGCCGATCTCATGGCCGCGGGCCTCGAGACCGCCTCCCGCCACGGGGCCCAGGTCATCAACTTGTCCCTGGGCACCCCCAACATGGGCAAGGCCCTGCTGCTGCGCGACTGCTGCGCCCTGGCCGTCGACAGCGGCTCCATGGTGCTGGCCGCGGCCCACCCCAAGGGCGACCGCGCCTACCCAGCGGATCTCCCCGAAGCCATCGGCGTGTCCAGTCACCCTGACTGCGCCTTCGAGAAGTTCTTCTACTTCTCCTCGGACAATTTCCCCCGGTCCAAGTTCGGCGCCTTGAGCGACAAGTACCTGGCCTACGGCTACGCGGTGCCCAAGCCCGGAGCCACCAAGAAGATCTGGCGCGGTTCCGGTATCGCCACCGCCTACATGGCCGGGCGCCTGGCTTGCCTGTGCGAAGCCCAACCCGAGTCCGATATCGAGACTCTCGAGACCATGCTGCGCGAGCTCGCCCAGACCCCCAGTTCAGGCTCGAGCTTCGAGTAGCCTCCACCGTGCTCGCCGCTCTCGCCCTTCCCCTGATTCTGGCCGCCCCCGGCTACGCCAGCGCTCCCAACACCTTCGGGTCGGGGGCTGGGGCCAGCGCCATGGGCGGCGGTGCCATTGCCTTGCCCCAAGACGCCGGAATCGTCTTCGGCAACCCCGCCGGCCTGGTGCGGCTGCCTGGCGAGAACGGCATCATGCTGGGCTACGGCTTGGTGCGTTCCGAGTTCGATGAGTTCCCACAGCTGTGGTGGGACACCAACCGCGACGGCCGCATCGACGACAACGACAACCCCCTGGATGTCCAGCCCGAGTACGCCGCGGGCGACGGCATGCACGCCGCTATGCACCGCCGCATCGGCCGCCGCTTCGCCCTGGGGGCGGCGCTGTTCTGGCCCAAGGACCGCATCCTCAAGCTCAGCACTTTCGAGCCCGAGCTGCCCACCTACTTCATGTACGACAGCCGCCTGCAGCGCTACGGCCTGGCGGTGGGCTTCGGCTGGGAGCAGATCCCAGGCCTCAGCCTCGGCGGTGGCGTGCGCATCATCCCACGGGCCCGCTACAACATCACCGCCACCATCGACGCCACCGTGGTGACCGCGGGCGAAGGCCAGGACGACGTGGGCGAGCTGGTCACGGATATCACCGTCGATGTCCACGACATGAGCCTGGATCTGGTCACCGACTTCGCCCCGATGCTCAGCTTCCACTGGCAGCCCGGTGAGCTGATCCCCTTCCTGTCGTGGCTGCAGCTGGCTGGCGCCTGGCGCGGCACCACCGGCCTGCCGGTGGAGGTCACCGGCGACGTGCAAGCCAACATCTCCATCGATGACATCGGCAACCTCGACGAGGTCGTGCTGCCGGTGCTGCTGCTGGTGGAGCTGGGGGTCTACGATCACTACGTGCCCGAGCAGTTCACCCTTGGCGGCGCCATCACCCCCTTCCCCTGGGTGAGCCTGTACGGCGAGCTGTACTGGACCCGCTGGTCGGCCATGCTGATCAACGTGACGGAAGTGATAGACGCCAGCATCGACAGCCCCCTGTTCGACATCGACGAGTCGGCCATCCACGAAGGCAACGTCACCCACTTCGTGTGGCAGGACACCCTGGCACCCCGCTTCGGTGGCGTCATCGACCTACCCCGCATCGAGATCGACAACGCGGCCCGCTACCTGCAGATCCGCCTCCGAGGCGGCGGCGGCATCGAGCCTACGCCCCTGGTCAGCCAGTCCGAGACCACCGCCATCCTCGACGCCAGCAGGCTGGTGGTCGCCGGCGGCTTCCAGATCGAACACCGGGACCCCTTCCAGATCGCCGACGTGGCCCGCTGGTCCGGCTGGTTCCAGTTCCACCGCCTGGGCCGGGGCAGCCTCGAGCGCCAGTGGCTGGGTCAGCCCACCGCAGGCTACCCCATCGACACCGACGCATCGGGCACCACGGGCATCCCCGTGGGCGGTCACCTGTGGACCGCCGGGATGCAGCTCGAGCTGGATTACTGACGACGTGTATCGAAGAGGCGACCGAAGGTCGCCGTCCGACCTACAGGTTGAGGTCGCCGCCCAGCTCGAGGTAGCCGTCCTCGGCACCGCCGGTGTCGATGGTGATGTTGTCCAGGCTGAACCCCTCGATCTCGGGCATGGGGATCTCGCCCAGCGCGTCGGTGAGCAAGGGCATGATGAGGGGGATCAAGGCGTAGAGCAGGTCTTCGGTGTCCGAAGCGCCCAGGGAGTTGCCCTCGGGATGCGTGACGTCGAAGCTCACCGTGAGGTCGGAGAGTTCCATGCTCAGGGTGAGGTCGGAATCGACGTCTACGTCCATACCCGCGAACACCGTGACATAGGCCCGCAGCATCACATTCTCTTCGGCCACCGGGCCGCCGTACAGCGTCAGCTCGAGATCGCCGAGCTGGAGGTCCAGCAGCGCCGAGCCGGTACCCGGCAACACCACCGGGGGTAGCTGAGCTTCGGTGACGATGTTCAGCTCGGTCATCTCGGGGAAGATGAACTCGAGGTCCTCGAGGGACAAGCCCAGGGTGTCGCCGTTCATCTGCATGTCCAGCAGACCGCCGCCCCACAGGGCCAACATGGCCTGGTTGAGGAAGTCATCCGACACGCCCAGGTACATTCCCGGCGTGGTGGCCCAGCTGGGCGTGGAGTAGCCACGGTACAGGGAGCCCAGCGGAACGATGGAGCTGTTCCAGCTGTTGGCGGTGAAGGTTGTGGAGAGGCCCAGCGTGATGCCGTCCTCGTCGCAGCCCAGCTGATAGGGGATGGCCTCGAAGCCGTAGCTGTTGCCTTCGAACTCCAGGTCGGTGGCCAGCTCGAGGCTGCCCAGGGTGTCTTCGAGGATGGCGGGGACTTCGCTGGCGATAAAGCCATCGATGGTGGACTCGATCAAGCCAGCGATGAGGGAGTCGATGTCGAAGCCGAAGAAGTCGATGACGTCCCACAGCCACGAGTCCCAGTCGAAGTCGAAGCCCGAGGTGTCGGTGTCCACGTTGTAGATGTCCACGACGATGTTGCCGCTGGACACGTAGGGCACCAGGTCCATGGCGACCCCGATGGTGCTGGCGTAGATGTCGCCGCTGCCGGAGTAGCCGATCTCAGCCACCACGCCGCTGGCGGACCAGTACAGGGTGGGGTCGTAG
>Ga0307987_1000920_pt1 | contig 16789 bp, 17 predicted proteins | sample EllFjometagen181_FD_203157 | JGI IMG/M metagenome (GOLD analysis project Ga0307987, IMG submission 203157) | Marine microbial communities from Ellis Fjord, Antarctic Ocean - #181 | ecosystem: Environmental > Aquatic > Marine > Unclassified | place: Southern Ocean | collected 2014-10-08
GAGATAACTATCCAATGGAAATATATACAGGAAGTATTAAGTTGCCTGTTGCAGCTTGATAAAATTGGTTCCACTTATTTTTTTGAATTTGCTGTTTGAAAAACCGAACCACTATAGTCTGCATAACTATTTTCAAAAGTTGTATCTTCTATTCTCATATTAAAATGATAAAAAAAGGAATCCGAGCAATCAACGTTTAATCTGAAAAAGCTGAAAAAGTCGAAAAAATTGTACAAAACTGCAAATATATCATATAATTAGAGCAAAGTTATTTGAAACAATATGAAATAACTCCGCATTAAATACGGGGCTACAAATAAACTACTACGTAGTTCTGGAACAGCAACGGTGTCCTGTATAGCTGCAGAGCGAAGCATGGAAGCTGTTAAATATTAATATCGCTCGGTCGTTTGTTTTATAGAAAAATTTTATATATTAGAAAGGTATTGGATATGTCGAATAGCAAATACATCAGATATGCTTCATTGGCTGCAAGTATTGCAGTCATGACACTCCCCATATCCTCCTTTGCAGGTACGCATCAGAAGGCGGGGGACACAGCAGGCGAAGACGAGAGCGAGTCTTTGGGAGGGAGGCTAGAGACCATCGAGTTTCAAGAGCGTGAAAATAAGTGGTTCATCACACCCTATAAGCCAAACTATGTGATGCCATTTACCTATATGAGGAATCCCAACAATGAGCCATTGCGTCAATTGGGCATGCCCGAGGATAAAAATTTCGATAATGTAGAGATGAAGTTCCAGATCAGCTTCATGCTTAAGGCGGCAACCGACATTTTGTTCACCAATGGGGATCTTTATTTTGCTTATACTCAGGTGTCGTTTTGGCAGGCCTACAATAGGGGCCTCTCCGAAATGTTTAGGGATACGAACTATGAGCCTGAAATGTTTCTAATGTTTGATACTGATTTTGATGTATTGGGTTTGCGGAACCGCATAATAAGATTGGGGGTTGTGCACCAGTCCAATGGGCGCGGCTCCAGTGTGCTGACGAGAAGCTGGAACCGGATCTATGCGAATTTTATTTTAGAGAAGGAAAACTTTGTGCTCAGCGTCAAGCCGTGGTTGGTGCTGGAGGACTATGAAAATCCGGACATCGAAAAGTATCTGGGTTATGGGGAGCTCCGAGGGATCTATAAAGTCAAGAACCAAGTGTTCAGTGTGATGCTGCGCGACAACCTGCGGGTATCGGAAAACCGGGGATCTATTGAAGTAGCCTGGAGCTTTCCAATGATCAATCAATTTCGTGGGTATGTGCAGTACTTTTACGGCTATGGCGAAAGCCTCATGGATTACGATTACCTGAATCAGCGTATTGGCATCGGCGTGATGCTTAATGACTGGTTGTGAGAATTGCTTTATGAGATTATTCACAAATACTAAAATTATTTGCGAACATGTATAATAATTATTAGCTTTTTGATTGTGCATGAATAACTTATTTTAAAGTAGGAAATTTAATAGATGAACTTTTCAAATATACTAAGATTTATTGTTCTATGGTCATTTATTTTTCTGGTTGGGTGCACCTCTGTGAAACGTTTGCAAGCACCCAAACAGGTGTAGGTGCGTTGAGAGAGATTCCAAGAATTCCGTTGCTACGTTCTCAAGGATTAGCTGATATGCACATGATATATATGGATGCAATGCTCGAAAGATTCGAATATTACGAAGCGCATATTCCTGAAGATTTTAAAGAAATACCTGAAGAGAGTTTTGACCGATCCTATATGAACAAATTGTATACACAAACATACAAACAAGCTGTTTACGGATATCCATGGCAAAGAACTCCGCCAAATTTTCTCAAGAGTTGCTGGTTTCAAGAAAAGAGGCATTAGAAAAGTAAACACTGCATTTTGGAAAGTTTCATCAAATAACGGATATTGCCTTGACAATGTCAACATGAATGATAGAATTTTCAATAAATCAAAAGTGAAAAATCACTTTTGAAATTATTAACAAATACTAAACTTACATACAAGGGAGTAATTCTATGAAGATTCGAGCATCGTTGTATTTGCAGATGACAACTCTGGTTTTGAGTTTATTCATCATCTCTACTGTTGCCTTTGCTGAAGAAGGAACAATCACCGATAAGGAAATTGTTCAGGCACAGAAAACGTGGGGAGACGGCGTCGTCGCAATTGGCAAGGTTTATTCCAAAGACGGGGATTACAAAAAAACGGCCGAAGACCTTGTTGACGGTTTTTACGCATACCAGCTTGGCCCAGTTCTTTTCTGCCCCACAAAAGCTGCCGAGAAACAGTTCCGACTGACCAGAGAAGGAGCAGTATCCTACTTTATAGGTGGCAATAAGAATTTTCCTGAGGATACAGGTTTTGCCCTGCAACCCTGGACAAAGGTCCGCTTTGAAAATGCGGGCACATACATTCATGGGGACTATGCAATAGCTATGGGAAATTATTTTTTCACACCAAAGGACGGAAAAATAGTAAAGGTTGAATACACATTTGGATATATCAAGGGCAAGGATGGCAAACTGAAGATTAACTTACATCACTCTTCCCTTCCTTATGCTGAGAAGTAGCGTTTACAAACCAGTGCCTCCATCTATATGGATATCTAAAGCGGTATTCTGTGCAAGACAAGGCAATAAATAATTGAAACGTTGTAAAAACAATAAGCTATTAGCAAACTGTTGCTTGTAGTTTATTGTAAGAAAATTAACAAAAAATAAGCTAAAAGGAGCAAACCTATGAAAGTCCTAATTGTTTTAACCTCACATGATCAGCTGGGTGATACTGGCAAAAAAACAGGCTTTTGGTTGGAGGAATTTGCCAGCCCTTATTACCACCTAAAAGATGCGGGTGTATCAGTTACACTGGCATCACCGCTGGGCGGTCAACCGCCTCTTGATCCGAAAAGTCATGAATCTGATTTTCAAACCGATGATACACGCCGATTTGATGATGACCAGACTGCTCAGAATGAACTAGCGAACACGGCCAAATTAGCAGAAATGACAGTGGAAGATTTTGATGCGGTATTCTACTCCGGTGGTCATGGTCCATTATGGGACCTACATAATGACAAAAATTCAATTGCTCTGATTGAAGGTTTTATTGCTGCCGGAAAACCTGTAGCGACAGTATGCCATGCACCTGCGGTGTTGTTAAAGGCTAAGAATCAAAATGGTGATCCGTTGGTCAAAGGTAAAAAAGTCACTGGTTTTAGTAACTCCGAAGAAGCCGCAGTGGAATTAACGGATATCGTGCCCTATTTGCTCGAAGATCAGCTTATTGCAATGGGCGGTGTGTATCAGAAGGTTGAAGACTGGAATTCGCTTGCCATTGTTGATGGTTTGATTATAACTGGGCAAAACCCTGGTTCGTCAACTGCTGTTGCTGAAGCTTTGATAAAAGCTATTAACTAAGGACGAGAGCACATAACAAGATCTTGCACACGCTGCGAGGCTCAGCGCGGCGTGATGCATACATTTTTAAGAGAAATCACAAAAGAATTGTACAAAACTGCAAATATACCATATAATCAGAGCAATGTTATGTTGCATCTGGGAAAACGGTATGCAAAAAGATAGAAGAATGTGTAACTCGTAGTATCGAGAGAAACCGGTCTACTCGACTAAATTATAGTTAAATAGGGGGAAAAATCTCATGTCGCAATTTTATAATCTCCTCGAATCAGTCTTGATTCTTTGTCTTTTGATATTATGTACGTTTTGGCTAAAAAAACGCGGTATTGTGTCGCCTGAATATGGCTCAACTTTTTCTCGTCTGGTCACCGATTTTGTGTTGCCTGCACTCATTTTTATAAGCCTTGCCCGGGGAACATTTTCATTCAAAGAGATGATACCTGCAGCGATCATGTTGGTGTCAATTTTGGTGTGCTGTTTTTTAGGGTGGTTAATTGGCCGGCGGCTTGGACTCAACCAGAAACAACTGGGCGCATTTACACTTGTTGCAGGTTTTGGCAGCTCATCAACTCTGGGCTACACATTGATCAGTCAAGTGTTTGCAGGAAATACAAATGCAATGATGGATGGAATGATTGTCGGTGAATTTGGTGCGTGTATCCCAGCATTCACGATAGGTGCTGCATTGGCTATGTACTTTGGTCGTGACGAAACAGAAAATGCAAGCATAACTCCGGTCTTAGTTAATTTTTTACGTTCTCCAATATTTATTGCACTTGTGGCAGGACTCACCTGTTCAATTATTGGCCTTCCAATGCACAATCCTGTGGTAAAATTTGTGCACAAGTTTTTTACTATTGTAGGAAATTCGCTGGAGCTAATGGTTGCAATTGGAATAGGTCTAATGCTACGAGCAATTCCTTTCAGAAAACTTGCCGTATTAATTATTGCGATAGTTGCAATAAAACTTATTGCAGAACCCCTACTTGCAGGTATTGGGGGAGTGTTGTTGCACTTGCCAACGATTGAGAGCGATGTGCTGATTATTGAGGCAGCAATGCCATCAGGGGCTGTCGCGGCAGTGCTAGCAGCGCGGTATGGATGCGATGGAGCAATTGCCGCTTCATTGACACTCGGGACATACGTGGTAAGTCTAATTACAATACCTGTAGTGTTTTGGGTTTTCACAATGATAAATTAACAAGGAGAGAATCATGTTTTTACAGTTATTAGATATTATACGAATTGTGAGCGTTTCGGTCGCTTTTTACTTTGGCTACCAAATTGGTTTTTCACATGGTTATGATCCCATTGCCCAATTACATTTCATGATTCCTATTATAATCGTTGCTATAGCAGGAATATCCGGTTTGGAAGGTATCTTTTTTGCCAAAAAGTCAGCTGAACTAAAGGGCTTCGAAGTAGGGAGTAATTATCAAAGACAATCTGCAATTGCCTTGCTATCCTATGCAGCAACAGCAATTATTGTTTGTATTGGTAATGTTGGCATAAAAGCAGAATTGACTATCCTATTTGCCTTCATATTCTTTTTCTTTTTTTCCGGAATTAATCATGGTGTAGATGCTATCAAAAGAAAAAATTACAAATGGCAAAACATTAATCGACCAGTAATTACTCTGCTCTTGATTGCTGGCTTAATATACCCTGTAATAAAAGCATTGCAGAGCTTGTAGTAAAATGCCCAACAACACGCTTCAAGCTAGTGCCTCAACGTGCACCTTGAGCACAACGTTATGAATGAGAATAAAAAATGACAGAAGAACCAAATATAATCAAGCCCCATCATTGTTTTTGCGAAATTCCTGATGTGGAGTTGCGTCCATGGGTCGAAAAGAAATACAAGAATCATCTGTCCACTCTTGAGCTTATCAAGTCCACGGACGACCCACACCAAAAAGAAATCATCAGCATTGTTGCCCTATTTGACGTAGATGAGAAAACTTTGATACAAATGATGGGAAATGTGAACAAACCCAACCACCACATTATTCATTGCAGAGAAAATGTGAAGCACATGCTTGGAATTGATACAGAAAACTAAAAAATTCATCGTATTTTTCAAAACGTGGTTTAAAAAGCCGATGATACAAAGCGTTCGGGATGGAAGAACTGAATGATTATGAACAAGACAGATTACTTAAATATTGAGGAAGCATCGAGTGTCACACGAACTGTTCCAGACGTGATACGACGGGCGATCAAAAATGGATTACTCATACCTCTGTCCATAACTGAACCAGACGCCCCTATTCTATTCAAACGAGAAGAGGTCGAAGCATGGATAAATCCAACTAGGTTCCATGAGCTTCTCTCAACACGTTTGAAACGTGGTCCTGATGCAGCCTTTCTTGGTGACTTTCCTTGTCCAAATACATACCGACAAAAAACCATATTCAATCTACCGTTTAAAGGGCAATGGTTCGTTCTGGATGGTGGCAACATGAAAACTAGCGACGGAAAAACCCGTAACGCCCACTTTTATTGCGAGCCCTGCTATCGCTGGGCGTGCGACTTCATCATGATTCATCCTAATGATTATGCAAAGACATATATCGGTATGGGTCATAATGAAGCGCTATGCTTGAGAAGAAGAAAAGGACAGCCGGAGGATATCCCTGATGTCAAATGTTCAGAGCCAGAAGATGATCCGATGAATGCTTACTGGAACATACTAAATCCAGATGGACTTGAACCTCACCTAAATTATTTGTACGAAGTCGAAGTGATTGCGCCGGCAGATGGTGTTTTCATGACAAGAGATGGCAAAATTGAAGACGCGAAATTCGAGACAAAAATTGAAAGACTTGCACAGGAGGGGGTGAACGGTGAAATGGGATTTATGTTGGATCATGGCAACTCTGAAATTTCGCAAATTGCACACGTTCTAGGTAGGACAATTGTAGTCAAACCGGGCGACAAAGTTAAGAGAGGCCAAGTACTATGTAAGGTTGGAGGTAGGCACTCTGGACTACCCCATCTACACTGGGCTGTGCGCGACTCTTGGTGCGACTATTTGGCTAGCGGATTGCCTGTTAAGATTGCCGAGTGTTCTGTATACGGTGAACCTGATAAGACTCTCGGATTGGAAACAGCAAACAACAACTACAACTCAAAGGAATTCCTCCCTTGCACAGATATTTACCTGCAACGAGGTATGATAGTCGAAAATCTACAACCCAACAAATATAATCACACAGAAGAACCATCGACCTTTGTTAAATAGACAATACTTTTCTGTGCAAATCAAAAACAAAAAACTTGTCTTTTCTAACAATATATCGTATTACTCAAACATTGTAATTAGTAAACAAACCAATTAAAGGTGAAAGACATTATTTTACGAATAGGTATAATAATTGTTTTCATCAGAAAAACAGGAGGACCATTATGCAGAATGTATTGACCTTATCAATTATCATAATAGGCTTTATAGGCTTGTTAACTTTTGTGGGATACCGTTACAAAGTTTCCTCTATGCAACCTATACCCTCCTCGGTATCGATTAAAAGCACCGAGGATGTGCCAACGCTATTAGGCGCGGCATTCGCTGCTAAAGGTAAAACATACAAGCCGCGCGCTGAACACTTTAGTCAAGGTCGCCCTAGCTACACAAACCGCTTGATCCACGAAGACTCCCCCTATTTGTTACAACACGCCCATAATCCTGTCGACTGGTATGCGTGGGGACCGGAAGCCTTTACGAAGGCCAAGAAAGAAGGCAAACCCATTTTTCTGTCCATTGGATATTCTACCTGCCATTGGTGCCATGTCATGGAGAAGGAGTCTTTTGAAAATCTCACAATTGCCAAATTACTCAATGAGTATTTCATTCCTATTAAGGTAGATCGGGAGCGACGCCCAGATGTTGATGCTACCTATATGACCGCAGTTCAACTTATCTCAGGCCGTGGTGGTTGGCCCATGTCCAGTTTTCTTACGCCAGAAGGCAAAACATTCTTCGGTGGCACTTATTATCCACCCGAGCAGTTTGAACAGTTGTTACAACAGATTCATTCTTTTTGGCTCACGGATAAACCTAAACTCATTGAACAAGCCAATGAGATTAGTCAAGCCGTTACCGAAAGATTGTCCACACATGTTCAGGCGCAAAAGATTGAGACCAGTGCCATCAACGATGCCGTAGTTGAGCTAATGTCTCGTTATGACAAATTGCACGGCGGTTTCAGTGGTGCACCAAAATTCCCTAGTGAACCCTCGCTATATCTGCTTCTGAAACACGTAGAACGTACAGGAAATAAATCAGTCATGGTCGCGCTGGAAAATACGCTGGATACCATGGCGCGCGGAGGAATTTATGACCAGATCGCCGGCGGATTTCATCGTTACTCGACCGATGGCATATGGCTAGTGCCACATTTTGAAAAGATGCTCTACAACCAAGCCAATCTAAGCATCACCTATCTAAAGGCATTGCAACTAACGGCTGATCCTGAATTTGCCAGGATTGTCAGCCAAACTCTAGACTATGTACTCAGGGAGATGACCTCAAAAAATGGTGGATTCTATTCTGCTACGGATGCGGATAGTGAAGGTGAGGAAGGATTGTATTTCATCTGGACTCCACAACAAATACGTAATATTCTTAACCCATCAGATGCCCAACTTGCAATTGATATTTATGATGTCACCGAAAAGGGCAATTTTGAAGGACAGAATATTCTAAACGTACCCAAGTCATTTGCAGAATATGCTAAGGACAATAACCTAAATCCCAACGAATTACAAAACAGCGTTAATCGTATTAATCAACAATTGTGGCAAGAACGGCAGAAGCGAATCCCTCCCCTACGTGATGACAAGATTATTACGTCCTGGAACGGTATGATGATCACGGCATTTGCGCAAGCCGGCGATTTTCTTGATGAACCACGCTATCTAGATGCCGCAACCAAAGCCGCCGAATTCATCTGGAATCACAATCGTGATAAAAAAGGAGAACTACAACGGGTAAACCTGAATAACAATGCCTCGGTAAATGCAATACAGGAAGATTATGCCTATCTGGCCGAAAGTTTCCTCACACTCTTTGATATCACCGGCGAACAACGCTGGTTGCGAAACGCAATTGAAATCACAGATGTAATGATTATTCGTTTTTGGGATAAACAAAACGGTGGTTTTTTTATGGGTGAGGAGGAATCCGCCACAGTAGGCATGGGTCGCGCCAAGGATAGTTATGATGGTGCGATACCATCGGGCAATGCGGTTGCCTTGCATGTTTTACAAATGCTATCTCGTCGTACTGATAACGTTGACTATGAAAACTATACTGAACAAATGTTGTCCACATTTGCTGGTACGATCGAGCGCAATCCTGCTGCATTTGCCTACATGTTAAGCTCTGCCGATGACCTGTTCCACGGAGAAATAGGTGCACACCAATTCGCTGCGCGTGGTGCGGTGACCATTGATGCGATTATTGATGGAACAAATCTGACAATCAACCTTTCGATCAAGCCCGGATGGCACATCAATTCACACCAGCCTTTACAAGATTATTTGATAGCAACCGATTTGGTTCTATCCGAGACAGCAGGGGATTGGCAACTTGGACAGATTCAATACCCCACTGCCAAAGTAGCATCTCTGGGCTTTCAGAAAGAGCTACTGTCAGTCTACGAGGGGAATGTAAAGTTGACAGCAACCCTCAGAAAAACAAGAAAAGGCACACCTTTGAACAAGATGGCTCCAATTGAGCTGCACCTTCAGGCATGTGACAATAAATCATGCTTGCCCCCTGAAACCTTGCTGTTGATGCCATTGGAACGATGATGCGATGGCTAACAATCGCATGCTCTCGAACAAAACAAAGCTGCGACGCTGAGAAAGGTGAATAGGCAATACTTTTCTGTACAGATTCAACATAAAAAACTTGTCTTTTATAAGAACATATCGTATAAATTAAATAACTTTGCTAAAACACCATAATAGTTGAGTTTTATTTCTGTAAATTTACCTATAAAAGGTGAAAACTTCATTTTTTATTATTATTAACAAATACTAAAATTATTTTACGAACAGTCGTAAAATTATTGTTGAACGAAAGGCAAGATATGAATATGCGCAGGGATCGAATGATTTGGGAACTAAAGATTGTTGCAATTCTTGTTGGAGTCTCATTGCTTCTGTATCTTATTCACTTCATTTGCTTCAGAAACCTACAACATATTTGTCTCTGGAGCTTTACAAGTCTAGCATTCCTTCCAATCTCCGCACTTGTAGTAACATTAGTAATCAACCGAGTTCTTTCGGCCAGAGACAAGGCATTACGAATGGATAAACTGAACATGCTTATTGGTGTATTCTTTAGCAATGTTGGAAACGAGCTCCTTATCCGCTTCTCAGACTGGGATGCTAACGCTCAAAATTTGCGTAATAATTTTGGTACACCAAAGCCTTGGGCCAGTATGAAGGAAAAAGATGCATTAATCATACTCAACAAGCACCAATACACAGAAACCTTAAAAACACAACAACTTGTGGAACTAAAAACCTTCTTAGCTCCCCGTGTAGACTTCTTGATGAGACTAATTGAGAATCCAAGTCTTCTGGAGCATGAAAACTTCACGCAACTTCTGCGTGCTGTTTTCCATCTCGCTGAAGAACTCTCGTATCGAAATGACCTCGAGTCAACTCCAGATAAGGACATTAAACATCTGACTGGAGATATAGAAAGAGCGTATAAACTACTCATGAGAGAATGGATTCTGTACATGATTTTCCTAAAGCACAACTTCCCATTCTTGTTTTCTCTTGCAATTAGAACAAACCCCTTTGATAAAAGTGCTGTGGCAATAATTTCTTAAAAAGCAAACTATTCATCAAACAAAACTTGAGTGCCATAGCAAGCTTATGGAACAATGCATGCTAACAAGTTTGAAATAAATTTTATACCTGTCAACTTTTTATGATAACGAGGACGTTATCGCTCCCGACCTTGCATTCAAGTACTGTATGTTTGTCTGGGAGCGGCAATGTCCTCATTGCCATCTTGTTTGTCTTTAATGGCTAAAACTCTTTCTTCTTTGTGCTCTCTGTGCCTCTGTACGAGAAAACTCTTCTCTTTTTTTTTATATTTTTTTCAATTTGCGTTAATCAATGAAATCTCAAAAAAACTATTTTTTTAATAAAAAACAAAAAATTCTATTGACAAAAAAAGAACATTTGGTTATTATGCCAAATAATCAAACATAAGGTAGGTTCAATGAATAAAATCGATAAAAAAAAATACGAGGCAAAAGCCAAAATACTCAAAGCATTGGCTCATCCAACAAGATTGTGGATGGCTGAACAACTCGCTGATGGCGAACGGTGCGTTTGTGAATTTGTAGATGTTATTGATGCTGACTTTTCAACAATCTCAAAACATCTTACTATTTTAAAGCAAGCTGGCATTATTGAAGACGATAAACGCGGCAAACAGGTTTTTTATAGCTTAAAAGTGCCATGCATTTTAAATTTTATGCACTGTGTAGAAGCGGTAATTAAAAGTAATGCTGAATCTCAAATAGAACTGCTTAAATAGGGATCCCTGTTTAATTAATAATCTGTATATTTACAAGATGTTATACAACAGAAAATCCTAATTTTTTTAAACAACATTTGGTCAAATGGGCAAATAACATAACGGGGCAAATTATGACGTGGAAAACAGAATGGAAAAAACTAGTGTTGATTGTGGGAGCCTTTTTGGCATTCTTCTATTTGCCTGTAGGCAATGCACGATTTGACAATGCAATCATGGAATCTCTTCATCTAGTAAAATGGTATGCACAAGAGCATGTTTTACTATGCTTAATACCAGCATTTTTTATTGCTGGAGCAATTGCTGTATTCGTCAGCCAAGGCTCGGTGATGAAATATCTGGGACCAAAGGCCAATAAAGTAATGGCCTACGGGGTAGCGGCAGTTTCAGGGACGATTCTTGCCGTCTGCTCCTGTACAGTACTTCCTCTCTTTTCGGGAATTTACAAGATGGGTGCAGGACTAGGCCCAGCAACTGCTTTCCTTTACTCAGGACCTGCCATCAACGTATTGGCCATTGCTCTTACCGCTCGTATTCTTGGTGCAGAGATGGGCATTGCAAGGGCCGTTGGTGCAATTCTGTTTAGCATTATTATTGGTCTATTGATGCACCTGATTTTCAAAAAAGAGGATCAGGAAAAAGCTGCTGCACAAATGATGATGCCAGATGAAGAGGTAACACGTCCTCTATGGCAGAATGGACTATATTTCTTTTCTATGGTCGGCATTCTTGTTTTTGCCAATTGGGGCAAACCAGATCTTGACACAGGCATATGGGCGGCCATCTATTCAGCAAAATGGATTATCACCTCAGTATTTGCTGCTTCTCTAGGTATAATACTGGTACTTTGGTTCAAAATCAAATGGTGGAAGGTCGTTCTCACAGCATTACCAACAATAACACTCGCATTAATTTTTCCAGAACAACCAATGGTAGCTTTTGCCGCAGCCGTGATTGGACTTTCATCTTTCACAAGTACTGATAAAGGAGAAGCAGGAAAATGGTTTTCATCATCATGGGATTTTGCAAAACAAATACTACCATTGCTCCTATTTGGAGTGCTGATTGCTGGAGCATTGTTAGGTCGTGTTGGTCAAGAGGGATTAATTCCTTCAGAGTGGGTCGCCACAGCTGTTGGAGGCAATTCGCTTAGAGCTAACTTCTTTGCATCGTTTGCAGGTGCATTTATGTATTTTGCAACATTAACCGAAGTTCCTATATTACAGGGACTCATTAACAATGGTATGGGCAAAGGTCCTGCTCTTGCATTGTTGCTTGCCGGTCCGGCACTGAGTTTGCCAAATATGCTTGTTATTCGTAGCGTGCTTGGCACAAAAAAGACTCTTGTATTTGTTTCGCTAGTAATTGTTATGGCCACCATCAGTGGTATGCTGTTTGGGCTACTATTTTAGAGTTGGTTAGATGGTTGGTTCGTTAGATAGTTAGATAGGCGAGTCACCTGCGTGACAGCAAGTACTTATCAATAAAACGGGATGACTAAATAGTTGAATAAAGAACATATTTCCGCTCACAGAGCGGACGCTACATTGATTGCAAATAATGTTAGTTGGAAAAATGTAGAGTCAATTCTATGAATCGAAAAAAATAGGAAGAACAAGAAAATTAAAAATTTTTTAATACGGATGCCGAAACGGCATCCCACCCTCGTGAATATTGCAAGTTAATGTTAAATTACAGTTTTACCTGGGAGGGTCATCGTCCCCGATGACCGGAATTAAATAAATAAAACAGGATGGATATAAAAACATGAAAATACAAATACTGGGTACTGGATGCCCAAAATGCAAAAAAACAACAGAAGCAGCTGAAATGGCTGTAAAAGAATTAGATATTGATGCCGAAGTTATAAAAATAACTGATCTCAATGAAATTATGAAATTTGGCGTGATGATGACACCTGCACTTGCAGTAGATGGCGAAGTCAAATTGATGGGGAAAGTGCCTTCCGTCGAACAGATAAAAGAAATGATAACAAGGAAATCAGATGAAAAAAAATAGTATTATTATTTTATTACTAGTCATCGCCGTGGTGACCGTCATTGGGATAAAAAACAGAAATAAAGAAGAAACTAAACTTTCAGGATGCACAGAAAACATATGCTCACTGCCGACAGAGCAAGAGAGTCTGTTACAGACAAAAACAGTAATTGAAAAAGTTGATATCAAAAAAACGCTACCAAAGCTACTTGACCTTGGTGCTAGCAAGTGCGTTCCATGTAAAATGATGGCTCCGATACTTAACGATATGAAAGAAACTTTTTCTGAACAGCTTGAAGTGGTGTTTGTTGATGTGTGGAAAGACCAAAGCGCAGGCAACGAATATGGAATCCGTGTTATTCCAACCCAAATCTTTTTTGATTCCGACGGAAAGGAACTCTTCAGGCATGAAGGCTTTTATGCCAGAGAAGACATGATCTCCAAATGGCAGGAATTTGGAATAGTCCTAGAGGACAAAGCACAAAACCAAGAATAATTCAGACAGGATACTATATGGAACAGCTTTTTACAACATTGACACATGCGGTTGAAGGAACACCAATGATTGCGCTATTGGCTGCTATGCTATGGGGTATCCTTAGCATTCTACTAAGCCCCTGCCATCTGGCGAGCATTCCTCTTATTGTCGGTTTTATCGATGAACAGGGACATTCAAAACCTTGGCGAGCATTCTTTATCTCGCTGCTGTTTGCCACCGGTATATTACTCACAATTGCCGGTATCGGGGCTATCACTGCTGCCGCTGGACGAATGTTGGGCGATGTCGGACGATACGGAAACTATTTTGTAGCAGTTATATTTTTCTTTATGGGATTACATCTATTGGGAGTCGTTCCCATGCCTGGAAACGGTCCTGGGAAGATTGGCATGAAACGTAAAGGCTTAATAGCGGCCTTTATGCTAGGTCTTATTTTTGGAATTGCACTTGGTCCATGTACTTTTGCCTATATGGCACCCATGCTTGGAATTACATTCCGGCTAGGATCTGAGCAACCTATTTACGCAAGCAGTCTCTTACTCATGTACGGAATTGGTCACTGTGCCGTAATCGTTATTGCTGGCACATCAACAGGCTTAGTACAGCGATACCTAAATTGGAATGAAAAGTCTAAAGGCTCAATTATCATTAGAAAAACATGCGGCATCCTAGTAATTGCTGGTGGACTTTACATGATCTACACCGCCATGTAAGATGAACAACACAAAATATCAAAAAAAAAGCGTTGAAATATACTAAAAATTAAAAAGAATTGTTTTATTTGTAAAATTATCATATAATATATAGCTAATTTAAACAGAAAAGATGGAGCCAATCTTGAAAAAAAATCTTATAATATTATTGACTGTTATATCAACAATATTCGCATATTGTGAAGAAATTCTCGTTGATGGACTTGCAGCAAAAGTGAATAATGAAAGCATTCTTATTAGCGATGTTTTAATTATGATGCAACCTAGAATCAAAGAAGTACAGAGTAAATTTGCAGGAAACAGACTTAAAAAGGAAATGCAGAAAATTTATAATGAATCGCTTGATTCCCTTATCGAACGACAAGTTATACTTGACACATACGAACGACAAGACATGAAGCTACCGGAAGATGTAATAAATTCCAGAATCAATGAAATTATATATGATCGTTTTCAAGGCAACAAAGAAAAACTAATCAAAACGTTAGCACAAGATCACCTCTCATATGACCAATGGAAAAAAGAGGTGTCAAATCAGTTTATAGTCATGGTAATGCGAAACTCAAATGTAAATGCAAAAATAAATATTTCTCCAGCCACAATCAAAAAATACTATACAAAACACCTAGACGATTATAAACAACCTGAAAAAATTCTTATAAATATGATTGTTGTTGAGAAAACGGATGACAAAACTATTGAGGCCGATAAAAAAAAGACCATATTTGAAATTCAACAGAAGATCGAAAAAGGTGAATCTTTTTCGTCTCTGGCAAAAGAATTTTCGGAAGACACTAGTGCTTCTGACGGTGGAAATGTTGGCTGGATTGAACCTCAAATGCTACGCAAAGAAGTTGCTGATGGGATAAAAGATTTAACAGTTGAACAGGTATCCAAACCAATCGAAACTGAAAATGAAATATATCTTATTGAATTAAAAGGTAAAAAAGTAGCTACAGTTAAGTCTTTTGAAGAAGTAGAAGCAGAGATTAAGACATTGTTGACAAGAGATGAGGTTGAAAAAATCTATAAAGAGTGGGTTGCAACCCTTGAGGAAGATGCATACATTAAAAAATCAGAACTGGAACTATTCTAACAAAGATTGATATTATCCCTAGAACTACGATACAGTTCTGAATACACATCTAGTAACAAAAACAGATATGCACTTTAATAAACGCTTTGCGCATTTTAGCTTGGGCAGCCATTCTGGTTTTTATGAAATAAAAATCGAAAACTGAATTTCAAGAGCAACGCAGTTGCATAAGAACTGTGCCTCTCGGCACTGCAGATTTTACTTTGCAAACAGTAACATAGTACAAGTGTACATGTTATTCTGTTTAAGAAGTGAAATATGGGCTGATATTGAAAGTTGTTGTTTTTGAAAGAATGACTTTCCAAAATTAATAAAAAACAAAAAACGTTATGAATTTAACAAGTAAATCAGATATACGAGATACTCTAAATAGCTATGGTCTCCATCCTAATAAACGTCTCGGACAAAATTTCTTAATAGACAAAAATATCATTAACATTATTGTCAATGCTATAGATGCAGGTAAAGATGATACCATTCTTGAAGTTGGTCCTGGATTAGGAGTCCTAACTGATGAGATAGTGCAAAAAGCCAAACATGTTACCGCGGTGGAAAAAGACCGAGGATTAATTCCTCATCTTAACAAGTATTTTTCCGAAAAAGATAACTTTGAACTTATTAATTCTGATATCATGGATATACCACCATCTCAAATTCTAGATGGTATCTCAAAATTTGTTTCAAATCTACCATACTCATGCGGAACACGGATTTTATTAGATTTTGTTTTATCAGAAAATGCTCCAAAAGAAATTGTTGTCATGGTGCAATTGGAAGTGGGCGAGAGAATAATCGCGAACACAAACACAGACAACTATGGTCTTCTCAGTCTTCTCACAGGTGTAAAATACAACTCTCAAATAATCAAAATTGTAAGTCCAAACTGCTTTTGGCCCCGTCCAGACGTTCGTTCAGCTGTTGTCAAACTGGTAAAAAGAAAAAATCCATTATTAAGCCAGAATGAAATTGAAACTTTTAGAATGTTGACAAAGACTGCATTTAGTCAAAGACGTAAAAAGCTAAGTAATTGTCTAAAGAAAATGGTGACAGCTGATATAATTGAGAAAGCGGGAATTCCAGCAACCTTACGCCCCGCAGAAGTAAGCCTTGAACAATGGGTTGCTCTCACAAAGACCATTATTAATAATGGTTAACAAGTATCTTTGTTGACATATTCTTCCAACAGCAATAATTGAATCTCGTAGAGATGATATCTCAGTAGCCTCGGGTTTTAACCCGAGGTTAATGTATAACGAATGTGCTGAACCCTTTATGGGTAGCATAAATTTATCCAGATGTCATCCCTATGGGATTCATTTTTTTCTTTTATTGTCCTAGGGTTAAAACCCTAGGCTACAAAAATTTCGCCCCGCTGGGCATACGCGTCAAGCTAAGAGCAGTCGTTTGACTGCACTTGTGTAATCTACGTGTTTTTAGCAATCAGTTTCATTAAAAATGAGACTGATTGCTTTTTGTTTAAACTGTTAATCCCTTTTTTG
>Ga0307987_1000921_pt1 | contig 16778 bp, 13 predicted proteins | sample EllFjometagen181_FD_203157 | JGI IMG/M metagenome (GOLD analysis project Ga0307987, IMG submission 203157) | Marine microbial communities from Ellis Fjord, Antarctic Ocean - #181 | ecosystem: Environmental > Aquatic > Marine > Unclassified | place: Southern Ocean | collected 2014-10-08
TCTTGTCAGAGGTGCATAAAGGACATACCCAGGAATCACTCAGCTCTCTCCATAAAATTTTTTCTTTACTATCGTCGTGAATGTATCCACAAACTTTACACTTATATATAGACATTAAACTTTCCTTCCTTTTCTCCTCTGAAATGACTTTTTTAACCACCAGTCTCCGCCACCGCAAGCGGGGCTACGCCTAGGCACAGCGGAACACTCGGAACACACAGAATTTTATTAAACTATACTGAAGCTAAAAAGCTAGACTAAAGACTACCAGTCTTCGCCTCTTCCTTTAATATACATTATGTTTATCTTATCAAAAGCATGAAATATCCAGCTCAATCTTACATAGATCTTACAGACAACCACAAAGCAAGACTTCAAAAACATGACTCAGGAGGATCACCGCATAATGCAAAATTTTATAATAATTTTTTTATAAATCTGTTAACAAATTCAGACATATCTGAAGTTTTGAGAAAAGTTTCATTTTCATAACCTAACTTTTCTATTATTTTCTGATCAGCACATAATTTCATATGAGGAATACTCTCACCATTAGAATCCTTTTTTTTACATCCCTGCAGCCCAATTTTAGAAACTGGATGATTACTACAGCAGTTAGGACAGCCTGATATTTTAATAGTGTTAATAAAATTATTAATGATAGCTTCTTTATCCTCTAACTGACCTTCAAGACAACCTGAAATACTTTCAGCAAATGGTTTTGGATCAATAACTCCTACAGTACATATTTTAGCCCCAATGCATGACGTTATTAAACCTTCTAGTGAATCGGCTTTAAAATCAATTATATCTTTACTTGATTCTAATAATCCATATATACCTTGGAGCTGATCCTGATTAACAGGAATAAAAATATCATTGCATCTAGTCAGTCTTATAAAAGGAGTATTTATTTTTTCTACGATATCTAACAGCAATTTTGCTTCATCAATAGAAACAACACCATATGGAACAAACAGTTTGAGTAATTTAATATCATTATATACAGTCTCTATTGCAGCTAATTTTTTCCATTTATTAAAATCATTAGGATTCAAAACTGATGATTTTTCAATTTTATTAAGTCCTGAAAAATCATAATCATAAGTTAATTTTTCTTCAGGCAGTATTGTTTTAGAATTAGAAATTTCATTATAATAGTTATTAAATAATTCTATAAATTTATCTTCTCCTAAACTGTTGCAGACATATCTCAACCTTGCCTTATTTCTATTCTCTCTATTTCCATGTTCATAAAAAATATCAGTTGCCGCAACTGCACAGTTAATAAACTGATCTTCATTAATAAAATCCAAAATTTTAACAGCTGCAGAACTGTTTCTTCCCATACCTCCACCCGCATAAACCTCAAAGCCTTTTTGACCATCTTTATATTTAGCAATAAAACCTAAATCATGGTATTTTGCATAAGAATCATCGTTAGAATTACATGAAAATGCAAATTTTATTTTTCGAGGAAGGTTATAAGCTTTTAGGTAATTATAAAAATATGAAGCAAGAGCTTTAGCATGAGGCATAACATCAAAAACAGAATTTTCGGTTAACCCTGAATAATAGCATACTGCAACATTCCTTACTGTATCTCCTCCACCGCCCTTAAAATACATTTCATTTTCTGTACATTCTGTAACAATATCAAAAACTTTTGCTGGATCTATATCATGAAGCTGTACTGCCTGCCTAGTACTAAAATGAATATAGCCAATATTATATTTTTCGACAATATTTACAATGGCTTTATATTTAACTAATGACAGTTCACCACCTGTAATTCTGATACGAACCATAAACATATCATTACGCTGTTTATAAATGCCAAATGGAGCTGAGTATTTTTTTAAATCAGGGTATTTAATATTGCCGGCAATATATTCTTCTATTTTTTCTTTCAGAATATAATGCTCTTTTTCTAATAATTTATTCATAAATAGGACCATTTTCTCTTTTAGGGTTTATTGAAAGTTGAGGTTTTGGAATTGTTACTAAAGTATTTGGTTTAAAACTTTCTGTAAGGCACACGTTACCTCCAATAACAGAACCTTCTACTATAATGATATCTCCAAGAATCGTAGATGTGTATTTCTCTTCCTCTTGTACATTTGCAGTTACCTTTTCAACAAGTTGTTTTTAGAGTTGTTATCGTACCTTGTAGAACTGGACCTAATTCATTCAATTGTTTTATTCAAGCATCTCGACATTTCTCAAGTATACCAATTGACAGACTGACCATATTCTCCTCTTTTCTAAAAATTTTAAAAGTATTTTAAAGATATTTCTACGTATAAGATATTCAATATCATTCAGCGAGGTTTACTAAGCTGAGATCCTTTAAAAAGCAGAGAATCCCATGATGGGTATTTTATTCTACTTATCATCGACTCAATAATAGTTTTTCCTGTTTCTGCTATTTTATGAATATCTTTCATATAGGTCTCAAAGTTATCTGAACTCCGTTCCCATTCTCCAAGATACCTGTCTTTGCCTGAAGGAAGTTCTATTTCCTTGCTTACTTCTTTGTTGAGGACTTGTTCTTTATCCTTTAGATTAAAGTATAATTTACCAGAACTACAAATAGGACATTGCCATTCATCTTTAAGGTCACTCCAGGAAGATTCCTCTTTTTCTTCATCATATACATAAGCACAAACACTACATTCGTACACATTCGACGTTGTGAAATAGCTCTTATCGGAACTGCATAAAGGACATACCCAGGTATCAGCCAGTTCCCGCCATGAAACTTTCTCTTTCTCATCATCGTGAATATATCCACAAACTCTGCACTTATATATTGACATTAAATTTTCCTTTCGATTCTCTCCTTAAACAAAATTTAATGATTTGTTGATCTAGTGATTTTTTGATTTTAAATCTCTCAATCTCTCAATCAATAAATAATACTGTTGTCGAGTAGGCATAATATGATTCCTGTATTTTAGATTTGATTTGTATTCTCCGTTGCTCCACCCTTTCGGAATGTGGAGTGCCACATTATTTAAATCATGTACTGGAATTTCAACACCCCTCACAGAACCGGACTTGCAGATTTCCCACATCCGGCTCTTCAGCATAATTCACAAAATCACCTACAATGTATAAAAATTATGTACGATTCTTGGTTTAGGGATGGGATAACACTCCAAATATTTATCAAAATTATCCCAGTTCATACTTTTCTTCTGACTTCTTCTGTTCAGCCATTTGTGAAGTACTTTTACTGTAAATCTGTAGAAAGCCCAGATTCTTTCTGAGTTTCCACTTACTCCATAATACTGATAATGTCCACGAAGTTTCGATTTAAGAATATCCCACCACTCTTTCGGTTTGGCTTTGTTTCTTACTTTTTTAAGCCATTCTGTCATTTCACTACACTTTTTAACGTATTTCTTTCTGCTTGTTCTGCGTCCTACTTTGAAAAACCCTTTTATTGTCTTATCACAGAAGTGCGTAAAACCAAGAAAATCAAAAGTATTAGCGCGTCGATCCTGTTTCTTTGCCTTTACAGCTTCGAATCGTCCAAAACTGAATCGGCGACTCTTATCAGGATGAATTTCAAGTTCATGCCTGCTGAATCGATTTTTCAGAGCTTTCTCTATTCGCTCAGCATCATTTGCATACTGTACCACGCATACAAAATCGTCAGCATATCTGACCAGCTCACAGTATCCTGTCACATGCATTTTTACTGTGTTTTCAAACCATACATCAAGCACATAGTGTAAGAATATATTAGCTAATATCGGACTGAGTATACTGCCCTGTGCTGTTCCTTTATCCGATGTAACCAGCAGACTGTCGTCAATATATCCCGCTTTTAGGAATTTCTTTATTAAGTATATCATAGAACTGTCTTTTATTCTGATGGACAGAAATTTAATCAGAAGTTCATGTGATACATTATCAAAAAATCCTTTTATATCTGCTTCCACTATATAGCTTACGCGATTTCTCATTATCTGGTCGTCAAGTTCGTTTAAAGCCTGATGACAGTTCCGTTTAGGTCGGAATCCATAAGACATACTGCTGAAATCCTCTTCATAAATACTCTGCAGTATCCTTGAAATACCCTTTTCTACAATTTTATTTTCTATTGCTGATATTCCGAGAGGACGTTGTTCATTCCTGCCTTTTGGTATATATACACGCCGTGCAGGAAGAGGTCTGTATTTCTTTGCTTTTAACCTCTCAACTAAGCTGTCTATGTTTTCCGATAAACCTGTTACATATTCATACCATCCTACATTGTCTATTCCTTTAGCCTTATTTCTGTTAAGACTATAGAAACACTGCACTAGAAACTCCTTATCAAGCAGATGAGCAAGGCTCGTAAACTGCATATTCTTATTCCGTGCAGAATGACCTGATATAAGAGAAAGTTTCAATTCTGTTGTACCCACTTCTGTGTGTGGCATATTTGTTCCGCTTCCTCTTTACATTATACTGCCAGTTCCTTCGAGTGAACATTACTGTCCTCAACAGGTATTAACCTGTTTACTCCTCTACTATGCACTGGTCCGAATACCAAAGTGACATACTGTGTCATTACATTTTATTATGCTCTTCCACAGCTTCCACGAAACACTTTGGTCCTCCCAAGTTCCGATACAAACCTTTTATGTCTGACCGCTACGGACTTAGACCCCGCCACGCCGATATATACTCACCTGTAGCGTATATATCAATTCCGACTTCAGATAAAAGAAAACCTTAGTCCTAATGGAACTATTATTATTTCGGGGCTGTATACCTTCACGCTGAACTTACGCATTGCGGCTGACAGACTGCCTTTCCCTCGGCACCACATGGTTAGTTACCTCCCCATATGCAAGGTTCTGTTCTGGGCTGTTGGTTAGACTTTACCCAGGTTGGATTTTCCAACTGGTTTGCACCAGCTTAACTTGGCGCTCTCTTACTGATAAAACTTTACGACTAAAGATCGGCGTTCTCCTGAAGCTATTTTTTACCACAGAACACTTGGAAAAAAACGGAAAACTTTTTATATTCCAGTATCCAGTCTCCAGTATCTAGTAACCAGTCTCTAAAGAGCTACGTAAACTATATATTTAAGTTTGCAGGTTCGTAGTACTCTCTTGGATGCTGGCAACATGGACATTTTACCGGTGGTTCAGTTCCATTAACGATATAGCCACATACACTGCATTTCCATTCAATAGGCTCTTCTCTTTTATATACTGTTCCATTTTTAACCATGTCAAGAAGTTTTTTATACCGGTCTCTATGATGAGCTTCCACCTTGGCTATCTGTGTAAAAAGACGGGCTGCTTCTTTATTTCCTTCTTCTTCAGCTTCTCTGGCAAATGTTGGATACATCTCAGTTGTTTCATAATTTTCACCATCAAAAGCTTCTTTCAGATTTGATGCGGTATCCCCTATACCATTAAGAAGGCTAAACTCATCTTTAGCATGTCTTTTTTCATTTTCAGCTGTCTCTTCGAATATTTTAGCTATGTAATGCAGTCCTTCTTTTCTAGCAGCCTGAGCCCAATATGTATACTTATTTCTAGCCTGGGATTCGCCCGAAAATGCAGTCATTAAATTTTCTTTTGTCTTGCTCATAACTTATCTCCTTAATTATTAAGATTTCTCTTCCATTGAAAATATTCTTATGTTTATTGCTGAATTCCTGGGTATGCCCAAATACCACAAGTTCTCAACAAGTCTCTAAAAATTAACAGCTTTTCATTCTGTGAAATCACTTTTGCACTTTCAGAAGAAGGATAATCTAAATATATTAAGTTACTGAAATTAATATTTACACCCTCAATTTTAGATTCCTCTGCGAAAATTGACAGAGCTCTCCTCATGTGACTTGCATTTGTTACAATAGTAGCACTATCTATGTCCAATTCTTTCATAATTATTACAGAGTATACACCATTACCAACTGTATCCTTAGATTTACACTCAATAATTATCTTATCTTTAGGAACACCTTGTTCAATCAGCCATGACTTCATTACATAAGACTCTGTAATACCTTCTTTAGCCATGCCGCCACTTGGTATTATTACAGAATCAGGATTGAGTTTGAAAAGCTTAAAGGTAAGTTTCAGTCTTTGTAGTAACATTTGATTAATAGATCCATCATCATTAAGTGCATAACCCAGTATAACAATAGCATGGTTCTTCAAACATAATTTTTTAGGTTCTGAGACCAATGCTGTATGCATAATTTCATCTGCTAAATTAACTGCATTAATATATTGTTCAATTTTTTCAGGATATAGTTTTTCGAGATGTTTGAAAGTTGTCTGAAAGGCCTTTGAATCTCCTCCCAGTTTTTTATATACTGCATAAAGGATTGATGCATTAAAATTTTCCGGATCCATTTTCAAAATATTTTCGTATCCACTAATTGCTTCCTCAGTTTTTCCTTCCAATATTTCAGTTGAAGCTTCATCAAATCGCAAGTCAAGTCTATCAGGAGCGAGTGCTATAGCATCTTCAAACGAACGTTCTACAGCCTCAAGATTCCCTCTTAAAGTGATACCTTTAAAATAATGTTTCTCAATCTTCTTTATATCACCACCATTCCAATAAAAGTAGATAGCATTTTGAATAAGTTCTTCAACTTTTGACTGATTATGAATATGCTTTGCAGTGTTAGAATCAAAACTGTTATTACTTAAATTCTCACTATCACAACTCAATTTATCAAAAATATTAATTGTTTTTTTTATATTTTTATCTGTCATATTGCTTATCCTAAAATTTATCTAATAAACCTACAATTACTCTTAAATTTATGCCCATCAATCTGTATATAATTTTAAACCATGATCTTTAAAGCTACAATCTATTACAGTTATAAATCATAAATTTTGCTATATTTTTCTGTTAAATATCTTAAATAAGGCTCAGGTGTTATTTTTGAACCGGTAACTTTTTCAACAAGTTCCTGAGGTTCAAATTTAGCTCCATGCTTATGAATATTTTCTTTTAACCATGTCAATAGTTCAGTAAAATCACCATTTTTAATATTATTATTTAATTCTGGAATATCCTCATTTATTTTCTCCCAAATCTGAGCAGATATAAGATTCCCAAGAGTATAAGTAGAAAAATACCCAATATACCCCATCGACCAATGAATATCCTGCAATACACCCTCAGAATCATTTTTTGGATTCAGACCTAAATATTCCATCATCTTACTATTCCATACTGTGGGTAAATCGTCAACATTTATGCTTCCATCTAAAAGGCCAATTTCAATCTCTGTTCTCAGCATTATATGGAGATTATATGTAGCTTCATCAGCCTCTACTCTTATCATAGAAGGAATTACTTTATTCACAGCCTTATAGAAACAACCTAAGCTTATATCACTTAAGTTAGATGGAAATTTTTTCTGTAAAATTGGATAGTAATATTCCCAGAATGGAAGTGACCGTCCTACTATATTTTCCCATAGCCTGGATTGTGATTCATGCACTGCACAGGAAGCGCCAGCACATAGTGGAGTTCTTGCCAGCTTCTGCGCTATTCCCTGCTCATACATACCATGTCCAGCTTCATGCATCGATCCAAAAAGACCACTCGGCAAATAATATTCATCTATTCTCGTAGTTATCCTCACATCATTAACTCCAAAATCTGTAGTAAAAGGATGCTCCGATTTATCTTGACGCCCTCTATCCCAGTCATATCCAAACTTTGTTATTACATCAACACCAAAGTCCCACTGTTTTTTATTATCAAATTTCAATTTAAAAAAAGAATTATCAATTTCAGGTTTACTTTTAATTTTCTGTACAAGGTTTACCTGAACTGAACGTAGCTTATCAAGTATCGCTTTTACATCAGATGTTTTTAATCCCTGTTCAAAGTCATCAAGCATAGGATCATAAATATGATCATACGGTGCAAAAAAATCAGCATATTGTTTTCTAAGTTCTACTATTTTCTTCAAATGCGGTGCAAAAATTAAAAAGTCAGACTTTGTTCTTGCTTCAGCCCATGCCTGTTGTCCTAAAGAGCTAGCCTTTGCAAATTCCGCTACAAACTCTATTGGAACTTTAATCTGTTTTTGATAATTTCTATCCAATACTTTTATCAATCTTGCATCATCAAAATCCTGGTCAAGCTCAGAAAGTTCAACTTTTAATGATTTTATCAGATCACCCAAAATTTGAGAAGTTGCTTTCTTATGTGATATTTGACTTAATGTTGAGATTTGTTCAGCTCGCCCAGCAATTCCATCTTTTGGCATGTAAGTTTCCTGATCCCAACCCAAAACAGCAATTGCTTTATTTATATCATTAATTTCATAAACAATATCTTTTAATTTCTTCAACTTTTCATTCATTATCAAAAATCTCCTTTTATCAAACAACCCTAAAAAGTTATTGATAAGTTAGATAATTACGATTAACACATGGTTTTAACCAGGTGTACTTGATAATCCACACTACCCCCCAAAGAACATCATGTTGTCTATTCACACGACTAAAGTTATGTGTTAATATATCCTTTCTCGCTTACAGGTACGCTAAGTCGTTACGACATTTTAAAACGTTTTCCAGGTATCTGTTTAATAACTTTTCTCATTTCTAACTTGACTAACAATGCAAGCAATTTACCAATTGGCAATTCGGTTTCTACAGAAATAGTGTCAATATTTTTTTCTTCAAGTTCAAGACACTCAAGTATTAAATTCTCTTCAGCAGTAAAAACTAATTTATCAGAAATAGAATTTGTATTGACAATTGAATCATTACTCTTATTAATACAACTTAATATCCCGGGTAAAAATTCAAATTCTTTTAAAATATCATCAAGATTTTCAGTCAGAATCGCTCCATCTTTAATTAATTTATTACATCCTTTAGATAATGGAGAGTTTGCTCTTCCAGGAACAGCGAAAACCATTCGCCCCTGCTCAAGGGCACATCCAGCAGTGATCAATGAACCACTTTTAACTCCTGCCTCAATGACCAAAACTCCACAGCATAGACCTGAAATAACCCTATTTCTCATAGGGAAAGTTCGACGAGTGGGAGATAATTCCATAGGAAACTCACTAATAACCGCACCACCTTTTTCAATAATATTTCTAGCTAGACTAATATTATCCTGGGGGTGAAGTCGAGCCAAACCACCACCCAGCACAGCTGTAGTTATTCCAGAAGAATCTATTGTAGCCTGATGAGCTGCTGCATCTACACCATAGGCCAATCCAGAAACAATATGCCAACCTGCATAAGCAAGAGAAGAAGTAAGAAACTGAGTCATTTCTCTTCCATAACTGGTAATTCTTCTTGAACCTACAACTGCTATTGAATTTGAAAATTCTGCTTTAAGCTCGCCTCTTATGTATAAACATAACGGAGGATCGGGAGTTTCTTTTAGCTGGTATGGATACTTATCATCACAAATTGTTAATACTTTTACACCGCTTTTTTTTATTAAATTTAATTCTTTTTCAAGATCTACAGTCTTTTCCCAATTGACGATCTTTTCAGCTAATTTAGTTCCTATATTACCAATATTGATCAAATCTTTATATTTAGCATTTAAAATACTGTCAGCTGAACCAAATTTTTCGCATAATGCTTTAAATCGGATATAACCTATTCCCGAAATTAGATTTAAAACTACACATGTTTCAAAATTATTCATGCAAAAGATTTCTCCCCTAAAACAATGTTGTTGGTTGTTGGTTGACGGTTGTTAGGTAGGGATCAGTCTTCACCCTCATGATTACACCTCGACACCTGTCCGTTTGTCGGGTCGTCCTGTCACGCCATATTCAGTAGACGACCGCGGAAGCCATGCTTGCAGAGGCGAAGTCTGAAATCGCCCGCCGCAAGTGATATTGCCAAAGTTTATTTCTTAATAATTAAACTATACGACTAAAGATAGTGACTCCTCTGAAACCTAACTATTTATGATTTTATTCTTATGTTAAGTAAGACGGACATTCCTGTCCGTTAACCCTGTCGAGCAGGAATGTCCGACTTACTTTTAGTTTCATCACGATAGAACTTATTACAAATAATTCTGTTTTCTCAACTAAATTTCTTTATAGCTTTAATAACTAAATTTCTATCAACGCCACTAATGATTTCAACATTACCAATATCTCTCGGCAAAATAAAACAAACATTATCTCTCTTGGTTTTTTTATCACTCTTCATAGCTTTGAGCATAGCTGCTCCTGTAATACCTTCTGCTTTAACACACATATCAAGCTTCTTTAATACTGCAATAATCTTATTAAGCTGGTCACGATCCATCATATTTAATTGACATGCAAGCTCACCGGCCATTAACATACCAACGGATATAGCTTCACCATGTATATATGCGCCAAAACCTGCTATTTTTTCTATAGCATGTCCAAATGTGTGACCATAATTCAAGATAGCACGTAAACCATGCTCCTCTTCATCCTTTGCAACAATTTCTGCTTTGAGTCGACAACATGAAGAAATCAAATAAGAATAAAACTCGGCATCCATACTATTAATGTACTCAATATTATCATTAATTTTATCAAAAAAAATCAGATCAAATATAACTCCATACTTGATTACCTCAGCAAGTCCTCCTTTTACCTCCCTGCTTGGTAGAGTTTTTAGCACACTATTATCTATCAAGACTAATTTAGGCTGCCAGAAAGCACCAATTAGATTTTTACCTTCGGGCATATCAACACCTGTCTTGCCGCCAACACTTGAATCCACCATAGACAATAGTGTCGTTGGTATTTGAATGTAATCAATTCCTCTCATGTACGTAGCGGCAACAAACCCTGCAATATCTCCTACAACCCCTCCTCCTAATGCAATAATTACCGATGATCTATCCAGTTCACTTTTAAGAACTGCATGATAAATATTTTCAACAGTTTGGAGGTTTTTGCTCTTCTCTCCTGCATCAAATACGTAATAGTCAGGATTTATACCCGACGCTTTAAATACAGCTGAGATTACTTCTCTTCCATAAAGAGGAAAAACATTACTATCACTTACGATAAAACATTTTCTATTTGAAATAAAATTGTTCAGATGATCAGAGGCTTTATTTAAAGCATTATATTCAATAATAATATCATATGATCTTTCTTTTAATTTTACCCTGATACTCTTACTCATAATATGTCAATCCTTAAGATATATTTAAACAATCTATTTCTCAAAAAATCATCATCAAATTCAGTCAGAATATGGACAGATGGATCTCGAAAACAAAAAAATATTCATTATAACTATACATGTAATCATCGTTGTTTGAAATTTCATATCGTTTAATAACATATGATAAATCAATTTTTATACCTATTTATCAATTTTATCAATTAATTATTAAATTTATTTTGATTACACGTTAATTCATCTTGCTTTTCTAATAAGAGTGTTTAGTTTATTCAATTCTTCTTTTTTATTGATAAATCTTTTCATTAAATAAATTAACATACTTGCTACAACTCTTAAGAACATATATTGGAGAAAACATGAAAACAGTATTTACAGTAATATGTCTAATGCTCTATACAGGAATATCCTGTCATTCCCAAAATAAAAAAGGAAATAGTTCATTAGAAAATACTACTGGAAAAGAAAAACGGATAATTACAATAAAACCTGAGCTTCCAAACTCTTCTACAAACAAAGACTATAAAATCAGTACAGGTTCAAGAATCAGTGAAATTGCTTCTATCTTAGAAATGAAAATTAAAATTCTAGAACAAACTAAACAGACATATCTCACATTAATAACAGATTTAAAAAACCAAAACGAAGATGATAGAAAGAATTTCAATGATGAATTAAACTTACTTCGTTCACAAAATAGAAGAGATAGGGATTCATACTATGAAGAAACAAATAACACCAAAAAAAGATATATGCTGGAAACTGCTGAATTAAAGAAAAGCAGAAGTATACAGATGGCTGAACTCACAAAGTCGTTCACACAAAAAATATCTAATCAAAAATCAGATTATGAACTTCAAATACATAGATTAAATAACCAGAACTCAACAGATAGGTCTTTTTTTACTAAAGAACTTGATATTTTACGTAACCAAAACGGAAAAGATAGAAATCGATTTAATGCTGAATTAAAATTACTAAAAGATCAATATTTAGATGATTTAAAACAGAGTATTGAAGAGTTTTCTGTAAAAAAAGCTACATTAAAAGAGCAAAATATTGTTGATAGAAAAAACTTTAATGACGAACTTTCGACCATAAGAAAACAAAACTCACAAGACAGAGATAGGTTTAATTTGCAAATTGTAAAACTGGACCTGGAGAATAACAAAGTTAAAACTGATTTATCTAATCAATATTCATCGATTAGAGATGAGTATCTTACTACTCTAAATAAACTTAACAGTAAAATAGCACAACTAGAAAATAAAAGTGTAGTGAATCAAGCTAAACTAAAGAAGATAGAGACAGTATCACCAACACAATTAATAAAACCCAGTACTTCTGCAAATGCTGAACCTCCAAAGAACCCTAAAAAAGTTTCAGGCTCCGGTAACTGGTATGACTTAAGCGACCTATTTTAATTATGAACTTAATTCTACTGCAAACAGGGGATTTTATTTCAAATAATCGTGTTTGCTTAAAAGGATTAACTGCTAAACATATATATTCAGTACACAAAGCAGAACTGGGTACGCAATTAACAGTAGGTCTAATTAATGGATTAATTGGAAAAGGCACAGTCATTCAAATTTGCCCAAACCATATTGAATTGGATATAGACCTCAACTCACCACCTCCTGAAACTTTACCATTGACTCTGATAATCGCTTTACCACGTCCAAAAACGCTAAAAAAAATAATCCAGGTCTCAACTTCAATGGGTGTTAAACACTTATACTTTATTGAAAGCTGGAAAGTCGATAAAAGTTACTGGCAAAGCCCCTGCTTAAACGTTAATGAAATAAATAAGCAAATCAAATTAGGTTTGGAACAGGGCAAAGATACATTACCCCCGCAAATTATATTTAAAAAAAGATTTAAACCATTTATCGAAGATGAAATTCCTGAGCTTATTAAAGATACATATGCTATGGTAGCACATCCAACAGCAGAACAACAATGCCCATTTAACATAAATAAACCTGTAACCCTAATAATAGGTCCTGAAGGCGGTTTTACTGAGTATGAAATCAACTTAATAACCAGTCAGGGATTTCAAGCTGTTTCAATAGGGAGACGCGTTCTAAGGACAGAGTATGCCATCCCGGCAATTCTGGGAAGATTATTCTGATTTATTATAACTGATCTTTCAAGGACTCCAGATACATACCGACTTTATTTAGATCTATTGGAGTATAACCAGCATCAAAAATTTGATCACAAAAATCAAGCCAATCCTGATGACTCCATAAGCCATTGTATTTCTTAACAAAGTCATAAGGAAGGTTGGATTTTCTAAGTTTATTAAAATTTAGAATATCTTCTCTCAACATTTTTCAGATCTCCAGTTAATTTAAGTCACTTGCATTTAGAATAAAAGTTGAGTTCTTTGAGACTCTACGTTTCAAGCAAGTTGATTGATACATTATTCTCAAAAGCATTTAAATTGTATTCAACCCCAAATGGAATGGTTATCATAGGTTTGCAATGTCCTGATTTAACGTTATAAATTACCGGTTTTTTATAATTGATAAAATTATTTTCAAAAACTTCCATCAATGAAAAATCATCAAGACTTTGTTTTTCTCCTTTTTTAAAATCACCAAGAATTATACCTACACAATCTGCAAACTTCCCCGCAAGCTTCAATTGATTTAAATTTTTATCAATTTTATATGTATATTCATTAATGTCTTCAATAAAAAGTAATTTATTCTTACAATCTATTTCATATGGAGTCCCCATAGAAGCAATCAATAAGCTTAAATTGCCACCAATTATACTTCCTTGTGCTTCACCCGAAACCAAAATTTTCATCTCTTCATCTGGTGGGTTTATAATTGAATTATTTTTTCCTGTTACAATGCTTAAAAATGACTTCTTGGTAAGTTCGTCAAAATCATCAATCATATTTGATACCAGCATAGGCCCATGCAAAGTAGCTAAACCGGAAATTTTATTAATAGCCAAATGAAGAGAAGTAATATCGCTATACCCAATAAACAGCTTAGGATTGTTTTTTATCAAGTTATAATCTATTAGGCCTAATAACCTGATAGAACCATATCCACCACGTAGACATAAAACAGCATCTACACTGTCATCTGCAAACATTGTGTTTATATCATTTGCTCTAATTTCATCAATTCCGGCAAATCCATACCATTTGGAAAAACAACTCTTTCCAAATTTAACTTTAAAACCAAGGTTTCTTAAAACAGCAGCGCCATACTTTACTTTATCAGACTCTACATAATTTGCAGGCGCTACAATTCCTATTGTATCACCTTTTGAAAGTTTTTCACCTTGTAACACTTAAGTATCCTTTTCTAATGTAGCACAAGCTTCATGCTTGTGAGTTATCAAGCTGGTCAAGCTTTCAGCTTGATAAAAAGCTTAAACTACATTCATTCAAAAGTAACGCTGTCATTGCATATATACAGATTTCATTTGTTATACCTGCCTAGAAGAAGCACGCTAAAACAGATGGCTAAGAAATCCACGTGTCTATCAAAACAAAAGGATAAAGATTAATCTCTACCCAATTGATTATATTAAAAAGTCTGTAGTCTTCGGTCTCCTCACCACTGCGTATTGGTTTCCTCACCCTACGGTCTATAGAATTTAGGAAAAAACACTAAAAAGCAATGCTGAAGCATTGAACTCTCGCGCCAGCTTTCAGTACCACTTCATAGTATGAGAACACTTTAGTGATGTTTTTAGATTTTTTATCTCATAGGAACGCTTATCTTTAAAACTAAAGTTTTATCAGCATGAAACAGACTTGCACATATCACGAGCTGCGGACGGCTTCAGACTTCGCCACCGCAAGCGGGGGCTACACCCCCCACAACCGGACAGCCATCCCTACTCTTCCCTACGACCCACGGATTACGGGCTACACAGACTACGCTCTAGTTTCAAGAGGTGCCCATCCACATTTTCAATTCAACGAACAACTCCAGTAAAAAACACCACAGAATTATCTGATTTATTTATATAGCCTAAAGAGATAAGCTCCATTAACCCAGCTAAACCAGAGCTACCTGTAGGATCTACATTAATATCAGTTAATCTATGTGCTATCTCATTGGCGTCTATCAATCGTGGTTCATTAACAACTACAGGAATTCCTCCTGATTTAAATAATCCCTGAATAATTTTATACCAGTCATAAGTTATATCATCTAGAATCCCGTGAGCAATACTATGCGGCTCCACTTCCCAACTCCACATAACTGAATTCATATTATTAACTGATTTTGTTAATAAATTCTGTACCATAGGAGAGCTATAATTTTCTTTGATAAAACTTGTAATTTCTTTTATTTCATTCTGATTATGTCTAAAATAATCAAGTACTTTATTATTCTCAGAATCTGAAGAAATAGAATCGTTTTGCTTCTGAAATTTAAAACTACATTTAAATCCATTAGCCAAAGCAATTTGTCTAATCAATAAATAATATGCGCGAACTAATGGGAATCCACCTTCAGTTTGAACAGCATATACTGTAGGTAATTGATCAATACTGTGATTTTGCAGCAGTTCTTCAAGAGTTTTAATTGCTGAACTCGCTAATGCTCCTCCTCCAACCTGTATTACAATTGAATCAGGAATAATTTTTTCTGTATTCAACTGTGACATAAGTTCAAGACATAGAGTCTGGCCACCCTCAATATTTGGCCAATTGTCAGGACCTGAACATGAGAAAGGAACAGATCCTTCAGCTAAAGCTTCCTGAAAACGATTGTAACATGGATCACCAGATTCATTTTCCATCCTGCGACAAGTAACAATGTTTGCTCTATATTTTTCCAATTTATCAGTAACTGATTTATTCAAATTAGGTGGGATAAAAACATCAAGATCATAATTGGCAGCTTTAGCCACAGCAGCTGCCCCCAATCCAGCATTTCCACAGCTGTAAACAGCCAATCTCGGTTTTGTTTTCAATATCCCAGCTCTGACAAGAACTTCAATATATAAAATATTACCCATTAAATGTCTGGCTTTATGAGACCCTGTGACATTATTTGTTTCATCTTTTATTATTAGTTTACCGTTAATGATATCACTATTTTCCAAGGCTACAACCGGAGTCTCAATAAATCCAGGTTCACCTATATTTATTAAACCTTTATCAAAGTTTTTAAGAATAGCTTCAAAATCAACATTTAATTCTGTAGAAAGATGATATGAAAAAAAATAATCTTTGAATCTTGAATAGGTACTTTGAGTTAAAGTTTCTGACTCCTTTGGAGCCTGATAATTTTCAGGAAGATTTTTGTCCAAAATATGGTTAATATTGTCATCTGCTTTATTTGGACAACCATAGATTGGATGTAATCCATTTAGTAAATACTCTGAATTACATCCAACACATTTTAAATATATTTCTTTCATATTTTACTATTGAACTCTTTTATCATTTCATTCCAAACCGGAATAAACCTCTTCAGGTCTTTCCAGAACTGTAAATCTTTTCTCGCATTGAAATCTGCTAGTTCAACTCCCTGCTGCTCAACCCATGTATAATAACCAAGATTAAAAATTCTATCTCTATCAATTTTAGTAAGTTCACTGTATAGATCAGTTTTAACAGCTTTCAAATGTTCCCCAAAAGCTTCTGCT
>Ga0307987_1000923_pt1 | contig 16772 bp, 36 predicted proteins | sample EllFjometagen181_FD_203157 | JGI IMG/M metagenome (GOLD analysis project Ga0307987, IMG submission 203157) | Marine microbial communities from Ellis Fjord, Antarctic Ocean - #181 | ecosystem: Environmental > Aquatic > Marine > Unclassified | place: Southern Ocean | collected 2014-10-08
CCATTGATGGATTGCAGAAACAATTAGTTGATGCAGAAGCGGAACATACTGCTAGTCCAACAGATGAAAGCGAAGAGCAGTTAGGTTCTGTGAAAACGTACTTAAATGATTATTTTAACGATGTTAAGGAGCAGTTAGAAAATCACAAAGCGAAGATAGATAAACAAGCGAAAGCAAAAGGAGATGCGGATGCAAAAGCGAAAGCAATAGCAGATGGGCTTGAGGTAAAAGACGAAAAGAAGTCAAGTGGTTTTGGTACTTTATTAATTGGAGGTATCTTATTAGTTGCTAGTTTTGGGGTGGTAAATATTTTGCGTAATAAACAATAATTATAATGGGGTATATTATTCTAATCTTTTTTGTTGTTTTTTTTAGTGCTGTAATATTCATCAACCTAAATAAAAAAAAATATGGTAAAGATAAATAATGAAATCCCTTTAATTATTATTGATTGGGCTAGGTCTATTAGTTTACGAAATCCGATTAAGATGGCTTCTTTTTATAGAGATGATGCTATTTTAGTTGGAACTTATAGTAAGCCAATGGAGTATGGTATAAGAGAAATTACAAAGTACTTTGAAGATTTTTTAGATGTAAAGTCTATAAGTTGTACTATCTTAGAAAATACTAATCAAAATTACGGAGATACAACTGTTTCAAACGGTGTTTATCAATTTGTGCTTAATGGTCAAAAAGTGTTAGCGAGATATACTTATGTTATTAAACTAACAAATAATAGGATGAGGATATTAACACATCATTCATCAGAACTATAATATGAAAGATAGAAATTTAATAATGTTAGTTACTTTTTCTCTATTTTCAATAGAAGCATATTTACACTATAATACTGCTAAAAATGAAGGTAGCGATGAGTTTGCTTGGTATAAGCCATCAGCACGGACAACAATTAGGAATCTTGGTATTGTCGGTCTATTTTCTGTTTTAAATGGAATTGTAGTAGAGAATATTAAAAAATAAATATGATGGAAGAAAAAAAAGAAAAAATAAACGGAGTACATCCAAATCTTTATAAAACATTTTTAGTTTTAGCAATGGTTTCATTTTCGCTTGGAGCAATGGTAAACTACTATACTTTAAAAAGACTTACTAAGTAATGGTAATTAAAGGAAAAATATCTGACTCTTTTGGGAGTCTTGATGGTGCGACAATAGTTCTTATGCGAAACGGAAGTAGAACTAATGTTGCGGTAGTTTCAGATTCTACGGGTAGCTTTCAAATAGATAATGAAGAAATTAAGGATGATGACATTTTTGAAGTTAGATTTTTGGGATATTTAACTCAAGAAATTTCTGCAAAAGACTTATCTAATGCCTCTATTATGATGGCAGAAGATGTAGAGCAACTAGACGAAGTTATTATTACAGCGAGTGTAGGGCAGAAGCCAACACCAACAACACCCGAATTACAAAAAAACAAGATAGTGTGGTATAAGTCGCCAATTGTACTTATTCCCACGATAGCATTACTTACACTAGGAGCAGTTTTATTAATAGTAAATAAATTAGATAAGTAATGGAAGTAGAAACAACACCAACAACACCGACAACACCAACAACACCGACACCCGAAGTAGCACAGCCAATAGTTGAAACAACAAGTTATGCGAATGGTGGAGAAACGGGAGAAAAATTAGGATTATTAACTATAATGATGCTAGGTTTAACAACTGCATCTTTAATTTACTCAATTTATTATTATAGAAATAGCCTAAGAGAGATTAAAAAAGGCTCTTCTTTGTCAAAAGTTAAAGAAGATGTTGAGGCTTTAAGAAATAGATTAGAAAGTTTAGTAAGTAATAAAACTAATAAAAGACAAAGTGGAAAATTCATTTAATATTATAACTTTTGGGAATGTAACTCAAGAACAATTCAGTCTTATGGGTGAGAAATGTATTGCTGATGCAGTACTACCAATCCTAGAAAGTAAATTTAAAGAAGAATTAGAATTTCCGAAAAACGACTCTACAAAAACAAAAGATGAATTAAATGATATATCCACTAAACTAAAAGAATTAGCAGATAAAGATAATCGTATTCATTTAGATAGGTATTTAAGGTATGATAAGTCTTTACCGCAATCTATTAGTTCAGTTTTCTGTAAAAAAGGAATGGATGTTGATGAAGTTATTAAGTCGGTATTAGAAGATATTAATAGTACTATCATTAAGATTAAGTCTAAATATCAAAGACCAAGACCATATCAATTAGCCCAAAAATATAAACTTAAATTATTCCCGTATGATAGTTTTTCAGCACACTCACCATCATATCCAAGCGGTCATACTATTCAAGCAATTGTAATTTTAACTATAATAGGAAATAAATACCCCGAATCTTATCGCTTTTGTAAACAGATGATGGAGGATGTTGGAGCAAGTAGGGTTTATTTAGGACATCATTACGCAAGTGATAATGAAGCATCTGTGCTCATCGCACGGGAGATAATGAAACTACCTAAATTCACAAAAAAATACAATTTATAATGAAACAATTAGACACAACAAAAGACGAAATTAAAACTACAAAAAGCGAAGTAAAAGTAATTCAACTAGAGCCTAAAAAAGAAGAGCCAACTCTTACAGCAGACAATGAGGAGATACTCCCGTATATTACTTTAAAAATCAATCCCGTTGCAAAACCGAGAATGACCCAAAGTGATAAATGGAAAAAAAGACCCGCAGTTGTTAAATATTGGAAATATAAAGATAATTTAAAGTTACTTTGTTTTTTATGTAGATGGAAACCTAGCGAAGAGTTAGATATAACATTTGTTATACCAATGCCTATAAGTTGGAGTAAAAAGAAACGAGTAAAGTATAACGACCAACCCCATAAATCAAGACCCGACTTAGATAATTTAGTAAAAGCATTTAAGGATGCTCTATTAGAAGAGGACTCTATGGTACATACTTACGAGAATATTAAAAAAGTATGGGGAAGAGAAGGACAAATTATTGTTAAAAGATAAATTTTATTTTATGAAATAAAAAGTATAAATTTGTAAATATGATTAAGGCACACAAAAATTTAAACAAAGGTATTTCCTCTGTATTTTCTGAAATTCAAAAAACAATAGCATCTGTTGGGGAGGGAGGATTTATAAATATGCTGATAGAATTAAGAGAAGATAAGGAATTAATATACCAAAATGAAGTAACAAAAATCATCATACAGATAGTTAGCAATGAATTTGAAATTACATCTAAAGAGTTACTCTACGGAAAATTAAGACTAAACGAGAAGACACAAGCACTAGGAGTTATTACATTTATTTTAATGAATGATTTTGGGTATCTATTAAAGGATATTTCCTTTGCCCTAAATAAAAGAAACACAAGTTTATCAAGGTATAAAAATGAGGTAGAAAACTACGACCCGCTACATCCATTAGATGAAAAAAGATTAGAAAAAATTGAGAATATTCAGCACCAAATAAAACTTTACAAGAAACATTATGAGCGACAAAGACAATAATACAGAGGCTAAAGTTGATAAGCAAGTTGCATCAACAGAAAGTAATAGTCAAGAATTTTATACGGGATTTAGTCCTTTAGATGAACCCGTAAAGAAAAGAGCATATACAAGTGCAAACGTAGATTCAAGCCAAATCCAAGGAGAAATCGAAGAGCCTACTTTTAAAGCACCTAATTTTTCAGATTTTGAAAAAGAGGATAAAGAACCTAGTTCGTTTAATCCCGAAATAGCAGAATTAGATAAAAAAGAACAAGGGTACGCAACCGAACAAATGGTTGATACCGTTTTAGATGTTTATGTTAAGGCACACCTATTAGCAAATAATTTCACTAAACTAAAAGAAGAAAAGGTGCAATCTGCTATTGATAGCGGAGAAATCTCTTCAAGTCTAAGAGTTCCAATTGATGAAAGCGGAAACTCTATGGGTCTTATGGAATATGTAGGCGAGTATAACGCTCAATTATCAGATGCTATTACAGTAGAGGATGATTTTATTGCAAAAGTGAAGCCACCAATGATTAGAGTTTTCCAAAAGAAAGGTCTTGCATTAACGGATGAGCAATTTCTAATGGTTACTTTTGGAGGGGATATTATCACGAAAGGGGCATTAATTTATCAATTAGTTAAGCAGAATAATAAGTTGCTTGAAATGTGGAAAGACCAATCGGGAGTCTATCAAGCACCGCCAAGACCTAGTAATAGCACACCACCTCCTACACCTACACCAACCGAACATACGGAAGAACAAGCGAGTCAACAACCTCAAGCCAAAGAAGAGCCAATATTCCACGAACCCGAAGAAGAGTTTACTGCGAAAAGTATGGTTTCAGATATGATGGGAGGTAAAGAAAATGCTTCTTTTCAAGATGCAGTAGTGGATGAGAGTATGCCTAAATTCGGAGATACTGAAATTCTTACGGAATTAAGCAAACTTAGTGAAGAGGATAAGGTAATAGATATTACACCCGTAAAACCAATTAAGAAAAGAGGAAGACCTAAAAAGAAAAAATAATGAGAGAGCCAAAACTAGGAGTAGCAGTAGGGAAAAAAGGTGTAGGCAAAAGTTACACTACCGAACAAATGATAGCCTCTTATGTAAGGGGTAATCCTAGTAAGGGTGTTACTCCTAGGAAAGCCCTTATTTTAGATGTTAACGATGAGTATATTGATATAAAAGCATTAAGGTTAAGTGATGTTATGAAGTTTTCAGCACACAGTACCATTGAAGCGAGGAGAATACGACCATTTAATGATGATGGTGTTCGTATGACTTTAAAAGAAATTCAAAATGCCTTGTTCTCTATATTAAGAGATTATAGAGGAGGGTTGTTGCTTATCGAAGATATAAACAGATACATCAGCGACCACCTACCTAATGACTTAGTAGGGGCTATTTGCACTAATAGACATACCGATACTGATATTATTATGCACTTTCAATCTATTGGAAGAGTAACATCAAAGATTTGGCAAAATCTTAATTGGGTTCGCTTTCATAAGAATACCGATAGTGTCGATAGACATATAAAGAAATTCGAGGACAAATTCGAGTATCTTAAAATTGCTGAAATATTGGTTAATACTCAATACTACAACGGGAATGAACGCTTCTTTTTGTTTGTTGATATTGATTCAGAGAAAATACAAGGTAATTTTGATAAAGAATTACTTAATACCGCTATTGATGATTATATTGAAAAATATTATCGAAAAATAATCACTCCACTTCTACAACAGAGGGATTTAAAGGGAAATAAAAAACACGACCAAGCATCTGCTGTTCAGTTTGTTAAAGACCGTATTGTCAAAAACTATTGCTCTTAAACACTATTTACAACTTATTTATTGTAGTTATCTTATATGTTCTATAATAATTATTGTGTTACATAATAATATATTTGCTTTATGCGATTCTGATATTGCATTAAAAAAATTAATTATTATTAACCTTTAATTCATTCTGAAATGAATACACAAAAAATCGTTACGCTTTTAGGTAAAGTTCTTACCGTTACAGCGGGAGTATTAGTCGCTTTTCAAGTTCAATCTTATTTAGGCTCAATGAGTGTTCAAGCACCATCGACTGCTGAATAAGAAAAAATTTAGTTAAACAAACATTTAAAAAAATAAAAATGGCAAATATTCGTAAATATTTAGCAGATGCAAAAGCAAATGCTAACGAAAGTTTCTCTAATATGTCGGGTGGTTTTGTAGATGATACAAACTTCACGGGAGATGACTTTTTTGGTGCAAATGGAGGTGGAAATTCTGCCCCAACATCACAACCTTACATTATTAACGTAACCTCGGCTACAGCAACAGCAGTTGCAAATTTTGCAGTCTTAGGTTCGTATGAATTTATCAACAATGCGGGATTTACTGCGGGTGGTGATTTAGTAATTGGAACAATAACAATTTCAAGTGGAATTAGCGGTATTACTTATCGTGAAATGTTGTACCAATTTATGAACAACCCTTTCAGCGTAGGCTTGACTTATTTACAGTCGGGAACTACTAATCAAGTATTGGAAACTCTTGCAATTAATACAAGAGATGCAAACGGAAATGAAGCACAAAAAACTTTAGTTCCTACAATTGACCCTTACCAACAACAATCTGACATTATCGCAATGCGATATGGTTTCAGAATTGATGGGTTCACGAAGATTAAAATTTCTCAAGTATTGGCTAACGCAACTGTGAAATTATACTTCTACCCTTCTGATAACATCAACCTTGCTAGAGGACTAGCGGGAAGACCAGTTTCAGAACAGTTCGGAAATCCAGGGATTGTTAAGGCTCAACAAATTAAATTACAAGGGTAAAACATTCTGTGTGTAGTAAATACACAATTGACTTAATAAAAAAGGGTTGTGGCTGTGCCATAGCCCTTTTTTTAATTTAAAAACAATACAATGAATACAGTTTATGACTACATAGCAACAACTGACCCTTATTCTGCAAAAAAAATCGTTGAAGATTTTGGTTACACAATTACTAATCCAAAGGATATGAGTGCAAATCTCAAAACGTTGGTTAATAATGAGGGAGAAGATGCTCTAAGATGTATTATGGAAGCACATCCCGATAAAGATATTATATTAGAATTTTTTGGCAAAAAAGAGAGTTCTAAAAAAAATGACCGTAGTGATGCAAATGATTTTGGTGGCTCTAATCCGTACTTTGGATTTAACCAAGGGATGCAATATGCAAACGCTAGTGGCTCTGAAAAAACCGATGCTAACATTTTAGTATCAAACACTAATACAATGATATTCGCTTCTGCTTTAATCTTAGCTGTGGCGATAATTTTCAAAAACGATAAATAAAATGGCAAAAATAGATGATTTAACTACTTTAATATCAAAGTTAGTTGTAAACGAAAAATCAAAGGTTACTTCTTTTTTAAGAAGTCAAGGTATCAATGTATCTAGTAGTGCAAAGGCAGAAGATGTTTCTGTTTTATTATTCCAAGCATTAGGAAATGCTAAATTTAATACCGCATTTGTTAAGTGGATTAACTCAACCTTTATGGTAGGTAATTCAAGTAAAAGCGGTGAATTTGCAAATTTAGATGATTATAACCCTTTAGACCTAAATAATCTAATAAAGACTAATCCAAAACTTAAAGAGGATGGTTCAAAGATAGGTAACGCACTAAGAAGTTTTGATTGGATTGGTGGTATAAATGCGGGTCTTCAATTTTGGCAAACTAGTGAAAGTGCTAAAGCAAAGAGAAGAGAACTTGAATTAATAGCGAAAACTCAAAGAGAACAAATTGAAGCCCAAGTTCAAAGTGGAGAACTCTCTAAAGAACTAGCCGAAATACAATTAGAGGCATTAAGAATACAGTCATCAGCACCTCAATCAAAAACAGTTCTTTATATTGTTGGTGGAGCAGTTGCAGTTGGTTTATTGGCTACAATCGGATATGTATTAGTTAAGCGTAAAAGAAGATAGTAGTATGAAAAACTCTAACGATGTTACTTTTGACGAGGTTGACTTTGACGATGTTACTTTTGATGGGTTAAAATATCAAAGAGGTGTAAATAGGTTTTTTAAGTCTGACTTAAAATATTATGCTGTAGCCCTTGCTATTGTAGGTTTAGGTGCTTTTATGTTTATTAAATTAGATAAAAAATGAATGAAGTTAACGCAATAGAAAACGCTAAGAAACTAATTAATGGCGACCATAAGGAACGCTTACTTACAAAAACCAAAGGTACTGTTCAAGGTGCATTTACGGGATTAGTAGGTGGTGTTATGTTTGGTTATTTTAAAGGGAAAAACATTTATACTACGGGTTTTGTAGGTCTTCTTATAGGAGGTGTTATTTCAAACTTATTAGCGGGAAGTATTAAAATCGAAAAATAGAAGTTATGTACGGAAATATAGAGCAACAAGTTGTATCAGAGGAATCTCCAATAATAACTACACTAACATCACCAACCCAAGAATTAGCATTTGCTCAAATAGGTAGTGGAGTTGGTTTTACAATAGGTTTAGTATTGGCTTTTAAAAACAAAACGGGTTTTTGGAAAGGATGGGGTTATACTATTTTAGGAGGGATGGCTTTATCGGGAATAGGATATGGAGTAGGTAAATTAATAAAAAAATAGAAATTATGGCAAACGCATATATGACCGCTTTAAACAAAGCACGAAAAAGTAAAGCACCGAGTTTCACTTATAACGGTACTACTTACAAAAAGACAAAAACAAAAACGGGATTAGTAATATATAAAAAATAGTTATGACAAAAAAAGTAAAAATTTGGATTGGTGTAGGTGCGGTAGCACTTTACCTACTTTGGAAAAATAATAAAAAGAAAACTGTTGCTGTTTTTTTAGAAACTGAACAAGCAGTAGGAAATGTTAAAGATACCGTTAAAGGCGTTCTTAATGAAGTTGTTGAAACTAAGTCTTGTGAAGAAAAAATTAAAGAGTGGCAACTAATATCGAGAACTAGAAGATGGGTGAGTGTAGAAGCAATGCGAAAAGCAAAATCAGAATTTTTAGGGAAATGTGAAACGGGAGGTATTAAACCTATTAAGCCGATTAAAACACCTCCAAAAAAAGTGGAATCAGCCGATTTAGAGGTATTAATTGGAGATATGATAGGAACGGATGACCCAAAATCACAAGGAGATTCAAAGTCATCTAACAATCATCCTTTACAATTAGGAGATTTAGAAATTAACGCTAATAAATGTTGTGCTGAAAAAAACCGAGAATGGAAAAAAATAGCAATGGTAACTAGATGGGTTAGTGCAGATGCAATGGAAAAAGCAAAAGCAGGATTTTTAGGAAAATGCTATAAAAAATAAGATTATGAAAAAATCAAATATTATTTATACTACAATTATAATTTTAGGAGTATCTGCAATCAGTTATATGTATTTTTTATCTGATTTTGCAAATGAAGACGAAGAGGCAGTTTTGCCCAAAGCAGTATAATATAATTAAAATAAAACTTATGAATACAACAAATCCAAATGAAGACTTATATGCTGATTTTTTCCAAGTAAGAAAAAGGAAATCTAAAAATCCAAAGTATAATAACTTGACAAATAATTTTGAACCCACATTAGGTGGCTCAAGCGGAGGTGGTGGTTCAAATTACCAATATGAGAAATGGAGAGATGCTCAAGAAAAAGATGCTCAAGAAAAATTAGAGAAAGAGCAATTAGAAAAGGATAGTAGAAGGGAAGAGGCTAGAATTATAGCAGAAAAGAAAAAGAATATGTATAGGAATGACGTTGTAGATGCCGAAGTTCCCGAAACTAAATCAACAAGCACCTATCTTTATATTGGGCTTGGAGTAGTGGCTTTAGTTGGAGTTGCGGTATTAGTATATAAAAGAAAATAAGACACACACAAAAAAATTATTCAATGGAGATAAGTGCAAATCAATTATGGAAAAATAGTAAGAGCAATCTACCTTTTAAAGATTGGATAAATAGAGAAAAAGCAAAAGGAGAAATTATACCGCAAAGCGGAGTAAATAATGCAATAGAACAAGAGATATTAGATAAGGTTTCTCAAAAAGAAATTATAGATGATAAATCTGTACCAAATAAAAAATTAATTTTAGGTCTGAATCCTAATGTTTTAATCATTTCAGCACTTGTTGTTTTAAGTGCCTTGACATATAAATATTATCAAAAGAAATAGATGGACTATAAAATAAACACACGGTATGAACAAATGACACTAGCCATTGCTTGTCAAACTAAGGGCGAGTGCAAGGTTAGGTTAAGAGTGATTGATGCAGATAAACCACTTACTGTTTTTACTGATAGATACAAGACTATTTCTGATTCGGCTAAGTTTTATGTAAGACTACCATTAACACCTAAGACTGTTATTGTTAGTGTTTATTCTGAAACAACGGGAAATAAAAAAACAGACGAAAGAGTTAAGGTTTTAAATATCTCTAAAAAAGGATTAGAGAAAAGAATGGATGAGGTTGATATTAATAGTTATAGCGTAATGTCATTTGTTGACTTTGCACAGAAATTTAGTTTCAACGCATCTTATTTAGAACCGAATAACTATGTAAGTGATGCGGGTAATTATAGAATTGAGTATTTACCAAATATAGTCGCAGACAACGGAAATATAGTTAAAACACCCGCAAGAATAAGTAAATCTACGGGGAGGATTCAAGTATCAAAAGAGATGTTTATGGGGTACACCGTTCCTATGAGAATGGCAATATTATTACACGAGTTTTCTCATTTTTATCTAAATGAGAATATTGATGATGAAACGGAAGCGGACTTAAATGGGCTATTAATATACTTAGGATTAGGTTATCCTAGGATTGAGGGCTACCAAGCGTTTTTAGATGTATTTGTAGATAACCCATCAGCGGAGAATAAGGAAAGGTACGAAATGATTAATAAATTTATTCGTGATTTTGAAAACAAAAAAATGGTAATGTATTAAAATTATGGCATACGAAAACATAAAACAAGTTCCGACCAATAGTTCAAGTGATAAAGTTTGGATGACTTGGTACGATGATTTAAAGAAAACCTTGGGAAAGAAAAAAGCAAATTCGTTATTTTCTTCTAATTGGGATGCTCAAGATGGAGATGGGTCTAATGCAAATAGTAGTGATTTAAGAGGTCATTTAAAGAAAAATGGTATTGATATTAGCGGAGGAGTTTTAGGTGAAGCAAAAGATAAACTTTTTAGTGTCGCTGACTTTTTCGGAGATTATATTACTGTTGGAAAATGGCTAGGACTTGGATTAGGTACTGTTGTGGTAGTTAGTGTTGGGGCTTTAGTGTTTCAGATAGCAACTAAGTCATCAGTTAGGAAAGAAGCAGTAGGAATTGGTAAAACGATAGCAACAAGAGGTGTAATGTAAAAATTAGTTATGACAAAAAAAGATAAAATAATATTATATAGTTCTCTTTCGGCTTTTTCAATTTCTTATATTATTTATAACAATTGGAAAAAGAAACTATTGTATGCAGATATTCTTAAAAGAATAGGTGGAGGCAGTATTAAGTTTGATGAACTTCCCGTTTGGGAGGCTAGTTTTTTAGATAAGATTAATTCTAGTGGAAAGGCATACGCAATGTACAAGAAAGATGTTATCAATAAAAAAGCAGAAGAACTAAAATATGCTTTGTCGGGAACATACGCTCGAGCAACAGAAGATGAAGAGGGTGTGTATAAAGTATTTGAATTTTTTAACTCTAAAGTTGGAGTAAACCAATTAGTTACTTTTTACAATGCTAAATATGATAAGTCAATAAAGCAAGAACTTAAAAGATTATTTTCTGATAGCGAAGAGGCGAGGGTTAGTATAATTATTAGTAGAAAACCAAATGTAATATTTATTTAAGATGAAAAAAACTTTATATATAGTCGGTGGTAGTTTATTCGGAGTTGTGTTGTTGTATTTCGGATATGATTTATACAAAACGAATAAGAGCAAAAATGAGGCTATTGCAAATAGTACTCAAATTAAAGGAGATAAAGATGGAGTGATTGGCGATGGTCAACAATCTTCTGATGGAGCAAAGGAGTCGAGAGATTCTTTTCCTTTAAAAGTAGGTAAATATGGCTATAGAGTTGCAGTACTTCAAAGTGCCTTGAATAAGTTAGGTTCTTCATTGACTGTTGATGGAGCGTTTGGTCAAATGACGTATGATGCTATTATTACAAATACCGACCAATGGAATTTCACTTGTAGAGTGGGTGCTTTGTGTGGTCTTGATAAAGATGAATACGATTCTATTTTAATCAATGCTTCTAAGGAAAATTGGATTCAAAAAAACGCAGAAGAATTAGCAAAAGACAGTTGGTTGCCATTTGTAGATTTGGGTATAAACGGTATAAAATTATAAAATGGGATACTTTAGCGAACATAACTACCCACCCAATCAGAGTTGTCAAGTGCTAGATGCTCAAATTAGTTCTTTAAGAAATGATTTGGCAGATGTTAACTTGAAACGAACAGTTGGGAATCCAATTACAATTAGAAAGTTTTTAGAAACTAAAAAAATTGAGTTTGCTACAAGAGGATGTTCTAGGGAATTAGAAGAGCAGTCAGTAGATGGAACTATTGATGAGTTGTCTGATAGGTTTATAACTACGGAAGAAAGAATAATAATTCCCGTAGATAGAAAGAGGTTAGTAATGTTATTAAGTGGGTCTGCTATAATATTAGTTGGTTTATATTTTTTTACTAAAAAACGATAAGTATGGCTATATGTTGGAAAACAAGTACGGAGTGTGAAAGAGATAGGTATAATAAACTATTAGCAGAGTTTAGGGAGGATTACCCCGTAATGTCGTTTAATTATATGGATTGGAAGAGAACACCTATTTCCACTAAGGTTAAAGAGTGTGTAAAGTCAAAGGCAGACATAGAAGTTTTAAGAGTTCTTAAAAATGGAAAAAATGCTGATTATTTAGATGGTGGTCGTAAAGGAAACCAAAGGGTTGATGGAAGAGGTCAAGATGCTTATGGTCAGATATTAAAAGAATATGAAAAGATTTACGAGCAGAAATATTGCACTACTGTTATTGATTTAAACACTAGTAAGAAAGATAGAGATACATTTTTAAAAGAAACTAGTAAAATAGGCGATAGAGTAGAAGATAATACAGATATTAATAGAACTATAATTTTAGGTGTTGGTGGATTTGTATTATTAGCGGGAATATTTATCATTTTTAAAAACAGAAGTTAATGAGGGTTGATAAAGAATTATATTCGGGTCAATTAAATCCTTTTTGGAGAAGCGATTTAAAAGATATTCTTGATGAGCAAGAAGATGAGTTGATACGATTAGAAGAGGGGTATAACAAAGATTCTACACCTAAAGAATATTTAATTTTAGGCGGTGGTATTCTTGTGTTAGTAATAGGATTAGTAATTTATAAAAATAGAAAATAATGTGTAGTTGTAAAAAAGAATTAAATGCTTGTGGATGCAATAGTCATTCAAATTTCAGCAGTTCAGAATTAACAGTAGATAATTTAGTGTCGGGAGCAAAAGATGTTGGTGAAGATTTAGTTGATGTGGCTAAAAGCACTACTGAATTTGTAGTAGATGAAGTTAAAGAAGGGTATGGTAAATTAAAAACAGAGGGGAAAAGGTTTGACGAAAAAGAAAGACTTATAAAGTCTATTCCTAATTCTTACTTGGTTTTTGGTGGTCTTGCAATTTTAATTTATAGTATAGCAAAATAACTATATGAAAAAAATATTATTTGTTTTAGGAATAGGTGGTGTAGGGTATGTTCTATACAGTTACTTTCAAAAGCAGTTGTCATTGGCGATGAATTTTGAGTTTAAGGCATCTAATTTTATGCCTAAGCAAATATATGAAGATAGGTTTGAGGCTACTTTTGATTTAGAGTTAGTAAATAAATCTAGCCTTGCTATTACTATTAATAGTTATAATATTGATATACTTTATGATGGTAAGGTGATTGGCTCTACTGAATCTAAAGATAAAGTAGAAGTTCCGAGAAGTTCTGTATTTAAAATTCCCGTTGAAGGAGAAGTTTACTACAAAATGATTCTTGGTGTTGCGGGGAATTTAGCAACGCTAATACTTAAAGAAAGCCCTTTGCACGTTGATATAGTAGGTAGTGTAAATGTTACATTTCAAGGTATAAATAAAATAGTAGTTTTAGATAAAAAAAACGTTATGGTTGTTGAGGATTTAAGTAAGTCTTTAGGTTTAAGTAAGCCAATAGATAAAGTAAAAGATTGGTTAAGTGGATTAGGTATAAAAATATAAAAAATATTCACTATATTTCCAAATAACTTTTATATAAAAAATAATTACAAATGATATTACAGAAGACACAAAAAATAATGACAACGGGTATTGAAAAATACGCTAGTTCTTTAGAGCGAAGTGATGAAGAGGTACAGATATTAGTTAGAGCAGACCCAAATTCAGATGGTGTTATTTATCAAGTTTGTGATAAATGGAAGCCGAAGATGGTTATTAGTTTTAAAGATATTATGGACACTAAAATAGATTTACTAGGGCTTGAGGGTCTTTCATCTCCATTTATGAGAAAAGGTGTTGATGTTTATGCTAAATACTATGATTGTTCTAATTCAGATATAAATGTATTTATCTTCAAAAAAGGTAAAAAAATTGGAGTTGCTGTTTATGAAAAAACAAACTTCAAAGAAGTAATAACAATGGAAAAGCAATTCCAAAGAATAGGTTTATAAATATGGCTCAAGAAAAAATAATACGAGGTGATTCTGATATGCGTTGGATAAAGTCCAAACTAACTGAAATGGATGTTACATTAAAAAATCTACATCAAACAGTTATCGGAAATAAAGAATACGGACATAAAGGATTAGTTGAGCAAGTAAATGACCATAGGGAATATTTAGAGGCTGATAAAAATTTTAAGGCTAAATTTATTGGTGGTGGTATTGTTCTAGGTATATTATGGACTCTATTACTAAAATTTTGGGATAAAATATTTGGATAAATGATTATGGTAGTAGAAACTTGGTTTATATGTTGGGATGATACAAGAGTAGAGATAAAGGCATACGGGTCAAAGTTATCTACCCAATTTATTGGTACTCCTTGGAATGTAGTAGATTCATATCTTGATGAAACGATTTGGTTAGATGTATTATCACAGAATAATATAAATCCATATCCCGAAGTAGAAGATGTTTCTATGTTGGTTGTAGATTAATAAAAATATAGAATATGGCAATTACATTATCATCACCAAATAACATCAGTTCTCCAAGAGGGAACTCATTGGCATTATATAAAGATGCTTCAACGGGAAAGTATTTTGTAAAAGATATTTATGGTAAAATAGAAAACTTTGAAGATGTTTTAAATGATTTAAGTGGATATAAAGCAGTTCAGAAATTCAGATGGATAAATGGTACAGCAACCCCTTATTATAACATTCCTAACGGAGTTAGGGTAACGATACCTTACGATGAAAAACCTTTTCTTCAAAAAATAAGTGGTAGTAATTTAAACTCTCTTGAATCTACATACGTTTGGGGAGGAACTTATAACGGATTATCGGGAACAAGTGCTATTACTGACTTTACATTAGGCTCTAAGGGAGAAGGTACTTGGTCTATAAAGGTGCTTTATTTTTTCTTTGACCAAACAAATAATGCTGAAATAAATGGTTGGGTTACGATTAATGGAGTTGAAACCGATATAGTAAGCGAGAAAACGACAGAACTAACTATAAATAAAATGTTTTATGGAGAATATATTGGGGAGTTTGTTTCGGGAGATGTCGTATCAGTAGGAGTTGAGTTTATTGGCGGTGGAGTTAATCCATTTCCATCTGATTCGGGAAATTCATCCCCACAAGTTTGGTTCACAAGAGTTGTAGATTAATAAAAATATAGATTAATAAAAATATAGAATATGGCAATTACATTATCATCACCAAATAACATCAGTTCTCCAAGAGGGAACTCTTTAGCAATATATAAGGATGCCTTAACAGGTAAGTTTTTTGCGAAAGATATTTATGGTAAAATAGAAGATATTTCTACTACACTAGGAACAAGTATCCCAACTATTACTACAGATTCTTTCACGGGAGATGGTAATACTTCTGTTTACGCATTATCAGTTTTGCCTTTAAACGAAAATTACACTATGGTTTTTGTAGAGGGGCTATATCAAATAAAATCAAGTTACTCTCTTGATAATAATATAGTAACATTTAATGCTAATATTGGTGTAGGATTAAGTATTGAGATTGTATCGACAACAGCATCATCTATAATGGGATGGAATACTAATACAGAACAATGGGAAGTTAACTCTATAGAATGGCAGTTAGCTTAAATAAATAAACTTTTAAATATAAAAAAGATGGCGGGATTAACAGGTAATGAAATAAAAAATAGCTATCAAGGGCTATTAAAAACAAATGACAATGCGGAGATAACGGCTTCTCTAAAAGTGTTGACTGATGGTATTGGTACTGCAAGTGCCTTGTCTGTAAGTGAAACACAAGTTAAAGCAGAAGATGTTATCATCGGTAGTATGGTAGCTGATTCGGGAAAAACGGTAGTCGTTGGTGCTAGTGGGTTATTAACCGCTGTAGTAGTTCCTCCCGCAGTTTCTCTTTTTGAAGAAAACGCAACAGGTGGTGTTGGTTCAACTCAGAGAGTTGGAGCGGGAACAGCAACAGGAAGTAAATCAACAATAAGTGGTGGTCGATTTAACACAGCGAGTGCTAGTTATTCTACCGTTGGTGGTGGTGGTGGTTATGCTACTTTTGTAGCAAACACAGCAAGTGGTTACGCATCTACCGTTGTAGGTGGTAGGAGTAACACAGCGAGTGGTCAAGATTCTACAGTAAGTGGTGGTAATAGCAATACAGCAAGTGGACAAGCATCTACAGTAATCGGTAGTAATAATACAGCAAGTGGTCAGAACTCTTCCGTTAGTGGTGGTGTATTTAACGAAGCGAGTGGTCAGAACTCTTCCGTTAGTGGTGGTCTATTTAACACGGCAAGTGGTGTTAAGTCTTCAATTTTAGGAGGGCAATCTAACAACACAGCAACATTTGATAACTCACATATTATAGGTAGTAATATAACAGCAACAGTAGCAAATACTACTTTCGTTGAAGACTTATCTATTAAGAACATTCCAATTGGCTCAACTTTAGAAGTCGGAGCAAATAATGTCTTAATAGCGGGTTCAGCAAGTGCAAGCCTTTTTGAAACAAACGCAACAGGTGGTGCTGAATCAACTCAAAGAGTTGGAG
>Ga0307987_1000924_pt1 | contig 16761 bp, 10 predicted proteins | sample EllFjometagen181_FD_203157 | JGI IMG/M metagenome (GOLD analysis project Ga0307987, IMG submission 203157) | Marine microbial communities from Ellis Fjord, Antarctic Ocean - #181 | ecosystem: Environmental > Aquatic > Marine > Unclassified | place: Southern Ocean | collected 2014-10-08
CCGTCACCAAGATCGAGGAGTCCAACTACTTCTTCCGCATGAGCAACTACGGGCAGCAGCTCATCGATCACATCGAAGCCAACCCCGACTTCATCCTGCCGGAGAAGCGCAAGAACGAGGTGCTGGGTTTCCTGCGCAAGGGACTCGGAGATCTCTGCATCTCCCGCCCCAAGGAGCGCATGGCCTGGGGCATCGACATCCCCTTCGACACCGACTTCGTCACCTATGTCTGGTTCGACGCGCTGCTCAACTACCTGAGTGTCCCCGGCTACATGCCCGATGGCGATGACGCCTACCAGGGCACCTGGCCCGCCGACTACCACCTCATCGGCAAGGACATCCTGACCACCCACTCGGTGTACTGGATCACCATGCTGATGGCCATGGACGTGCCCCTTCCCAAGCACATCTTCGCCCACGGCTGGTGGATGTCCGCCGACGGCGAGAAGATGAGCAAGTCCCTGGGCAATGCCATCGACGTCAGCCTGCTGGCCGACGAGTACGGCGTCAGCGCTGTTCGTTATTACCTGCTCCGTGAGATCGCCCTGGGGGCCGACGGCAACTTCTCCTACCAGGGCTTCCAGACCCGCTACAACGCCGATCTGGCCAACGACCTGGGCAACCTGGCCCACCGGGCCCTGTCCATGACCCGCAACTGGCTTGGGGGCACAACCCCCGCCCTGGGTGCCAACACCGAGCTCGAGGACGATCTGCAGGCCTTGGCCGTCACCGCCATCGAGGACTACGCCGAGCGCATGGACCGCCTGGACTTCAAGGCGGCCCTGGACGCCCTGTGGGAGCTGGTCAAGGCCGGCAACAAGTACGTGGACACCACCGCCCCCTGGGCCATCAACAAGAAGGGCGACACCGAGCGCCTGGCCACCGTGATGCGCACCGTGGCCGAGCTGTGCAACCTGGTGGCGGGCTTCCTGCTGCCGGTGATGCCGGCCAAGATGGGCGAACTGCTCGAGCGCTTGGGCCGCACCGTGCCTCAGGCCGAAGCTGACGTGCGCGCCCTGCTGGCGGGCAGCGCCGAGCCCCTGCGGGCCCTGGTTGAAGGCCACCCCCAGGACCTGGGCGAGCCCCTGTTCCCCCGCTTCCGCAAGCTGCCTCCCGCCATCGCTGCCCTGTTCCCCGACGACGACGAACCCAAGAAGAAGCAGCCCCAGGCCAAGAAGCAGAAGGCCCCCAAGGAGCCCCCGCCCCCCACCCCCGAAGACGCCATCGAGTACACCGACTTCGCCAAGGTTCGTCTACAGGCCGGCAAGATCCTCGAGTGCATCAAGCACCCCAAGGCCGACAAGCTGTTGGTGGTCAAGGTGGATGTGGGCGAGCCGGAGCCCCGGCAGATCGTGGCCGGCGTGGCCAACGTCTTCGAGCCCGAGCAGCTTGTGGGTCGCACCATCGTGGTGGTGTGCAACCTCGAGCCCGTGAAGCTGCGGGGCGTGTGGTCCAACGGCATGCTGCTGGCTGCCAGCAACGAAGAAGGCGTGCAGGATCTGGTGGGCGCGAACTGCGACCCCGGCGCCAAGGTGAAGTAGGGCGGCCACAGCGACCGGTCCGCCCCTCTGAGTTGAAGGCTCTCGCCCCACTACGACACACAGCTGTTGTACAGGGTCGCCCCCTCTCCCATGGGGTGGCCGCGGGAGGTGTGTGTGCGCTTCGGTTCGCCCCGTCGGGGCTCGGTTTTTGCTCGCCAGGCGGTGTCTTGCCTGATCCTGCTGCTCTCAGCGCCTGTCCTCGCCGATGAGTCCCAGGAGGACCCCGCGCCACAGCACCGCGTCATCAAGACGGTCCAACCCAAGGCCTACCTCAAGCGGGGACGCCTCGAGCTCGAGCCTACGGTGGGGAGCGTGGTGAACGACCCCTTCCTGAAGCGCTACGTCTTGGGTCTGCAGGCCGGCTGGCACCTGGCGGACATCTTCTCCGTAGAAGCGGACTTCGGCTTCTCACCCACCCTGGGGGAGGCGGACTGGACCCCCATCACCGCCGAGCTCATCGAGAACAATCACGTGGCGCCGGACCTGTCCCGGCTGACTTGGTTCGCGGGTGGTGGCCTGGGCTTCGCCCCCATCCACGGCAAGTTCGCGGTGGCTCGACGCATCGTGCACTACGACATCTTCGGCTGCTTCGGCATGGGCGTGGTGCGCACGGTGGACGACCTGGATCTCATCGGCGCCACCGACGATCCCCCGGCCGTGGGTACGCAGCACCAGCTCCACCTCACCACCCGGTACGGCGGCGGCGCGCGCATCGTGCTGGGTCCCAACGTGGCGGTCCGCGTGGAGGCTCGGTCCTTGGTCTACATCGAGACCATCTCGGGCACGGTGCTCGAGATGAAGAACAACATGCTGGTGCAGGGAGGCGTGTCGTTCTTCCTGCCGGGCCGGTCCTGACCGGCTCCTAGAACTGCCCCCGCGTCACTTCCTCGGTGACGTCCGGGTAGTCGTCCAGGTCCTGCTCCAGAGCCTCGCGCAGGATCTGGGCCAGGCGGGTGGGGGAGAAGGGCTTGGGCAAAAAGTGCACCTTCTCCGCCGCGACACCGCGCCGAAGCACGTCGTCCTCGGTGTAGCCGGAGGTGAAGACCACCCGCATCTGGGGGTAGAAGGCCAGCAGGTGCTCCGCCAGCTCGCGTCCGTTCATGCCCGGCAGCACCACGTCGGTCAGCAGCAGATCCGGGGGCTGGTCGGTGTGGTGCACATAGGCCAGGGCTTCGTCGGGGCAGGTGGCCGAGTCCACCAGGTAGCCGAGCTCTTCGAGCATGGCCTGGGTGGTCTCTAGGACCATGGGGTCGTCTTCCACCAGCAGCACGCGCTCGTGTCCGCCGGGGGATGAGCGGGGCAGGCGTGGGCCGCGGGTCGCGGCGGGCTGCTCGTGGCAGCAGGCCAGCAGGATGGTGAAGGATGAGCCCTGGTTCGGCGCTGATTGGACCCGGATCTCGCCACCGTGCTGCTGCACGATGTTGAACACCATGGTCAGGCCCAGGCCCGTGCCCTTACCCACGTCCTTGGTGGTGAAGAAGGGCTCGAAGATGCGGGCCCGGGTCGCGGCGTCCATGCCCAGGCCGCTGTCGCGCACCTCGATGGCCAGCATGGGCTTGGCCTGGGTGGCGGCGCCGTGGGGGGTGTTGGAGGTGGAGATGCTCAGGCGGCCCCCGCCGGGCATGGCGTCGCGAGCGTTGAGGGCCAGGTTCAACAGCGCCAGCTCGAGCTGGTTCGCGTCGGCCATGACCACCTCGGCGGATGCGCCGTAGTGGGCCTCGAGCTGGACTTCTTCTCCCAGCAGGCGGTGCAGCATGGGCTCGAGATCGAGCAGGCAGCCATGGATGGAGGTGGGCGCCATGGCCACCACCTTGCGGCGGCTGAAGGCCAGCAGGCGGGCGGTGAGCTCGGCAGCGCGATCCACCGAGTGCAAGCTGGACTCGATGCGCAGCGCGGACCTGCTGTCGGGGTCCAGGCCCCGCAGGGCCAGCTCCATGTTGCCTCGGATGGCGGTGAGCACGTTGTTGAAGTCGTGGGCCACACCGCCGGCGAGCTGGCCGACGGCTTCCATCTTCTGGGCCTGGTGGAGCTGCTCGGAGAGTTCCTGCTTCTCACCCTGAAGTCGCGTGCGGGACAGGGCTTCCTCGACCAGGGCGTCTGTGGCCACCGTGCGCTGCTGCAGGGTGGCGAGCAGGTCGCGCTGGAGCAAGCCCGGCGCCAGGACGAGTACCAGGCAGGCGGTGGTGACGGTGGCTGTGACCGTGGCCCAGGCCTGCATGCCGCTCATGCTCGCCGGGATGGCGGGGTCGAGGACGAGCATGCCCGTGGCGAAGCCGACCCCAACCAGGCCCATGCTGGCCATGCAGATCAGGCCGAAGATGATCCCGGAGCGAAGACCGAAGAGCACCGTGGCCAGCACCGCGACCGTGAGCAGCAGAGCCGGCCCACTCCCCGCCAGGCCAAAACGTACCAAGGTGTCAATGGCTAGACCGAAGAGGACGATCTCGAGGGCCGCGGCCCGGAAACCGAAGGGCACCCGCCGGGGGAGCAGGGCGCAGACCACCAGCAACAGGTAGGCCACGGTGGTGAGGACCAGGCTGGTGGGCATCCCCATCTGAACCATGGTCACGCTGTGGACGATCCAGGCGGGCAAGCCCGCCAGGGCCAGGCCGTAGAGCATCCATCGCAGCAGGCGCTGGCGTGTGGAGTTCAGCTCGGCGGGAGTGCGACCCATCACGTCCTCGAACGGGCCTGCAGCGTAGCACGATGGTGAACTGTTGGGGGCCTTCCTGTGGGCGCAGGTGCTGGGCGTTAGAGCAGGTGGGCAGCCCGTTCTTTCCCACCTTTGGAGTGGCCATGCCCGAGAAGATCGAAGAGACTCCCCTGCGTCGAATCAGCCGAGAGTTCGGGGATTCCGGTCTGTTCCCCGCCGAGGTGCACCGCCTGTACGAAGCGGGCAAGGCGCGCAAGGCCCAGGCTGCGCTTCGAGCTCACATCCCCAAGGAGCTCAACACTGGCCGCAGGCGGCGGCAACAGCAGTACCTCGATGACGTCTACCTCTGGCTCGAGCCCTTGGGCAAGGCGCCCACGATGTCCACCATCAACGGCATCGGGACCATGCTGTACGGCAACTACAAACCGAATCCCGACGGTGTGCACATCGCCACGCTGTGGTTCGTATTCGTATTCCTGCCGGTGTTCCCCCTCGTCGCCTACGTGGTGCGCAAGGCCGAGGGCAACTCCTGGACCTTCTACGCCAAGGCGCCTCTGCCTCCCTTCGCCCGCTTCTGGCGCGTCGGCTTCGCCGGGCTGGTGGTGGCGGTGGCGGTGGCCATCGCTGCCTCGGTGGCATGGGATGGCTCCCACGGCGAGCTGTGGGTCTACAACGGCTTCGATGTCCCCATGGAAGTGACCGTCGACGAGGATCACTTCGAGATCAGCCCCCACCAGGTCGTCCGTGCCGGCAACTACCCCCTCGGTGCATTGCCCGTCGCGGCGACCCCGCAGGGCTGGGAAGCACCCCTCGAGCAGACCGAGGCCAACCTGGAGCTGATGGGAGATGGAGAGCTGCTGTACAACATCGCAGGTCGTGCGTCCCTGGTGCGCAGCTGGGTGGTCTACGGTCCCGGCTCCACCCGCGACGACGAGCTGCTGGGCACCGATCCCTTCGTGGGCGTGGGCAACGTGGACTACCTGCTGCGGGATCCCCCAGAGTCCAAGGAAGTGCGCGAAGGCGGCAGCATTGTGGATGAGCTGATCTACAACGCCGAAGACGAGGTCCCGCTGTCGGTGGTGGCCTTCTTCACCCAGTCCATGGTGGGCCCCGATGACGCCTTCCGTATGCTGGGCGCTCGCCTGGCCGTCCACCCGGGCGACCACGAGGCCTTGGCGCTGGCCACCACCATGAAGGTCTCCGGAGACCCGGCCCTGGTGGCCATCGGGGAGCGCGCCCGCGCGGGGACGCCCGACGAGGTCGAGGCCCACCGCCTGTACCAGAACTGCCTGGACTCCGACGGCGCCGCGGTGGCACGGGACGAGTACACCGCCCTGGCCCTCGAGCACGCCGACTCGGCCATGTACCAGTACCTTGCGGGGCGTCTGCTCGACGACGGCGCCCCCGAGGCCGAGACCCAGTTCCGCAAGGCCCTCGAGGTCGATCCCGACTACGCCTACGCACACCTGGCCCTGGGCTATCAGCTTGCCTCCCGCGGCGATCTCGAGCCGGCCGTCGCGTCCTACGAGCGCTACGCTGCCGCCGGCGATGCCGAGTTCGACGCTGTGCTGCGCAGCCGCATCCGCCTGCTGCAGGTGCGCGGGGAGCCCGGCTGGGTCCATCAGGCCCGCGAGATCCTGGACCAGGCCGACGCCCGCTTCGGGGCGGACCTCAACCGGGGCGCGCTGCGGGCGTCCATGGACGTGCTCCACGGCGGAGTGCCCCTGGATCAGGCCCTGGGCGTGCTGGACGCCAGCGTGGCCGCCTTGGTGTCGGATCCCACCGAGCTGGGCAGCGCGCTGGTGCCCGCGCAGCTCGACACCCATCTGGCGGCGGGAGATGCCGCGGGGGCCCGCGCTTTGCTGGCGGGGCTCGACCCGGAGATGGACGCTTGGGTGCTGGCCAAGGGCGAGCTCTTCCTGGCCTTGGGCGCTGCCGACGGCGACGCCGTGCGCCAGGCCCTGGATGCCCACGTCGACATGATCTCCGGCACCGCGACCTCCCAGGCCCTGTTCGCTGCCGCCGCCGCCGCAGCCCTGGGCCACGCATCCGCGGATCAGCTCGTCGAGCTGTCCATGGCCCTCGAGCGGCCCGGCAGCGTCAGCCCGGCGGTGGTGCTGGCCCCCCAGGCCGACATCGACACGCCCGCCGCCATGGACGCGCTGCTGGGCGCGGTGCCCCTGGACGGCCGAGGCCTCGGCTATGCCGCGGCCGCCATCCTGCTCCAGCACGGCGATGGCGACCCCTTGGCGGTGGCCCACGCCCGCGCCCAGGCCGCCCGCCTGCTGCTGCCCGACGAGCTCCCCCCCTGGCGCTGAGGCGCACCGCTCCCTCTCGGAGCCCTCTCAGTCGAGCCGACAAGCCGAGGCCGAGTCGATAGGGGGAGGGAGAATCCCTCTGGGAGCTTCCATGTTCCGCTTCCTCCCTGTGCTGTCCGCCTTGATGCTGGCCGGTCCTGTTCAGGCCGCCGACTCCAAGGGCCCCAAGATCCAGGAACAGCTGGCGGTGGGCAAGATCCCCGCGGCCTGGCGCACTTGCGAGAAGCTGATGGAGAAGGGCGCTCTGCAGTACGACGACGAGGTCGAAGCCTGCTCCGAGGCCGACCTCCGCCAGCTCGACGAGGCCCACCCCGACGGTCTGAGCCTCGAGCAGCTCAACGTGCACTGGGCCCGCTGGGGCAGCACCGTCGCCTCGGCCGAGACCCGCGCCCGGGCCGCTCAGATGCGCCTCGAGGGCGCCAACGGCGACATCGACACCCTGGCGGCCCTGTGGGGCTCGTTCTCCGACACCCCCGCCGGGCAGGCCTGCAGCGATCTGCTCTACCAGCACTACGTGGACCAGAACAGCTCCGCGGCCATGGCCGAGTTCGTGGAGCGCTTCCCCGATGCACCCCAGGTGAAACGGGCCAGGGCCGTGTCCGAAGACCTCCTGTGGGTCGAGGCGGAAGCCGTGGGCACCGTCGCGGGCTGGGAGGCCTTCATGACGGCCCACCCCACCCACCCGCGCCTCGCGGATGCGGTGCGTTGGCTACAGACCCTCGCCTTTAGTGAGGCCGAGGCCGTCGGTACCGCCGAGGTCTGGGCGCAGTTCCTGTCCGCCTTCGCCGAACACCCCCGCTACGAAGAAGCTGAGCAGAAACGTATTGACGCCATGTTCGACGAAGCGGTGGAGAAGGGCCCGGAGGTGATGTTGGCGGTGGCCGACGCCTGGCCCGATCACGCCCGATCGGCGGTCATCCGGACTCAGGCCTGCGCCCAGATGCTCGAGGTCCAGCTGCTGTCCCGCGGCTACCACGACCCGACCTGGAAGCCCGTCGCGGGTCTCGACCAGCCCCCCGTGGCCGTACCCCTGGGCATCGACGGCCTGAACGTTGTCTTCCCACCGGGGCAGCCGGCGGGCACCGCCAGCCTGGTGTGGTTCGAGGCGGGCCAGGCGGGCTCGCTGACCGGGCTGTACGCAGAGCGCCTGGCGGCTCAGGGTTTCCCCGCCGATCGGGTCGAGGCCATCACCCAGCTGGCTTGGCTGCCGCCCCAGGGTCAGAAGCTGGTGGGCCGCTTCCAGGAGCCCCTGTGCCACCCCGACGGCATCGAGGGGAACTTCGCGGTGGTCACCCAGGCCTTCGATCTCGAGCTGGTCTTCCCGTTCACGGTGGGGGTGGTCTGCTCTCAGGCCAGGCCCTGAACCCTCGGCGGTCGACAGCCCGCAGGGGCCCAGAGTCCACGTTGCAAGTAGATAGGGCTTGACCTCCATGATCGCCGCGACGTATGGTTTCGGGCATGATGGGCCTCGCACTCGGACTTCACTTACTCGTGGTGCCTGCGCTCGCAGGGGCTGAACCGGTTTGCACGGAGCCCAGTGCGGTCACCGACTTTGCCGGCTCGGAGGCCTGATGTCCGAGGTGCACCGCTTCCTGGCCCAAGGTCGCTACCGGCTGACCGCGGTGCTGGGCGAGGGTGGTATGGCGGTAGTGTACCGGGCCTTCGACTCCCGGCTGCAGGTGGACCGGGCCATCAAGGTGCTTTCCCCCGCTGTGGCGCGGCAGGCTCACCTGCGTGTGCGCTTCGAGACCGAGGCCCGCACTATGGCGGCCCTGAGTCACCCCAACGTCACCTCGGTCCACGACATCGGGCAGGACGGTGAGCTGATCTACATGGTCATGGAGCTGCTCGAGGGCGGGAGCCTGTGGGACTGGGTGCACTGCTACGGGCCCATGCCCCCCCGGCTGGCCATGCAGGCGCTCCGCGCTGTGATCCCAGCGGTGACCGCCGCTCACGCGGCGGGTGTGGTGCACCGGGACATCAAGCCCCACAACATCATGCTCACCACCGACGGCGAGCCTCGGCTCACCGATTTCGGTATCGCCCATGTGCAGGATCCCCTGGCCAATCGCAACCTCACCCGCACCGGCTCGGTCATCGGCACCTGGGGCTACATGGCTCCCGAGCAGCGCCACAGTGCCAAGACCGTGGATGGCCGCTCTGACGTCTACGCCATGGGTGCCACCCTGTATGCCATCGCCACGGGGGAGGTTCCCGTGGATTTGTTCGCCTCCGACGAAGCCGACGAGGTGCTGGTAGGCCTGCCCGGGCCCTTGGCCAAGGTGATCCGGAACGCCACCTGCTATCGCCCCGACGAGCGCTTCCAGGACCCTGCCGCCATGGGTCGAGCCATGGACGAGACCTTGGAGAGCCTGCCCCCCATCCCTGACGGCACCCCAGCCCTCGGGCAGCTGCCGGCGGAGGTGCAGGGGGGGAGCGACCTGACCTCGGGCTTCTCCGCACCCTGGTCGCGATCCGAGCTGGGCATGGACCCTGTGAGGGACCTGCACCATGGCAACGAGACCCGCTCCGATACCTTCGACATCCCGGAGCTGTCCCGGGAGCAGGTGCAGCGGCGCTGGGTGAGCCAGGACCCCGAGCGCGCCTCCGGGAGGCTGGACAGCCAGGATGTGGAGCCCGCGCCGCTGGCCCTTCCCGAGGACCACAGCGAGGTGGGTGTGGGTGGGGACTCGCTGATCCCACGCACCCGTACCCGGCTTTGGGTGGAGCTGTTCGGGTTGTTGGTCATCCTGGCCCTGGGAATCTGGTTGGTGCCCCGGGTCTTGAAATGGGGCGACTCCCCAGAGCCAGACCCTCCGGATGGCGAGCGCCTGGTGGAACCCATCGAACCTGGCTCCGATGATGTCCAACGATAGCCAGAGCCCCCCCCGCCACTTGGTGGACGCCCAGGGTCGACGGCACGAACTGGGAGCCATGCCAGCGGGAACCTACAAGGTCATGGCCCGCTTCCTCGCTAACGACGTGCCGTTCGAGGCCGGTGAGCCGGTGATGTTGCAGCCTGGAGAGCGGGTCACACTGGAGTGCGACGCGCCCTTCCTCGAGTGTCGGCGTTAGCGCGTCTTCACAGGTTGAAGGTGTCGAGGCCAGCCCGGTGCTCCGCCCCAAAGCGCGCGGCCAGGGCGATAAGGCGGCGACCCCGATCGGTGACCATCACCGAGAAGCGCCCGGTGGCCAGCAGGGCCAGCAGCGTGATGAGGATGAAGAAGGGCCGCGGCTGGCTCCCCAGGATGGCGATGTCGAATACCAGCAGGGCCAGCGTGCAGATGGTGACCAGCAGCTCCGCATAGCGCGAAACGTCCCGATCGAAGCGCGGCCCCGCCGAGGCCAGGATGGGGAACAACATCAGGAATACCCACTCCGACAGCACCCCGTCGTGCACCTGGTGGGACGCGGGCATCCACAGCATGCGCACCACCACCAGCGCCCCGATCATCACAACGTCCACCGTGAGAGAGGCGTAGGGCACCGTGCGCGGCATCACGGGCCTCCGCACAATCAGGGCCACGACTCCCATGGCCAGCAGCCAGGCTGCCATCACCCCAGCCTGGGTGAGCGTCAACGTGGTGGCCACAGCCCCCGTCTGCATCCAGAACACCAGCGACATGAGGATGCCCAGCGTCACAAGCCACATCTTCACGTTGTTGATGCGCCGCTCGTTGCGGTGCGCCTCCTGGTAGATCAGCTCCACCAGGCAGCGGTCCTTGGCGCGCTCCCCTGTGCTCCGATCGAGCCCGGTCCGCTCGTTAGCGTCGGAGGATGTCGAGGTCATGGTGCTTGGGTCCTGGGTCATGGAGCGGCGAGGCCGATGCTACCAGCGCGGGGAGGGGGAGGTCCAGGGGGAAGGGTGTGTTCAGTGGTGACTCTGCCCCTGCTGAACTGACCCGAGTCGGCGTTTCGGTCCGTCAAGGCGGACCAGGATGGTCCCTCCGCTCCCGGAGCCGCGGTTTTCGGTCCGCTCTCACGCCGCCTCCACTTGCCATGATACCATGCCTCCCTCCTACCTGATGCTCCCTGGGACGTCATGACTGAGCAGCACACCGTCGCTGATACCGCTTGGACCGCAGAGCACAGCGGTGATGCTTTCGTGCTGGTGCTCGCGCACCACCCGGACCCTAAGCTGGTGGGGTTGCAGCGGGTACTCTCTGAGGGCGACCGCTGGGTCATCGGCCGCGGCCGCTCGGTGCTCGGCCCTGGCGTGCTGGACGACTCGCGGGTCTCCGGAGAGCACGCGGTCATCGGCCTGCGCCGCAACGCGGTGCTGCTGCGGGACTTCGACAGCCGCAACGGCACCAAGGTCAATGGCCATCGCATCGACAGCTGCCAGTTGGTGCCTGGCGATGTGGTCGCCATCGGCAGCGCGGTGTGGGTGCTGTGCCACGAGCCTGTTGATCGTCCGGGGCCCCGCCCCCATGAGCTGGGCATGGTGGGGGTCGGCTGGACCCTGCAGCGCGTGCTTCAGCAGGCGGTTCAGGTGGCGCCGCGGCCCACCACGGTGCTGGTGCTGGGCGAGCCCGGTGTGGGCAAGGAGTTGGTGGCCAGGGCCATCCACCAGCGCAGCGGTCGCACCGGCGAGCTGTTGGCGATCAACTGTGGCGCCATGAACGAACAGCTGCTGCAGAGCGAGCTGTTCGGGCACGTGCGGGGAGCCTTCTCCGGTGCTGGCAAGTCCCGCCAGGGTCTGGTGGCGGCGGCCCACGGTGGCACGCTGTTCCTGGACGAGATCGGCGACGCCTCCCCAGCCCTGCAGGTCAGCTTGCTGCGGCTGCTCGAGAACGGGGAGTATCGGCCGGTGGGCTCGGATCGGGTCGAGCATGCCGACGTGCGGGTGGTGGCGGCCACCAACCGGCTCGGGTCGGGCCCCGACTGTTCGCAGCTGCGGGCGGATCTGCACGGGAGGCTGTCCCAGTGGACCATTCAGGTGCCACCCTTGCGCCACCGCCGTGAGGACATTCCCAGCCTGGCCGCCCACTTCGGAGCCCAGCACCGGAGCGGCCCCATTCAGCTCGACCACCGCCTGGCCCTGGCCCTGTGCCTGCACGACTGGCCGGGCAACGTGCGCGAGCTGGCGTCTTTCATGGAGCGCACGGTGGTGGAATGTGGCGGTGCCGAGAAGCTGCGCCCCAGCCCCGAGCAGCTGCGGGCACTTGCCCTGGGCCGCCAGCCCGCGACGATTCCCTCCGTGTCGTCGAGTGTGTCTCACTCCAGCCCCGGCCCCCGCGTAGCGCGACCTGAAGCGGCCGAACTCGAGGCAGGACTCATCGAGTGCGGCGGCAGCATGAAGGAGCTGGCGAACCGCCTGGGCGTGGGCCGCAATACGCTGTACCGCTGGTTCGCAGCGGCCGGCTTGGACCCTAAGCAGGTTCGCAGCGGCGGCTCCCAGGGCTGACCATCCGTCCTCCTGGCGTGTCCCAACACGGAACACGGTTCAGCGCTTCGGAACACAGCCGGGCTCACCGTTCTGATGACCAACGGTAGAACGCCCATAATGGAGCCGTGTGCGGCCCCTACCCGCCCTCCCATGGCTGGCACGGGGATTGCTTCTTCATGGGTTGCCCCGCCGCCCCCGGAGCGACCATGTCCCCCGCCATGCACTTCTCCGACCTCAACCGTGAGCCCGCACCCCGCATCCTGCTTTCGCTGCCCCTGCTGGCGGGGGTGCCCACCCCTCGCTGCCCCTACTGCGGGGCCCCGCCGGAGAGCCTCGAGAAGCCCCGCAGCTTCACCTGTGGCGCGGCCTGGTCCGGCCCTTCCGGCCGCACGCCCTGCGGTGAGCCCCCGGCGCGCTTCCTGCTCTCCAGGCTGCGCAGTTGGTGTCAGGATCATCACTTCTACGCGGCCGCCTCCCAGCTGCGGCGCTACCAGCCCCGGGAGCCTGCGGTCCCCTGCGACGACAACCTGGGCTGGCTGCTGCCCCGGGGCCTGCTGCGCGCCCCCGCCCCTTGCTGCCCCTGCTGTGGCGCGCCGGTGCGCGTCCGGGATTCAGGCTACTGGCACTATGGCTGCGGCTGTATGGTCATGCGGGTCAGCCGTGATGGCGCCAACATCGAGCATTGGATCGCCTGCCAGCCCTGCCAGCAGCCCTCGCTTGGATGTTTGCTCGACGCCCTGGCCGCCCTGCCCGACAACCCCATTGACGCCGCCGGCCGCGTTGGCTTCCTGCGGCTGCTGGCGCAGGAAGCTTGGATCTAGAACCCGCGCGCCACGGTCGCTTCCACCAGGCGGTCCACCTCAGCCAGCATGGCCTGCTTCTCGGGGCCACTGACACGCCAGGCCATGTCCACCACGTCGCTGCCCTCGAGGTCCTGGTCCCCCAGGAAGGTGCCCCCCAGCATGGACAGGTAGTCCGGCAGGGCGTCGATGCGGTTGGCGGCGGCCCAGACCCTCGCCCAGCTGCGCACGGTGGCCTCGGGGTTGTAGCCCCCGCCCCCTAGCAGCAGCAGGTGGGGGCTGAAACCGCGGATGAACTCCATGGCGTGGGCCATGCCGTTGTTGGTGAGCTGCAGGTTGGACAGGGGGTCCGTGCGGTGGGTGTCGGCACCCACCACCACCACGCTCACCGACGGTGCGAAGGCGCGCACGCGGTCTACGATGAGATCGTCGAAGGCCTTCTGGAACACCTCGTCGTCTGCTCCCGCGGGCAGGGGCACGTTGACGGTGTAGCCCCGCCCGGGACCCTCACCGATCTCGTGCTCGAAGCCACGCCAGGGGTACAGGGTCTTGCCCGACTCGTGGATGCTGACCACCAGCACGCGGTCGTCCCGCCAGTAGGCGTCCTGCACGCCGTTTCCGTGGTGGGCGTCGATGTCGATGTACGCCACACGATGACCCGCCGCCAGCAGTGCGTCGATGGCCATGATAGCGTCGTTGACGTAGCAGAAGCCCTCGGCGTGGCTGCGGCTCGAGTGGTGCATTCCCCCCAGAGGGTTGAACACCAGGTTGGCGTTTTTGTCGAGGATCAGGCGCACCGCGGTCATGGTCGCGGCGCAGTACAGCTGCACGTAGTCGGCCATCCCGGGGAAGATGGGGCACTCATCGCTGCCCAGCCCATAGGCCAACAGCGAGGCATCGATCTCACCCCTCGAGGCCCGCTGGATGGCGGCCAGGAAGCCCGGGTCCACGGACCCCGCCAGGGCCTCGGGGGGTAGGGGATCGGGCATCTCCACCCGCATCCAGGGCTCCGACAGCCAGTCCTGACGCTTGAGCAGCTCGAACAGCTTGCCCGCCCGGTCCGGTCTGAACGGGTGCCCGTCCCCCAGGGTGTGGTCGGCGAAGCTGGGGCTGTGGATCAGGATGGCGTCCTTGGGACGGCCGCGATCCGCCGGTGAGAAGGTCACGGTGTAGGTGCGCAGGCCCGCGTCGTGGCGCACCCGGGCGGTGGGCCATGCCTTGTCCAGCAGGTGCCGCATGCTGCTGTTGTCCTGCAGCACCTCGGCGTACAGGCCGTACAGCCCCCGGGCGTAGGCCACGTGCATCAGGTAGTTGGCCAGGAAGGTGCCCAGGCCGTGGCCCTGGTAGTCGTCGTGTACCAGGATGTCGAACTCTCCCATGCGGGTCGAGGGAGAGTACAGGCAGCGCCCCTCGCAGATGATGCGGCGGTTGCCTCGGGGGCCTACCAGGCCCACGATGGCCATGTCTTGGGCGTAGTCGATGTTGGTGATCTCCATGAGCGTGGAGCGGGACAGCGAGTTGAGGCTGGCGTGCCAGCGCATGCGCACGGTCTCGGGAGACAGGGAGTGGAAGAGCTGTTGGATGCGGCGGGTGTCCGAAGGCTTCACAGGCCGGAAGAACACCTCGAGCCCTCCGGCGAAGGTGCGCGAGGTCTCGTAGTGGTGGGGATAGACACAGCCGTGCTCCGGCTGGACGGCCTGGTCGGGGGCCACCATGCGCATCGCCTTGGCCTGCTCCATCAGCTCCCGACGGAAGCGAGGGTGGGCCACCGAGACCAGGGCCACGGCCCGCTCCCGCAGGGACAGGCCGCGCAGGTACACCGAGCCGTACTCGGTGACCACGATGTCCACCTTGGAGCGGGGCAGGAACACCCCGCGGCCCGAGCCCTCGGCTACGATGCGCGAGCGCTGGTCCTCGGGGTCGATGGACGGCAAGGCCAGGACCACCAGCCCACCCTCCGATCGCGAGGCGCCCTCGACATAGTCCAGGGCCGCGCCCAGGCTGCCCCGCTTCGAGGTGGACACGGTGCCCTGGATGCGGGCCTTGCCCGATAGATCCAGTTCCTCCACCTCGAGCACCGCCACCACGCCGGGGTTCTGGGCGATGACGAAGGGGTCGTTGACGTGGTCCACCGGGTGCAGCTCGATGGCGGGGTTCTGGTGGAGCGCCCGGTAGAGCTCCTCGGTGCCCTCGGCGGTGGTGGCCACGCTGCGGCCCCGGTGCACCCCCTTGCTGCGGTTGCTCACGGCGCCGGACTGGATGAGGCGCAGCAGATCCGTGGTGAGCACGTCGGTGTGGATGCCCAGGTCCCGACGGCGCTCGAGAAAGCGCATGGTGGCGGTGGCCACCGCGCCGCGGCTGAAGTGGAGCACAGCGCCGTCGCGGATGATGCCAGCCACCAGGCGGCCGATGGTGACCGAGACGGGATCCGGGGCTTCGGGCTGGACCTCGTGCAGGGGGGCGTCGCCGTCCACCAGCAGATCCAGATCGTCCACGTGCACCCGGGAGTCGCCGTGGGTGACGGGCAGCTGCGGGTTCACCTGGGCCACCACCAGCCCGGCGTGCTCCACCACGGCCAGCCCGGCGTCCACCGAGCTGCCCAGGCTGCACGATCCCATGGCGTCGGGGGGGCTGACCTGGAGCAGGGCCACGTCCACGGTGACGATGCCACGGGCCATGGCCCGGGGAAGCTCCGTGACGCTCATGGGGGTGTAGTCGGCGCGCCCTTCGCGCACGGCTTCCTCCATGCCTCGGCCCACGAAGAAGGTGTTCAGGCGGAAGTTCACCGCCAGCTTGGGATTGGCGAAGGGGCTCTCTCCCAGCCCCAGCAGGTGCAGCACCAGCACGTCCCGCAGCCGGCCGGCCCGGGCCACCAAGGCGTCCCTGAGGATGGTGGGCTCGGCCGCGCCGCTGCCGATGTAGACGGTCTGGCCGCTGCGCACCCGGGCCGCTGCGTCTTGGGGGCTGCACAGCTTGTGGCCGTGGCGTTGGCGCCAGTCCCCACCGCTGTTGTGGTTCGCATCGCCCTGATTCACCGCGTCGGCCATGACTCGCTCCTCCCGAACCGGGATCATGCCGTAGGCATGGTGCCTCCACCCCTGGAAAGCAAGTCCAAAGGCCCCGAAGCGTGAGGGCTCAGACCGAAGCCAGCCCGGCGGCTAGTCGCAGAAGGGCCCCGGCCAGATCAGGTCGTTGTTGCGCTCTTCGCACTCGAGGTCGTCGCTGGAGATCACGAACACCAGCGAGTCGGCGCTGTTGACGTCCGCCGCGGACAGCTCGATCTGGCGGGAGTCGTCATACCAACCCACCAGCATGCTGGGGGGGATGGTGATGGTGGTCAGCAGCGTGTCGGTGGTGCCGGTGCGGGCGTAGACTTCGACGGTGGCGGGTACTTCGAGGTCGACCGCTCCCTGGTTGCCGGCGTGCAGCCAGAAGATGACGCGGTTTTCGTCGCAGTCGATCTCGCACAGATCGCCCATGGCCAGGGTGAGGTCCGGGGCGGAGATACCGTCGCCTGCGGTCATGTCGCCCGACCGGAAGTTGTTGTACGACGCCCAGTTCAGGTCGGCGCTGGCAGGGATGGTGCCGTCGTCGTTGATGTTGGTGATGTGGTAGGCGTGCTGGTTCCAGATCTTGCGGCCGGGGCGCCAGGAGTCATCCCGGTCCCCAAAGACGTGCAGGCCCGAGTAGCTGCCGTACTGGGCGGTGTTGACCACCACGATCTCGGCATGGCCGTCGCCGTCGACATCGGCGACGGTGGGGTACTCGAGCCAGGTGCCGTTCGAGTGCTCGGTGCTCTCGAGTTTGACCGATCCGTCCACGCCGTTGAACACCCACAGGCGGGTCTGGTCGGCGTAGACCACTTCGGCCACGCCGTCGCCCTCGAAGTCGAACACCGCCGATCCGGTGTTGCCTGAGGACGAGTCGTCGGTAGTCCTCTGCCACAGTATGGTGCCGTCGGGGTCGAACACCGAGTACTGGGAGCCCGAGGCCACGCCGATCTCTGGCTCACCGTCGCCGTCGTAGTCGGCCACGGTGGGTGGGCCGCCGTAGTAGGCAT
>Ga0307987_1000927_pt1 | contig 16730 bp, 16 predicted proteins | sample EllFjometagen181_FD_203157 | JGI IMG/M metagenome (GOLD analysis project Ga0307987, IMG submission 203157) | Marine microbial communities from Ellis Fjord, Antarctic Ocean - #181 | ecosystem: Environmental > Aquatic > Marine > Unclassified | place: Southern Ocean | collected 2014-10-08
CATCGTTGATGGCCTCGAGGTAGCCCGCGATGACCCGGGTGTCGGCGTCGTCCGCCATGGCCTCGAGGAAGTCGGTCTCGTCCAGGTCCACCTTGTTGCCCATGGAGATGACCTTGGAGATCCCGATACGACGGGCCGTGGCCATGTCCAGCAGGCCAGTGCACAGGGCACCGGACTGGGAGATCAGCGCGACCTCTCCGGGAAGGGGCATGGCGGTGCCAATAGAGGCGTTGAAGCCAGCGGGGGCGTTGATGACCCCCAGGGCATTGGGGCCGATGATCTCCACCCCCGCGATGCGGCCGGCGGAGGCCAGCTCGCGCTCGAGCCGGGCGCCGTCTTCACCCCGCTCCTTGAAGCCGGCGGCGATGACAACCGCGGCCTTGACCCCCATGCGTCCGGCGCTACGCACGATGGGGGGGATCAGCTCTGCCGGGATGCAGAGCACGATGAGATCGGGCACCTCGGGCAGCTCGGAGAGTTCGGCGTAGGTAGCCCGACCCAGCACCACCTCGGCGTGGGGGTTGATGCCATAGACCTCGCCATGGGCGTACTCGAGCAGGCTGCGGAACACCGTGTGGCCCACCTTGGTGGGATCGGCGGACGCACCCAGCACGGCCACGGCGCGAGGACGGAAGAAGGGCTGGAGGTTCATGGTCGGCTCCGATGGACGCAAATCTACACCGCAAAGCTAGTCCCGGTTCGGGAACGTGACGATGCCGGCAAGCTCACCGTCTGAGCGTGCTCACGGTCACACACGGGTTCACAGGACGGGCGCAGGCGTCCCCATGGGATAAGTGTCAACCGCGGGGAGCGTTCTCGACAGTTCAGATGGTCGATTTCGGCAGATTATGTCAGTCAAAGCTGCACATCCCCTCGCCAAAACGGCATGCGGGCTCCCGGGGGACCATGCAAGCCAGCTGACAGGTCACCAGCAGCTCTTCCTGGTGCATGCAGTAGGAGACGTCACCACAGCACGAGTAGCCCACCACGCAGTCGTCATCGGTGAAGCGCTCACAAGCGAAGCTCGACAGCCACCAGCGCACTAGGCGCGAAGTAGTGGCAATCGCAACGGTCCACCGCCACCGGGCGGTCACCGCAGCACCACATCATTTTCAACACCAGACCACTGGTCAGTCGAAGCTGCACATCCCCTCGCTACAACGGCACGCGGGCTCCCGGGGGACCATGCAAGCCAGCTGGCAGGTCACCAGCTGCTCTTCCTGGTGCATGCAGTAGAAGACCTCGCCACAGCACGAGTAGCCCACCACGCAGTCGTCATCGGTGGCGCACTCATCGCAGCCCCCAGTGTCGCAGAAGTCCCGCTTCTCCCAGCTCCAGGCGCAGGAAGTGAGGCAGAGGGACAGAGCGAAGGTGAGGATGCGCACGTCAGTCCCCATACCGCTCAATGACCAGCTCCACCTCATCCCCAACCCGCGTGACCCGGTACAGATCGCCATAGTGCTCGTGGGGGATCTCCGGCTGCTCGGGGGCACCCAGCCCAGCGACGATGGAAGGCACCGTGTTGGAGTGGCCAGCCACCAGCACCACGGCGCCGACGTGCTGGTCGAGGACCAGTGCGGGCAGATCCGAGCGGGGGTCGTAGTCGGTGACGATCAGCCCGTGGCCGGCGGCCGCCGGCGCCACGGTCTGCTGGGTGCGCTGAAACGGCGTGCTGTACACCGCCACCAAGGGTTCTTCGGCCATCAGCACCGCCAGCGCCTCGGCCCGAGCCAGGCCCTGATGGGTCAGGGGCGGGTCATCGCCATCATTGGCCTTCTCGGCGTGGCGCACCACATAGATGGTGGTGGCGAGATCTGCGGCAGGGGCGGGCTCGACCTGCACGGGGGTGGCGGCGCAGGCCGACAGTAACGAAGCGAGGAGGATGAGTGTGCGCATCGGCTCAGTCTAACCGCGCGCTCGATCCGACCGCTGAATCGCAGTGGCCTACGGCCATCGGTGATTCAGACATTGAACCTGAAGACGATCAGATCCCCGTCCTTCACCACGTACTCCTTGCCTTCGAGCCGGGTCTTGCCGGCGGCGCGCAGGGCAGCCTCGGTGCGGTACTCGAGCATGTCGGCCAGGGCGCTGACCTCGGCACGGATAAAGCCGCGCTCGATGTCGCTGTGGACCTTGCCGGCGGCCTTGCGAGCCACGGTGCCGCGACGGATGGGCCAGGCGCGGCACTCGTCGGGGCCGAAAGTCAGGAAGCTGATGAGGTCCAGCAATGAGTAGGCCGTGCGCACGAAGACCGCCGCGGCGGGTTCTTCGAGGCCCAGATCCGCCAGCATCTCGGCGCGTTCGTCGGGCTCGAGCTCGTTCAGCTCGGCCTCGAGCTGGGCGCAGATGCCCATGGACCACGAGTTCTGCCCGAGCTGGCGCAGTTCGCGGGCGTGGGCCCACGCCTCATCGTCAAAGCGTTCCTCGCTGAGGTTGTGCAGCACGATGAGGGGCTTGAGGGAGAACAGCTGGATGCCCACCAGGGTCAGCCGCTCAGGAGGGCTGAGCTCGAGGACCCGCAGGGGCAGGCCTTCGGACAGGTGATCGAGGCAGCGCTGGTTGATCTGCACGTCCAGGCCCTTGCGCTGTTCACGACGCCAGCGATCACCGCGCTTCTCGAGCAGCTCCATGTCCAGCAACACCAGCTCGTCATCGAACAGGCTCATGTCGCGCTCGGGGTCGTCTTCGGTCTCGGCCATGGGGCTATCGAAGGCCCGCACGACATTGACCAGCACGTCCATCAGGCGCATGGCCTCGAGCACCGCCGGGTGGAACGCGCCGGCACCGGGGCCCGCCGTGTTGCCCACGTCGGCGAAGACGATCTCGGCGAACACGTTCTTGCGCGGCTCGAAGATCTCGGCCAGCTGGTCGATGCGAACATCGGGGACCTTGATGCTGCCCAGAGACACGCCCTTCTGGTTGATCTTGGCGCCCGGCGCCAGGGCCTGGAACACAGTGGTCTTGCCGGAGCCGGGGTAACCGCAGATGCCAACGCGCATGGTGCCTCCTGGTCATCCCGCAAACATGGGGCGGAATGGGGCGGCCTTGTAGCACGTTGGTGCTGCGAAGCACTCGCCGTCGCGTCCTGTTACCTGTGCCCTGCTGATCACCGGAGCGAACGTGCATCGTCCCACCGCCGCAAACACCGTCGCCTGCTGCCTCATCGCCCTGTTCACGGCCCTGGTCACACCGGCGGCTCGGGCCGACGAGCTCCCCCTGAGCTACCAGCTGCTGGCCCAGGATCGCCCCGTGGGCAGCCGCGACGTCACCATCAAGTACATCCCTACCGACACCGGCGAGCTGCGCTTGATCGAGGCCTGGACCTCCTTCGTGCTGCCCATCGCCAAGGGCGCGCTGAAGTACGAACAGCGCCTGGGCGCCCGCTTCGATGGTGATCGCAGCTTCGTGGCGTCCATGTCCACCGCCGGAGATGTGCGCGAAGTGCAGGCCCGCCAGGCCATGGACGGCACCTGGTCGGTATCTGTCGCCAGCGCCGCCGGAGCCCACAACCAGCAGCTCCCCGGCGACGCCGTCGACCTGTTGTCCTCCGAGCTGTTCGACCAGCAGCGCGCCCTGCGGACCTTGCAGTCCTTGGACTCCCTCGCCATGCTGTCCGCCGAAACCGGCACCATTCTCAGCGGTCCTCTGACGGACCTGGGCCCCGCCACCATGGCTGTCGGGCCCGCCGAGATCGAGGTCCAGCGCTTCCGCTTCGACCCTCCCGACGGCACCATGACCTTGGCCTACAGCAACGACGGCTGGCTGGTGGCCTACGACTACCAGGTGCTGGGTATGCTGGTGGGCGCCCGTCTCCAGAAGCTGCCCCCGGCGCGCAGCTTCGACACCGTGCTCGACGCCCCCCTGACCACGGACACGGTGCAAGAAGAAGCGCTGTAGGGCTCAGGGCGCGAGCCATTCCCCGCTGCGGCCGCCGCGCTTTTCCAGCAGGCGCACCGCTTCGATGACCATGCCGCGGTCGATGGCCTTGACCATGTCGTAGACCGTCAGCAGCGCCACCGACGCCGCGGTGAGGGCCTCCATCTCCACGCCGGTGGTCCAGCTGCAGCGCACCGTGGCGCGCACGATCACCGCATCGTCGCCTTCGGCCTCGAGCTGGACCTGCACCCCGGTGAGAGGCAGCGGATGGCACAGAGGGATCAGATCCGATGTGCGCTTGGCGGCCTGGATGCCAGCGAGCTGCGCCACAGCGAGCACATCGCCCTTCTTGACCCGCTGATCGACGATGGCCCGGCGCGCCGCCGGGGTCATGCGGATGCGTCCAAAGGCTACCGCCTCGCGGGCGGTGATGGGCTTTCCGCCCACATCCACCATGCGCGCGTTGCCCTGTGCATCCATGTGGGTGAGCTCATCAGCCATAGGCGACCTCCGGGTGCGAGCCAGGATAGCGGATGCTCGGGGGGAAGGCACACCGGAGCGCTCTCCCCACGGCGGGTCCGGTCCTGCTATGATCCCACCCCACGGAGGTCATCGAGCCCATGCATCGTCCCCTCACCTTGTGCGGCGTCGCCGCTGCCTTCCTGGTCCTCGCGCTGGCCTGCGGGGGCGGCGATGAGCCAGAGTTCGCCGACGAGCCCAGCGCCACCCCCTCCCTTGGCGACCTGCTGGGTGCCGGGCCAGAGCCTACCGCCGCTCCCACCCAAGAGCTTCCGACCCTGGACGCCCTGCCTCAGCAGCTCCCCGACCTCGTGGCCCCCACTCAAGAAGAACCCGAACCCCGTGAGACCCCCGAGTGCACTCAGGCTCGCACGGATCTGCGGGGCCAGCGCGAGACCGTGGACGCTCGCCGTGGGCGGGAGATCGCCGCCGCCGAGCGCTCCTTGGCGAGCGGGCAGCTGGCCATGCAGAACTGCATCAAGACCAGCCCGTGCAACGAAGACGCCAAGCTGATGGCCGTGGCCCAGGAACGCGAAAAAGCAGCCGAAACCGCCTACCAGGCCGCCATGCAACGTGTCGCCCAGTACGAAGCCGGGCTGTTCCAGTACGAGCAAGCTGTCGATCGCGCCTGCGGTCGTCGCTGACCCCCAGAGCGGAGCTTTCATGCGCCTGCCCAACCGCTTCATGGACGCCTACCGCGGGCTGGCAGGCTCCCACGACAGCCCCCTGTGGCAGCGTATGCTGCTCACCGCCATCCACGGCGGTATCGCCCTGTGGCGCGCCGCCACCCACGACCAACTCTTCGTGCGCGCCGCCACCCTGTCCTACTGGACCCTCGTGGCCATCGTCCCGGTCCTCGCCCTGGCCTTCGCTCTCATGGGGCCGCTGGGGCTCATCGACACCACCGCCGAGTCCATCAAGCAAGGCCTGTACAGCACGGTGCTGGCGGCGTCCGTCGCGGAAGTGGGACCCTGGCTCGACAGCATCGTCGGCGGCGTAAAGCTCGAGGCCCTGGGGGTCATCGGCTTCCTGGGCGTGCTGGTGGCGGGCTCCAAGATGTATACGTCGGTAGAGCAGGCCTACAACGACATCTTCCGGGTGCGCCAGCGCCGGCGCTGGCTGGTGCGCATCACCCTGTTCTACGCCGTGGTCACCCTGGGACCGCTGCTGCTGTCCGCCGGCTTCGCCGCTACCTCGTCCCTGGGCGACAGCCTGCCGTCGGGCCTGCTGGGCCGCATCGTACCCATCTCCCTGACCACCGCAGCGCTGGTCCTGGCCATCAAGCTCCTGCCCCACACCGAGGTGCGCTGGCGCTCGGCCATCGCTGGCGGCTTGATCAGCGCCATCCTCTTCGAGAGCCTCAAGGTCGGCTTCGAGGCCTACACCGCCTTGCTGGGTGCCTCGAACACCATGGTCCGCCTGTACGGAAGCCTGGCCCTGCTGCCCGTCTTCCTGCTCTATGTCTACCTGCTGTGGCTGGTGGTTCTCATGGGCGTCGAGGTGGCGTACGTGGTCCACCACGCCCGTCCGTTGCTGGCGGAAGAGCGCGACCGGCTGCGCATGGGCGACATCTGGCGCAGGAGGCCCGACGCCTGCTTCGCCTTGCAGGTCATGATCGCCCTGGCAGCCCGCTACAGCGTGGGCGGAGGTCCCACCACCGGCGAGTGGCTCATCCAAACCCTGGGCGCCCCCAGCCGCGCGGTGCACGAAGCCCTGGACATGCTCGAGACCAGCAAGCTGTTGCTGCCGGTGGAAGGCGGCGGCTACGTCCCCGCCCATCCCCTCGAGAACCTCACCGCCGCCCGTGTGGTGCGGGCCTGTCGCGCAGTGAGCGTGCCGTCCTGCGAGGACGACGCCCCCGGAGCAGAAGCGGTCACCGCCGCCCTCGAGGCCATCTCCCGCGAGCTGGACGTCAGCATCGCGTCCCTGGTGGCGGCGCCACGACCGGAGCCCACCGAGGCCATCCCCCGCTCTGGGAGCTAGCCCGTGGCGGTCTTCACCCGGCGTCGAGCACTCGCAGGGCTGGTGGTCTTGGGCGCAGGCCTGGTGGTCGTCGCCGTGCTGGGCCGCTCCTACGTGCTGGCCCGCGCTGAATCCGAGCTGACGCAGCGGGGCTGCACCGCGCAGGCCATGGGTTGGTCCGGTATGCGACTGCGGGCCAGCGACATCCAGTGTCCCGGCGCCAGCATCGGCAGCGCCACCGTACAGCCCTGGCCCCTGGCCATCACCCTGCGCAACGCCGATGTGGACCTGGCCGCCTGGCTACCCACCCTGGCGGACAACATCGGCAACGACGAACAAGCCATCTCCACCCTGAGCCACACCGCCAGCCTGCTGGCCACCGCCAGGGTCGAGGGGCTCAGCGTGCGCATGGGCGAACTCGTGCTGGTGCGCGACCTTCGAGGCGGTCTGGATCCCATCCAGCTCGAAGGCCCCGACTTCCTGCTCAGCCAGCAGGAGGACACCCTGCGGGTAGAACACCGCCGCGTCATCGAAGGACCTCCCGTCCGCGGTGAGGTCCAGCTGGTGGCCACCTGGAACATCACCGAGGACCAGATCCAGGGCAGCCTCACCAGCACCTCCCTCTCCGTCAGCCACGAGCTGCTGGCCCCCGAGCCCCTCACAGGGCTGGCCATGGAGCTTATCTTCGACGGCAGCACCGGTGGCATGGAGCGACCCTGGCTGCGGGGCTCCGCCAGCCTGGGAGGCCCGCAGGCCCGCTGGCAGGCCCAGCTCGACGACGAAGGGCTACCTGTGCTGGACCTCGAGCTACCCGACAGCCCCGCCGCCGAGCTGCTGGCCCCCTTCGCACCCATCGTGCCCGAGCTGGACCTGGCCACCATCCAGGGTGATATCGGCCTGGCGGCCCAGTGGAAGCCTGGGCGCGATCTGCAGGTCACCCCTCGCATCGTCGACCTCGAGGTCGAGGGCGCGCTGGAGCCCGACCTGGGCCTCGACTGGGGCGCGTTCACCTACCTGATCCGCGACGACGCCGACGAGCGCGTACCCCGCCGCTCCGGCGACAACACCGCGGGCTGGACCCCCATGGCCGAGATCTCCCCGGATCTCGTGCACGCCCTGCTGGCCGCCGAAGACAGCGCCTACTTCCGCCACGCCGGCTACCACCTGCCCGCCATCCAAGAAGCCCTGAACGCCGACCTGGCCGCCGGCGAGGTGGTGCGCGGTGGCTCCACCCTCACCCAGCAGCTGGCAAAGAACCTGTTCCTCGACGGCGAACAGACCGCCGCACGCAAGCTCCGCGAGCTGCTGCTGGCGGTGGAGCTGGATCACACCCTGGGCAAGGACCGCGTGCTGGAGCTCTACCTCAACGTGGTGGAGTTCGGGCCCGGCATCCACGGTGTGGCCGCCGCCAGCGAACGTTACTTCATGAAGAAGCCCAGCCGGCTGGCCCTGCACGAGGCCGTGTTCCTCGCCGCCCTGCTCCCCAGCCCCCGCAGCGCCTACGAGCACTGGTACCTGCAGGGGCGGCCCAACCGCACCCGCATGGCCCTCATCCTGGACAACATGGTGGACGGCCAGTGGATCGGCCCACGGCAGGCCGAGCGCGCCAAGCAGGCTCGACTGTCCCTGGTCCCGCCACCGAAGTAAGCCTTCACACCCCCTGCGCAACCGGAGCCACCATGGATCACCCCAGCATCCCCCTGCCCGAGGCTGCCGACATCCACACGCTGTCTACGGCCCTCGACGGCGCCACCCCGGAACAGCGCCTGGCCTGGCACAGCCGCCTGCCAGGCAATCAGCTGGCGGTGCTGTACGACCTCGCGGAAGGCCAAGAGCTCAGCGTCGAGCAGATGCACGGCGCCGACGGTGAAGCCATCATCCACCAGGGCATGAACTCCATGGCCCTGTTCCGCAGCTTCCAAAAGCGCATGGCGCTGCACGAAGGCCAGCTCAAGGGCTTCAACCACCAGCCCTGGGCCTGGCTGGTGGGCGACGGCACCTTCATCGTCGTCCCCTCGCCCGACGTCCCCGGCGAGCTGCACTTCGACTACACCCGCCTACCCGACAGCGGCTACCCGGACTTCCCGCCCATCAAGGACAACACCGCGGGGCTGTCCCGCTTCGTCTACGGCAACATGATCGACATCGTGCGCCGGGTCAGCGAGCACGTCACCATCGGCAAGGCCTACCGCCACGGCAAGCCCGCCGGTCAGTTCTTCGTGCTGTGCAGGCAAGAAGCCTGACGGACCACGCTTAGAACTCCACGGCGTACATGCGCCGGCCGTCCTGCTCCCACAGGGCATACTGGCCGGCGGGCAGGGCGTCGTGGGGCAGGTACACCACATGGGCGTCGCCCTGCTCGATCTCGAGCTGCTTGGCGGCCTCGGGGGTGGCCGTCTTGCGCTGGAACTCGGTGTCTGAGGTGAACTCGATGCCGATGTACGACCAGGGCTCGTCCTTGTCGGGTTCGTCCTTGGTGCCAAATGTGCGCTCTTCCGACTCGATGAGCGGGTAGTAGCCGAGCTTGTCGATGTTGCGATCGCCCGAGAGCATCAGGTACTGGCCAGGCTCGACCTTCGAGAAGACCAGCGGCAGCTTGGCCGGGTAGAAGGCCTTCTCTTCGCTATCGAGGAGGTTCTTGGACTCGACATCACTGGCGGTGGAGAGCTTGTCCCACTTGTCGTCGATGAGGATGTAGACACCCGCGCCCGGCGCGCGCCAGACCTTGGTGGTGACCACTTCGGTGGCCTGCACGCCACCTTCGATGGCGACGATGCCCTCGAGCAGTTGGGAGTCCAAGCCGGCCTGCAGCTTGTAGGTGTCCGCAGCACAGAGGCCCTGGATGGTAAAGCTGCCATCCGCGCCGGAGAGGGCGTCGAAGGTCTGGCAGGTCATGTCGCTGGACATGGGATCGGACTTGGCCAGCAAGCGGATATCGGGCAGCGGGTCGCCCGTGATGGCATCCACCAGCTTGCCTTGGTAGCTACCCGCCGGGACACAGCCGATGCCAACGAGCGCGAGGATGACGAGGGGGATGCGATTCATGGGGACTCCTTCGGTATTCACTACCTTTCTACAGGATAGTCGAAGGCTCCGATAGCGACCGCGCGGCTCCGTACAAGCGTGGGTCCGCAGCCCACCGGACGTCCCAGGGCATTCGCTGCCGACAATGAGAGTTCACAGCCCGTTTTCGGCCCACCAACAGCCGTATTCTCCACCCGAGCGCACCCAGCGGGTCCCCGGTGAAGCGCGGCGAGAGCCTCAACACCATCCGGGGCGCAGGTCACTATCGGAACTGGCTTACATGCTCCATAATCACAAACCCTACAATACTCTCGAAGGGCTCACGAACGCCGCTCGAGTAAGCTGCGCCGGCGACGCCACAGCAACAGCCCCGGCAGCAACAGCCACGCACTGTCCACGCTGCCCTTGCCGCCACAGCAGCCCCCGCCCGGCTCGGCTTCCACGCGAGGCGGGCCGTCCTGCAAGGGCAGGGGCGTATGGTAGTTGCCCGTATTGGCGGCGTCGTGGTGGACCGAGGCCCACTCCACCACACCATCGGCCGGGCCCCGCGTGGTCCAGGCGAAGACCAGGCCCATGCGGGTGGCGACGACCACATCCAGGTAGCCATCACCGTCGATGTCACCCACCGCAGGAGAGCCGATGGCCCACTGCCCCACCAGCTTGGGCCAGCCGCTGGGGGACAGGCCCTCGGCATCCCAGGCGTGTACCAGGCTGCCGCCGCTGACGGCGATGGCCTCGGCAGCGCCGTCGCCGCTGATGTCGGCGATGGCCGGCGCCATGAAGAACTGCAGGTCCTCGATCTGCTGGGGCCAGCCCTCGAGGAACTCACCGCTGGTGCCGTCCCAAGCGGCCACGGGCTGCTGGAAGTCCCGCTGGAAGACCAGGGGCAGGGAGATCAGGTACATGGTACCCACCCCGCCCTGAACGAGATCCGGCACGCCATCGCCGGTCATGTCGCCGAAGACCGGGTGCTCCGAGAAGTGCACCAGGGAAGGCTCGTTGGTGTTGGCGCCATCGCCATACTCGTCGGCGAAGTGGGCCAGGGGGTAGAGCTCCTCGCCGTCGTGATGCATCAGCTCGGTGTGGGCCAAGAACACCGAGTCCGCCAGCTCGAGATCGCCGTCGCCGTCCACGTCGGCCAAGGACAGGCTGGCGGGGTGACCTTCGCCCACGATGGGAATCAGCGACGCCTCGCCCACCAACCCCTGGGTCTCACGGGGCCAGCCGTCGTGGACCTCGCCGCTGACGGCGTCCAGCAGGTAGGTCACAGAGAAACGGGCGTCGTGGGTGGTCTCGTTGCTGCCCAGGGCCACGTCAAGGTCGCCGTCAGCGTCCACGTCGCCCACCGCGGGGCTGCATACGATGGGGGCGCCCTGGACACCACAGTTGTCGGGATGGCACAGCTCCACCGGATAGGGCCCCCAGTCGGCGCCGCGATGGTCGATCGCGTAGAGCCGGCCGTCCATGGCGGCGGCGAGGATCTCCAGGGTTCCGTCGCCGTCCAGGTCCACCAGGGTGGGCGCCGCCCAGAACCCCACGTCCCACACGTCGTCGCCGTCGAACTCCTCGGGCTCACGGCCCAGGGTCCAGGCGGGGAAGCCATCGCGTAGCTCACCGTCACTCCATGCGTAGACGCCACCGGCGATGGACGCCCCCACCACCTCGGGCCGACCGTCGCCGTCCAGGTCCCCCACGGCGGCTGCGGCGATGAATCCGTCACCGTGATCAGGGTCCACAGCACCCTCGAGGTAGGCCGCGCTGCCGGCGTACAGCTCCATGGCAGGGGGCGGGTCCGTGCGCAGGGGGTAGCCGTCCAGCTCGGTGCCATCGCCGCGCAGGGCGTGAATGGTCCCGCCGCTGGTGGCCAGGATGACCTCGAGGATTCCGTCGCCGTCGAGATCGGCGAGCACGGGGCTGGCCTCGCCGGACGAGTTGATACGCACGGGGTAGCCGGCCAGCAGATCCGGGTCCCACTGCACGGAGACGTTGCGGCGCATGACCGCCTGCAGGCCGGCGTCGTCAGTGACGGTGACCCGCAGGGTGACCGACGGGACATGCACCCGCTCCACACGCTCGAGCAGGGTCTCATCCAGGTCTGGACCGGGTACCAGCGCGCCCACCTCGTCGGGCAGGGCCGTGAGGTCCACCGTGGCCAGTACACCATCGAAGCTGTCGCTGCCGGAGCCTTCACCCACCTGGGTCCAGCTCTCGGGCTCCCAGCCCCAGCCGATGTCCACCACCCAGTCGAAGCTGCCGGCCCGAGGCGCGGCCACCCGGCCCTCGAGGATGAGCTCAGGGCGCTGGGCAGGATCGAAGAAGTCGAACCAAGCGGGTGAGAGGATCTCGATCTCCGGTGGGATCTCGCCGTCGAGTGCGCGCTCCACCGCCCGGGCAGCGTTGAGCTTGCCGTAACCGTAGAAGGGGTCCCAGCCGGCGCTGGACGGGTAGGTGCCCGCCAGCTCGAGCTCTTCGGCGTCGAGGTGGATGTCGTCGGCGGCGCCGGTGATGAGCTGGTAGATCTCCCCTGCGGTGAGATCCAGTTCGGCATCCCGAGAGGCCGAGTGCAGCAGCGCCGCAGCCCCGGAGGTCATGGCCGTAGCCCCGGTGGCACAGCCCTGGCTGCCGGCGGAGATCACCGAGCGGGGGCCATAGTTGTTGCAGTTGAAGAAGTTCTGGAACGAGTAGGCGACCCCATCCTCGTCCATGGTGTCGGCGCGAAGACTGTGGGCGTACAGCACGTTGGGGCCCGCAGCGGGCAGGTTCTGGTGGTAGGCGTTCTCGTCACCAGCGGCGGCGGAGATGACCACTCCGTTTGCGTGGGCCCAGGCCAGGGCCTCGTCCACAGCGGCGGAGTGGGACAAGGCACCGATGCTCATGTTGATGACCGAGGCGCCGGAGTCCACCGCGAACACGATGGCCTGGCCCACCCGGGAGGCATCGGAGATAAAGGCATGCCCCACCCGCACGGGCAGGATGGCGCAGTTGGGACAGACACCGATGGAGCCACCACCGCCTTCGCCCTCGCCGCCGATGTCCTCCATCACCCCGCTGCCGTGAGTGCCGTAGGAGTCGCGCTCGTAGGTGTTCCATGCATCGTTGTCGTGGGCCATGAAGTCCCAGCCCGCGATGTCATCGGTGTAGCCGTTGCCGTCGTTGTCCACATCGTCCCAGTCGTCGCCCCAGGAGGTGTGGATGAAGTCCGAGGGGTCGAGCTGATGGTCCGAGTCGTCCTCGCCCACGGTGATGTCCACCCGGGGGTCCTCGGCCCAGTCCTGGATGTTCACCAGGCCGTTGCCGTCCAGATCGTGGCTCAGTGCCTCGGTACCGTCGGCCCACTGGGGCAGGGGCAGCTCGCCGGCGTTGAGGTAGACCTTGTTGACCAGGTCTTCCCGCTCCCAGTCGATGCCCGAGTCAAGCACCGCCACCACCACGTCCCAGCGTCCGGTGGTGTTGCGCCAGGCCCGGTCGGCCCAGCACCCCGAACCCACCTCGAGCTCCGACTCGCGCACCGTGCCGCGGGCGTCTTCGGGGATGGTGGAGATGAGCCACCACTCGTCGAGATCCGAGGGGCAAAGGTCCGGCCGATCCAACTCGCCACACTCCGGATAGGTGGGCAGCGGCACATCGGCGTGGGGAGCGGCGAGGAACAGTGCGAACAGAGCATGAGCGATGGCCATGGAGCCTCCCCGGAGAGGTTAGCCTGCTGTGGCGCCAACGCCTCGAAGGAGTTCCCATGCGACTCGACACCGAGCACTTCGTCCCCACCGAGCCCCGCACCTGGTGGGACCTCATGGAGGACCCCGAGTTCCTCATCGCCACCGACGGCAACTCCGGCATCCTGCGGGAGACCCTGCGCAACGACCCCGGCGCCGGTCGCGACGGCCGCCGCCTGCTCCACGTGCGCTGGACCTCCCAGCGCAAGCTCCCCAGGGTTGTCAAGAAGGTGCTGGGCGCCGAGCAGCTGTCTTATGAGCTCATCCAACACATGGATGACGAACGCTTCCACATGATCTGGGAGATCGTGCCCCCGGTGTCCAAGGAACGTTTCCAAGGCGCCGGCGAGTTCTGGATCGAGCCCGCACCCGGCGGCTGCATCCGCAAGGTCACCGGCTCCATCAACGTCAAGATTCCCATCGTGGGCGGCCGCATCGAGAAGATGCTCGGCGCCGAGATCTCCAAGGGCCACGCCGCCAACGCCGAGACGGCGACGGACTGGTTCCAGCGCCGGGTGTAGCCGGGCCGGTCCGAGATCGTCGAACGGGGATGTCGAAAGTCCGAGAGCTTCGGTCAAAACCAGCGCAGAGCGCAGCAGGGCTCCAGGACGACGTCGAAGACACCACGGCATGTCCGATCCTCATAGTGGCGAGCTTCCAACGGCAAGGGTCAGTTCCGCTGGTAGACTGAGTGGTTCGACTCCTCGTACACCACGGGATTTAGGGAGACGGTAGGACACTCCTGCGTGAGCACTGAAGCAGGGGGGCGTCGACGTGGTGACAAAGCTACGCTTGGTACGTGGACGGTAGCCCGGTGTCCGAGACGGGCTCGAGCCTGGGCGGCGCGAGTTGGTTCGACAAGGGGCAGGACGTGTACGTCGAGACGATGCCGAACGACGGGACGGTGGACGAGGCAGCGGTAGCATCGGGGACAGTGACGCCGTCGTCTACACGTCCGAGTGGGCAGTGGACGGGAGCGCCTTCGCCGGTACGAGTACCACCACATTCACGGACGACACGGTGTTTTCGGACAGCACGTGGACCGACGATGTGTGGGTCTGCTCAGTCACGCCGGACGATGGAGACGACGACAGGCGTTCCGACATCCTGCTGGGTGCGTACCGGGCTGACGATGTAGCAATAGAATCAGGAGCCTTCTACGCCTACTTGGGCTCGGACATTGGTGGGCTGGGAACCTTCTCGACAGCGAACGCGAGCCACACGATCCTTGGTGAACGCACCGAGGACCGCCTGGGCAGATACAGGACGCTCGCTGCCGTCGCGGACTTTGATTTGGACGAAGTGGAAGACCTGGTGGTGAGTGCTTCCAATGATGACACCGCTACCAGCCGCGCGGGGCGCACAGGTTTGTTCTAGTCCGGCACTCTGCCAGGTCCGGGCACACTCGGCTTGTCAGATGCCGACACGCAGTTCCTCGACATAGCGGTTGATGACAAGGCTGGCCTCAATGTGTGCGTGGGTGAGTTCAATGGTGATGGATTGCCCGACCTCCTGTTCAGGGCGTATGGAGCCGATTCTGCCGGCACTAATGTCGGGGAGGTCTACGTCCTCTTCAACCCGTAGGCGCCTGCCCTCCACAACCAGCTGGTATCGGTCCATCTGTAGACCGGCCCTGTGGACCGGGCTCGAGCGGCTTGATCGGCCCATAGGGCAAGGTCGCCTTCCGCCCGAAGCCGACCTGCCAACATAACGAGCGTCACTGCATCTTGCTCGAGGGCACGCCGTCGCCCAGAACGTGGAAGGTGGCCCCGCCGGGCCTCTCCCCCAATCCAAGGGGGGGGGGACTGGACCGAAGGAGCAGGGTCCCGGTGGGGCCATTGTGATGATACCACGCAGACATCACTGCGTGGTCCTGTTATCAGCGCCGCCTCGGCAAAAACATACCGACCCCGGACTCTGGGGTCGTGGAGCACCCATGGCTGAAGGCAAGCGTCGCAAGTCCAAGCTCGATCCGTTCGCGGACAAGATCGGCATCCTCTCTGACAAGATGATCGCCGAGATGGCTGGTGTGAGCGGCGAGAACGTTCGCGCTCATCGCAAGCGCCGCGAAATCCCTGCTCGTTGGCGCGGCGAAGGCGAGCTGATGCCCAACGAGACGGCCATCCTCGAGGATGCAGGCCTGCCCCCGTCTCCGGCTCCAAAAAAGGCAACCAAGAAGCGCAAGGCCGCCAAACCCAAGGCGAAGAAGGCCCCGGCCATGGCGACGAAAGCCCCGGCCAAGGTGAGGAAGGCCCCGGCCAAGCCAAAGAAGCCACGCGCCAAGAAGGCCAAGCTCGCGCCGGTCATGGAAGTCGAGCCCGTACTCGACGCCGTGGTCGAAGCGGAGCCCGCGCAGGTACCTGTCTCCGAGGTCGAGCCGGTGGTTGAAGCAGAGCCCGTGGCTGTGCACGAACCCGAGGTCGCCGAAGATCCCGAGACGGTGGTCGCGGCCGAGCCCACGCCGGAGCCCGGGCCCACTCCCGCACCCAAGGCTAGCCCGACGCCGGCCAAAATCAGGAAGCCCCGCAAGACCAAGCTCGACCCCTACATGGACAAGGTCGGCGTCCTCTCCGATCGCGAAGTCGCAGAACTTGCCGGCGTCAGCTCCCAGAACGTCAGGGCCTACCGCAAGCGCCGTGGCATCCCCGCACAGTGGCGAGGTGTAGCTGCCGTCCCGAAGGCTGCTGCAACGAAGGCACCGAAGTCCAAGGCCCCTCAGAAGGCCGCCGCCAAGCGCAAGCCCCGTCGCGGCAAGCTCACACCCTTCTTGGACAAGATCGGTACCGTCCCCGACGCCCGTATCGCCGAGATGGCAGGCACCAGTCACGCCAACGTGCGCGCCTTCCGCCTCCGTCACGACATTCCGGCCCGGTGGAGGGGTGAGGGTGCGCCATTGCCGACAGAGCCCGCAGCGGCCCCGCAGTTGACCCTGGTCCCGACGCCAGCGCCTGTGCCTGCCGCAGCTCCCCGCGGCCGCAAACCCCGCCGAGGCAAGCTGACCCCGTTCATGGAACAGATCGGCATCCTGAGCGACTCGGTGCTCGGCGACAAGGCTGAGACCACAGCCCAGAACGTCCGCGCGTTCCGCATCCGCCACGGCATCCCCGCTCGCTGGCGTGGGGAGGGTCAGCCGCTGCCGAACGAGGAAGCGATCTTGGCTCAGCAGGCAGGACCGCAGGCGATCGAAGAGCCAGCCCCGGTCATCGAGCCCGTACTCGACCCGGTCGTCGAAGCCGCACCCGTGCCCGAGCTTGTACTACTCGACGACGACAACCTGCTTCCCGAGGTCGATGCTGTCGATGATGTCGAGTCTGCACTGATGCTCAAGGGCTACAAGGTGAAGGTCGTCGCGGAGGATGAGAAGACCACCTTCGTCGTCACCGGCTCGGACATCGTCGAGGCTGCCCAGAACGCCGTGGCCGCCCTGGCCCAGCACTCCACTGACGACGAGGTCGTGGAGCTGCGGTTCCTGGCGAACATGCTCGGGGCGTAGGCCGGGCGAGGTCGCTACGTAAGCACCCGCTGCTACCCAGCCGCCGGCCCTCATCCCCCATGTGATGGGGGTGCATGGACTCTCCCCAGTCAGGCTTCGTCGGTGTCGACTTTCTTCGCCTTCTTCTCTTGCATCGCGCGCCA
>Ga0307987_1000928_pt1 | contig 16724 bp, 13 predicted proteins | sample EllFjometagen181_FD_203157 | JGI IMG/M metagenome (GOLD analysis project Ga0307987, IMG submission 203157) | Marine microbial communities from Ellis Fjord, Antarctic Ocean - #181 | ecosystem: Environmental > Aquatic > Marine > Unclassified | place: Southern Ocean | collected 2014-10-08
GTTATTTATAATACTTTTTTTAGTACCCAGCATAGGTTTAACACCAATTCAGAATGGAAAGTTTTTTTAGATACAGAAGAGGTCTTTTGTGAACAATATGTCCCATCTGATTTGCCTTCCGGTGTTTTGAAACCATCAGCCAAGAGTTTATCCAATGTTATTACTGTTGAGTTTGTCAATAACTCAGATCAAGTTCCTATTCTATTTCTTCCTAAAGAACCTGTATGTCTTGTGTTTGAAGGAGGAGGTGTTAATATGCATCTCTTAAAAGGTAGTGCAAAAGTAGTGATGAATGTTTTACTTATAATAAGCCTTTCTTTTGTGTTGTCCATTTTTATGTCTGTCCCCGGGGTATTCTTCTCAGCCTATTTATCAATTATTTCTTGTATGTTATATAAGTTGTTTTACCTAAACAAATCTTCAAGTATGTTCAAGAAAATGGTTTTTGGTAATGGATTTAACGAGATGCTTAACTCACAGTATATTCAGGTAAATCAACTGTTTTTGTTTAGTTTTGTTGTTGTTGTATGTGTTTGCATCGCTACTAAGATCTCAGAATATCAATTTCAGAGGGATAGTTTTTATTTGGATCATAAATGATGAATAGAAAAACAATAATAAAATATATATGCTTGGTTGTTGTTGCAGTTCTTTGTTGTATTACAACGAATATAACATCTCGCAACATGATTAATAAAAACAGCAATATTTCCCCTTTAATACTAACAATGGGTGGGTTTCGCAATATCATATCAGATATTATGATGGTTCGCTTGCAGTATCTTATTGAAGATAATGATTTTGTTGAAGTCCAATATTTGTCAAAATTAGTTCAAGAACTTAATCCTGATTCTCCCCATCTAACAATTTTTAATGCATGGAATCTTGCATATAATGTGACGATTGTGACTCCTAACCACCAGACTAAATGGTATTTTTTAAATAGTGCAATAGAACTTTTAACAGATGCAATTACTGATGAGAATAACAAAAAAAATGCTGTGTTGAGGTATGAACTTGCAATTTTATACTTAAACAAGTTATCTAATGTCTCACAAGAAGAGACTTTTTATGTTGATCTTTGGAACAAGGAGTATAATTTAAAACAAAATTTAGAAGACAATAGAGTAACATTTGAGAAGCTTAAAATAGATGTTGCTATTGCAAGACAGCTTGAAAAAAATTATGGAATACAGGATTGGAGTACATCGACTCCATATATTCGTTATAATGCTTTGATGGCCAAAGATAAAATTGGAGAAGACTGGCAGGAGAACATAAAGGTGCTGCTGAAATAAAAGTTAATTTTGTAGGGGCGAGACGCATCTCGCCTATGGATTTAATATGATAAAAAATTTAATAACAATATTTATTCTTAGTATATTAGTTGGTTGCAGCAATAATCGGAAGCAGAGTTTTAAGCTTGAATGGATTACAATGGGAACATTTGCCAGCTGCACGGTTGTGGTACATAATCAAGAACAGGCAAATAACTGCTTTAATATTATAAAGCATGAATTTGCAAAGGTTTCTGAATCATTTAATGTTTATAACTCCAATTCGGTTATTTCAGTTATCAACCGGGAAGCACAATATAAACCTGTTAAAACTAAAGACTATGAGTACTGCTTGATAACCAATTCTATTGCCGGTTCATTAAAAACAGAAATGGCTTTTAACCCGGTATGTTTACCTTTAATTCAGCTATGGGGGTTTAGTGGAGGAACAAACACTACCGTTCCGTCACCAAAGATGATTAGAAATACTATCGACAAGGTTGATGTGTCTAATGTAAATTGTGTTTCTAACACTATATCTTTTAGTTATAAGGGAATGAAATTGGATATGGGGGGAGTCGCAAAAGGTTATGCAGTTGATATGGCTTATGATGCTTTGGCTGAAAAAGGCGTTAAAGAATTTATTATAAATCTTGGCGGTAATATTAGAGCAAAAACTAAAAAAGAGTTTCTTAGAATTGGAATAAGAGATCCATATGAAAAGAATAATATTATGGGAACTTTAAAGCTTAAATCAGGGTATGCTGTGGCAACATCTGGAGATTATGAACGCTTTGTTATTTTAGATGGTGTAAAGTATCCTCATATTATTGACCCACGTACAGGATATCCAGTTAATAATACTGTTGCTACTACTGTTGTTGCTCCTAATGCAACTCAAGCAGATATGCTTTCCACTGCTATATTTGTTTTAGGTAAGAATAGAATTAGTGATGTGGTTGATATGTTCTTAAGCACATCAATATTGGTGGTTTATAAAGAAGATGATAAGACTTCAATATCCGTATCTGATGAGCAGATCTTTGACTTGAGATGATAAAATAGTTGTAATTGCAACGAAGTTGCAAAAAATGGTAGTAACCTATTTTATTAGTTAGATAGTTAGTTCGTTAGATGGTGAGATAGGTATTGTGTTTATACGCAATCTATTTAATAAATACTTGCGGAGCTATACCACAATTCAGCATTTAGCATTCAGCATTCATAATTCTTTCATATCTGCGGAGGCTTTCCACAACTTTTAATTTTCAATTTTCAAGTGTTCTCGTTTTATGTGGTTGACTAGGCACTCTTTTTTATGTATTATACACAAAAATTTTTAATCAAATAGGGAGAATATAATTATGGCAAAAAGGATTCTAGCAAATGGTAATGAAGCTGTAGCACATGCGGCGCTTGAAGCAGGTATAAAGATGGGTGTTGGATATCCAGGAACACCGTCAACAGAAATTTTAGAGACTTTTTCAAAGATAGGTGGTCATGCACAGTGGGCTCCAAATGAAAAGGTTGCTTTAGAAGTTGGTATTGGTTCAGCTTTTGGTGCAGCACGTACAATTGTTACAATGAAACATGTGGGTGTTAATGTTGCCGCAGACCCTCTGTTTACCGTTGCCTACGAAAAGGTTGATGGAGCGTTGGTGATTGTTGTCGCAGACGACCCTGGTATGGCATCAAGCCAGAATGAACAGGACAGCAGAAATTATGCAAGAGCAGCTGGTGTTGTGATGCTTGAACCTTCATCCTCTCAAGAAGCATATGATTTTCTAGGAAAAGCAATTGAAATTTCAGAACGTTGGAATGTGCCTGTTTTCTTGAGACTAACAACAAGAATATGTCATTCAAAGACTATTGTTGAACTAAATAATCTTTCTAAATCAACAATTGAACCTCATTATGAAATTAATATTCCAGAACGTGTTATGGTTCCTGCTTTGGCAAGAGTTGCGCACAGAAGAATTGTTGCCAAACTTCATGAAATAGAAGATTGGGCATGTGAGGCTGATTCTGGTATGACATTTGAAAAGGATGGAGATAAGTCAATTGGTATAATTACTTCGGGTATCTCTTATATGTATGTTGGCGATGCAGCTCCGGAAGCTGGTGTTCTAAAACTTAATATATCCTATCCTTTTCCTAATAAAGTCGTTAAAGACTTTGCTGCCAAATATGACAAGGTTGTTATTGTTGAAGAGGGTGATCGAATTATAGAAAAAGATTGCCGAATGATAGGTGTTGAGGTTGTTGGTAAACCTGAAGAATTTATTTTTGGTGAATTAGATATTGCTAGAACAACTAAGTTGATTGCTGGTGATGGTTCGCCTGATGCACCTGCACCTAAAGGTCGTCCTCCTCAGCTATGTGTTGGATGTCCACATCGTTACTCATTTCAAGTTCTTAAAGATTTGGATGCAATTGTTACTGGTGATATTGGTTGCTATACTTTAGGTGTTATGCCTCCATTTGAAAAGATTGATACATGTGTATGCATGGGGGGAAGTATTGGTGTTGGACTTGGTTTGCGTCATGTTCTTCCGGATGATCAGGCAAGAAAAGTTGTTAGTGTTATTGGTGATAGTACTTTTATGCACAGTGGTCTAACGGGTATTTTAGAAATGGTTTATAACAGACCAAAGACTGGACATGTCGTGATGGTTCTTGACAATAGTATTACGGCCATGACAGGTATGCAGGAACATCCTGGAACAGGTAGATCCTTAGATCATACTGGTGCTTATCAAGTAAGCATTGAAGAAGTTTGCAAGGGCATTGGTATTGAAAATATTGCAGTGTTTGATCCTTTGAAGGAACAGGAAGAGATGAAAGCAACTTTAAAAGACTACTTGGAAAATGATAAGATTGGTGTAATTATTGCTAGACGTGCATGTATAATTGCTGTAAAGAATATTATAATGTATAATAAACAAAATAATAAATAAAGATTTGATTGGAGAATAGATGAGTAATAAAGTAACAAACGTTGTTTTTGCAGGTATTGGTGGTCAAGGAGTACTAAAAGCCTCAGATATATTGGCTGATACTGCATTTGCGAGTGGTATTGATATTAAGAAAGCGGAAGTTCACGGAATGAGTCAGCGTGGTGGATCGGTCTCAAGTGATGTGCGTTTTGGTGAGGGCGTTTTAAGCCCAATGGTTGCCAAGGGTGAAGCACACTACCTAGTTGTTTTTGATAAAACACAAGTTGAGCCAAACGAAGCCTGCTTGTCAGAAAAAGGAAAATTAATTACTGTTGATCTATTGGATATATCAAAGCTTAAGTCACCTAAGTGTGTTAATGTAGCATTGCTGGGTGTATTAAGTAATTTTATTGACCTTGATGTAGATGTTTTGAAAGATTCTATCAAGGCTAATTTAGCTGAAAAACTTCATGAAATGAATATGGCTGCTTTTGAATACGGCCAGAGCATTAAATTGTAAATCGAACGAGAGGATAAGTATGAGCACATATTGGAATGACAAGAATAGTCCTATGAACCCTGTTAGCGCTCCAGATTTTCTACCGACGGAGCAAATGAGAGAGTTGCAGCTTTACCGGTTGCAGGGAGTTGTCAAGCATTGCTATGACAATGTTGAATTCTTTAAGAATCGTTTAGATGAAAAATCTATAGCACCTGATGATATTAAAACTCTTGGAGACATTGCTAAGTTACCATTCGCTGTTAAGACTGATTTAAGAGATAACTATCCGTTTGGTCTTTTTGCTGTGCCAATGAACGATATTGTTCGCCTGCACGCATCAAGTGGAACAACAGGGAAACCAATTGTTGTTGCATATACAGAAGAAGACATGAAGGTTTGGGTTAATGTGATGGTTCGTTCATTAGCTGCCTGTGGCGTTTCAAGTGAAGATATTCTTCAAAATGCTTATGGATATGGTTTGTTTACTGGCGGATTAGGCCTTCATTGTGGCGCTGAAGCTCTTGGAGCAACCGTAATTCCAATTTCAGGCGGGAATACCAACAAACAGATAATGCTTATGAAGGATTTTGGTTCGACTGTTATTTCTGTAACTCCAAGTTATTTTCTTCATGTTGTTGAAGTTGCATCAGAGATGGGAATTAGTATAAAAGATTTACCACTAAGAGTTGGTATCTTTGGTGCTGAACCATGGACATTTGAGATGCGTGCTAGAATTGAAGAACAAGCTGGTATTAAAGCTTATGATATATATGGTCTTTCCGAGATTATTGGTCCTGGTGTTGGTGTTGAATGTTCAGCCCAGAACGGACTGCATATTTTTGAAGATCACTTTTATCCTGAAATTATTAATCCAGATACAGGTGAAGTTCTTCCTGATGGAACAGAGGGGGAATTGGTTCTTACAACATTGACCAAACAGGCCATACCTATGATTCGTTATAGAACTCGTGATATAACTAAAATAATGACAGAGAAGTGTGAATGTGGTAGAACAATAAGAAGAATTGAAAAAATAAGCACTCGAAGTGATGATATGATGATTATCAGGGGAGTAAATGTTTTCCCATCTCAGATTGAAGCTGCTCTGTTGACTATTGAGGGAACATTGCCGCATTATATGATTTATCTCACTAAAGAACATGATCTTGATTGTCTTGAGGTGAAAGTTGAAATTAATTCAACTCAGTTCGGCGATACTGTATCAGCTATTGAAGGTTTGAAATTTAGAATAGCCGAATCTATTAAGAGTGTTGTTGGAGTATCTGTTAAGGTTACATTAGTTGAACCAAAAACTATTGAAAGAAGTCAAGGTAAGGCTAAACGTGTTATTGATTTAAGAAATACTAAGTAGGAGTTTACTATGAAAATACAGCAGTTATCTCTATTTATTGAGAATAAACCAGGACATCTTGGTAGTATTTGCGCTGATCTGGATAGATATGGAATTAATATTCTTGCACTCTCTCTCGCAGATACAACATCTTTTGGCATTTTACGTCTTATCGTGGATGATTGGAAAAAAGCTAAAAAATCTTTAGAAGCCGACGGACATGTTGTAAATGTCACAGAGGTCGTGGCAATTGAAGTGCCTAACCATCCTGGTGGATTAGTTAAAGTTCTTGATGCAATTGAAAATTCTGAAATTAACATTGAGTATATGTATGCATTTGCCGGAAATCCAGAGCTAAATACTGCTGCACTTATCTTTAGATTTGACAAATCTGATGCTGCAGTTAAAATGCTTAGTAATGCAGGTATATCTGGCGTTGATGCAGTTTCGATTTTTAATTAAAAGAACAATCGTGGAACATGCTGCGCATAGGGAATGGTAGCGGAACAGTTGTGAAATGATGGCGTAAAGTAGCATAACCTTCTAGGTTGTAGGCGTTTTCACTTGCAACGAGGATCGTTGCGTTACCTTAGAGGAACAATGATTAATGGTTAATTAGAAGAAACTACAAAAACCACTAAGAATTCACTATGTGTACAAAGAAATGCTTGATTGTTAGATATGGGGTTGCTGTTTAACATGCGTTAATGGTCATGAGTCATTCGTCACTCTTTAGCTGCGTTGCCTCGGCGCGGAAAAAAGTAACGCACGCTTCCAACTTGCAATTATTTTTGGGAGCGACACTCGAGTTTACGAGAGTGGCTTTCGCCATTAATGATAAACTAATAGGCTGCAGCAATGAGTGTGATGAATTGCCTACCTTAGATCTTAGACCGTAGAACTTAGAACTCTTAAAAGCTAACAACCATTTTAAGGAATGGATGAATATTAACAAAAAAAAATATGCAACATTTATAAAAGATATATGCAATGTGCTTAGGTTAATTTGGCGCAGTAGTAAGTCTTGGACAATTGCAAGTCTATTTCTTGTTGTAATCAATGGTGTTCTTCCTTTAGCCAATATATATCTGATAAAACTGGTTGTTGATACAGTGGGTGAAGCAACAAAAGCATCACAGGAAGACCAACATTCTTTGTTTCTTAAAGCTGCTCTTTACATCTGTATGATGGGTGGAGCAACAATTCTAACAGCTCTTTGTCGCTCCGTATCTGACTTTATTCAGCTTGCTCAGTCTCAATGTGTTACCGACGATGTTCATGATATTCTACACGATAAGTCACTTGAAGTTGATTTGGAGTATTACGAAAATCCTGATTATTATGACAAGCTTCATTTAGCACAGAAAGAGGCTCCGTACAGACCTATGGGGATTCTTCGTAATTTACGAAGTCTCGTTCAATCTCTCATTTCAGCTACTGGTATTTTTGCAATGCTTGTTGTTTTTAACTATTGGGTTGCAATCATAATATGCTTGTCTCTGATTCCTAGTTTTATTGTTAAGTCTAAGTTTTCCAAAAAGCAGTTTAAATGGCGTAGAAGACAATCTCCCAAAGATCGTCTATCGTGGTATTTTAATATGATTCTTACATGGGATGAACATGCCAAAGAGATTAGACTCTTTAATAATGGACAAGTCTTTAAAGATCGTTTTCACAATGTAAGAACATTGTTAAGAAAAGAACAGATATCTATTGCGAAAAATAGGACTATTGCAGATTTAATTGCACAAGTCTTTGCTACAGTTGCTCTTTTTGGGTGTATGGCATATGTTGGTCAAAGAACTATAAGCGGATCTATAGCCATAGGTAGTCTTGTTATGTATTTTCAGGCTTTTCAGAGAGGTCAGGGGTTTATGTCAAACATTCTTTCAAGTCTTACAGGTCTTTATGAAAACCAATTGTTCCTCCGAAATTTTTATGAGTTTCTTGATTTAGAACCCAAGTTAGTTGATCCATTGGAACCGTTGGAGATACCTGAGAATAGTGAGTATTCTGTTGAATTGAATAATGTGAGTTTTAACTATCCTACATTAAAGGCTAAAGTTCTTGATGATATTTCTTTTAAAATCAAGAAAGGTGAACATATCGCTATTGTTGGTGAGAATGGTGCAGGAAAGACAACATTAATCAAATTGTTATGTCGTCTATATGACCCAACGGATGGTTGTATAAAGTTTAATGGAAATAATATAAAAAAATATTCAATTGAAGATTTTAGAAAGCATTTAAGTGTTGTGTTTCAGGACTTTGCAAAATACAACGTATCAGCAAAAGAGAACATCTGGTATGGCAATGTAGATATTGATATAACCTCACCAAAAATTGAAGAAGCTGCCAAGTTGTCTGGGGCAGATGAAGTTATTAACAAACTACCCCATGGCTATGAAACAATTCTTGGAAAAAGATTTACAGAAGGACAGGATGTTTCCGTTGGGCAGTGGCAGAAGGTTGCTATTGCTAGGGCATTTATGCGTGATGCAGCATTGTTGATTCTTGATGAACCTACTAGTGCTTTAGATCCTGAAGCAGAAGCAAATATTATATCTACGTTCAGTGAACTGACAAAAGGGAAGACTGCAATAATAATTAGTCATAGACTTTCAACAGTAAAAAATGTTGATAGGGTTTTAGTTTTGGATGATGGTGCTCTTGCTGAAAACGGGACACATGATGAACTGATTGAGTTGAATGGCATATATGCAAAACTGTTTGAACTGCAGGCAAAACAATACAGATAAAAATGTAAATGGTAAACTGTAAACTTTGGAAAGCCTCCGGCGGTAAGTAAATAAACAGGAAAATGCGAAAGTTCAAAAATTGTGCAGGGGGGACACGTATGTCGCTCGGTTTGAAAGTAGTGGCGACACGCATGTCGCCCGTCGGTGGTAACTCAAGCTTCCACTTGTAGTACTAACACAGCAACGGACATTGGAGGAGTCTGTCTAACGGTCTAACGGACTGACTGTCTAACTTACAACACGGAGTGTTTAAATGATTGTAAAGATAATAAATGGATCTCAAATCGAAGTTATTGAAGATGTCTATTCAATTGAGTTGCCTGGAGCAGATGGCAGACTGACAATAATGATAAGACATCTTCCAATTAGTGCGACTCTGAAAGCGGGTATTGCAAATATAACTTTTAATAACAAAGGAAAGCAGAATATTAATATATTACCAGGAATATTTCTTTTTCAAAATGAAGTTATGGAAATTATATGTTCCGAATATGTTGTGTAGGGGCGAGACATATCTCGCCCGTACGATGTCAAGCTGGAAAATTGTAGGTGAGACCTGTCTCGCCCTTTAAATATTAAAGGAAAATATGTTAAAAGATATGGTAAAAAGAGCTAGAACCTATAGAAGGTTTAAGCAGGATGAAATTTCAATGGAACAACTGGAAAATTTGGTTGGTTTAGCACGATTTGCTCCATCTGGTGCGAACTCTCAACCTCTTAGGTATATTTTGATTAATGACAAAGAAATGTGTGATAAAATTTTTCCATCAATTTCGTGGGCGGGTGCTTTAAGAGATTGGGATGGACCTGTAGAAGGAGAAAAACCAGTTGCATATATAATGCTTGTTTCTGCGAGACCTGCAACAATAAATACAGGCATTGCTGCACAAACAATAGTGCTTGGAGCAATGGAGCAGGGGATTGGTGCCTGTATGCTTGGTGCATTGAAAAGAGAACAGGCTGCAGAAGCTGTGAGTCTTACTGATTATAAAATTGAACTGCTGATTGCTTTGGGTTATCCAGGCGAAACTGTTGTTGTCGACGATATCAAGCAAGGTTCAAAATTAACATATTACAGAGATGTTGAAGATGTTCATCATGTGCCTAAAATCATTTTGGATGATATGATCGTAAAGAAAATTTAGGTGTTGGTTTGCAAATTGGGCTCACCCTTTGCTATTCTAGACTACGACTTGACAGGTGGTCATCATATCGGATGACCGAAAAGGTCAACTAACTATATAATAGGACTGTTAACACATATATGCCAAAAAAAATTGTAGTTTTTAGCGATATACACGCAAGTATTCCCGTTGGTTGGAAACGAAAGATAGAGACATTAGTTCGCCCGAATTGGCAGGGTGCTGACATGGTAATATTTAATGGTGATACCATTAACTGGACATCCAATTATACGATGGAACAAACTGCAGAGGTGGTTGACTATATTAATCAAGTATGTCAGGAAGATGGGGTTGAACCTTTGATACTAACCGGTAATGCTGACTACCTTATATCTGACAATCACTCTTTTTTCCATGAACCAAGTAAAACATTGGTTTTTCATGGTGAAGTGGTTTATCCTGAAGTATCTCCATGGCGTATGGAACGCAAGCTCTTGAAAAAAAGATATGATCTTTTTATGACAGATGCTGTAAATGGTAATACTGATATTAATGTTCGCTTCGAAGCAGCGAAGCATATAATCAATATATATGAGTTTGATGATAAATTTATGAATAACTATTTCTTTAGATTACCATGGGTAATAAGTCCTTTCTCGTGGTTTATCCTTGCTGAAGTGTTCAATAACTTTCCCAATCGTGTTGCAGAATTTGTTAAGCAGTATTGTCCTGAAGCAAGACGTGTTGTTGTGGGACATTTTCATAGAGCCGGTATTTGGAATATAGATGGTTTAGAGATTATATGTACCGGAGCGTTTCGCAGGTATACTAAACCATTGGTTGTCTCAATGGAGGGAAGTAATGTTTCTTGTTTCAATCCAAAAAAAAATCGTACTTGATTGCTCAAGTACGATGATATATCTCAAAATGGAGGCGTGAAGCGGAATTGAACCGCTGTAGCAAGTTTTGCAGACTCGTGCCTAACCACTCGGCCATCACGCCAGTATCTTATTTGTCATAAGAAGTTGGAGATTATTACAAAATTTCAATAAACTGTCAAATAATAAAAACACTTTTCCTGATTTTTCTTCTTTCTTTCTTTATACTTATCAATAAAGAGTTTTGCATTTAAAAATAAAAGTGAATTTATTATATAATACTTAATTTATTTGTTTGCAGAACCCACGTAAATTGATATAATACCAAGCAATTTACGGAATATAATTGAATATATTATCTTTATTGGATAGGGTTTTTGTTATCTTTAGTTTTTAAAATATGGTTTTTTCATCTTTAAATTTTTTATATGTTTTTTTGCCTCTATTTTTACTGGTTTATTATCTTACACCCAGTAAATTCAGGAACATTCCTGCTCTGATAGGCAGTTATATCTTTTACGCATGGGGTGCACCAACATTTGTATTTGTGCTTTTAATATCATCGTTTTGTGACTATATAATTGGTTTGTTTTTTGGAAAGACTAAAACTATATATAAAAGAAAACTTTTGTTGATAATAGCACTTATCTTAAATCTAGGTCTACTTGTTGTATTCAAGTATGCTGGTTTCTTAACCACTCAATTTAATTATATTCTAAATGTATCTCATTTGACTAGTTTACCTGTTCCCTCAATTGTTCTGCCTTTAGGAATATCATTTTTTACATTTCAGAAGCTTAGCTATATCATCGATGTATACAGAGAAAACGTAAAACCTTCAAAATCTTTTATCAACTATGCATTGTATGTAAGCCTTTTCCCTCAACTAATTGCCGGGCCAATTGTTAGATACCATGATGTTGACTTACAACTCAGAACTAGAATTCATTCAACCGAGCATTTCTGTAATGGTCTGTTTCGTTTTATAATAGGTTTATCTAAGAAGGTATTGATAGCCAATTATGTTGCGGTTATTTGTGATCAGATTTTTGCAAAGGCAGAATTTGCTTCTACCGGTAATGCATGGCTGGCTACAATTGCTTTCTCTATCCAAATATATTTTGATTTCTCAGGGTATTCGGATATGGCAATTGGTCTGGGTAAGATGATGGGATTTGATTTTCTTGAGAACTTTAATCGCCCATATGTTGCAAAAAACTTTTCTGAGTTTTGGAAAAGATGGCATATATCTTTATGTAACTGGATGTTTGAGTATCTTTATATTCCTCTTGGTGGAAGTCGAAAAGGTATTTTTAGAACATATTTTAATCTATGGGTAATATTTTTGATTGCCGGGTTCTGGCATGGAGCAAGTTGGAATTATGTTATTTGGGGAGCATTCCATGGTTGTATGCTATTTGTAGAGAAGTTAATGGGCAAAAAACGATTAATGCAGATTCCCCCCTTTATTAGTCAATTAGGATTTATATATTTTTATTTAGTATCAACAGTAATGTTTAATACAAATAGTGTTAAAGATATGATTAGTTTTCTTGTTAAGATGCATACATGGGTTCCAAACATGCATTACAGCAGATTGTATTGGTGCGAACTCGTTTCCAACAGAAGTTTTGTATGTTTGTTGTTGGGGATTTTTATATCTCTATATCCGGATAGATTCTGGTTGAGGCATAAAGAAAGTTGGTCAAAACTACCAAAAAAAAATAAAACTTCAATAGCATTTCTTTTTGGAACAGTACTATTTTTATTATCAATAATGGCTTTAGGAAGCAATGGTCATAATCCATTTATATACTTTCAGTTTTAATTATGAAAAAAATATATTTAACAATTTCAATTCTGTTTTTTGCCTTTATAATGGTTATGGGTATCCAAACTTTCTGGAAGTTTATACCCGAGGGTTCTCTTGGAGGTGTAGAAAGAGAGTCGAAGATTGAGAAATTTAGCAAAAAGAGTTGGTTTTCAGGCAAGTTCCAGAGAAGTTTTGATGGTTATATAAAACAGAATGTTGCATTAAAAGGCGTGTTGGTTAAGACCAATAATCAACTTGATTATGAACTGTTTAATGAAAATAACTCCGGAGGAACTCGTGTTGTTATTGGTAAGAAAGACTGGTTGTTTCAGCAGACAGCAATTGATAGTGGGGTATATGAGTATTGTAGTAATCAGCAGGATGTCATAAATGAAGTGGAAACTCTTCAAAAGTGTTATCAATGTTTAAATAAATATGATAAAAAAGTGCTGTTTCTTGCCGGACTAAATAAAATTGATATTTATTCGGAATATGTTTCTCAAAAGTACATGAAACATAAGACTTCTAAACCAGATGTTTATGATGTTTTGATGACAGAGATTAAATCAAATTGTGATATGCCCTACATTGATGGTCGTGAGTTCTTTCTAAAACTGAAAAGTGAAGGTTATACAGATATGTTTCCACAAGGAGGGGCACACTGGTCAGTATATTCATCTTGTTTAGTGCTGGAAGAAATCTTAAATATGACAGGTTACACAAAAGAACCCGTTATTGAATATACAAATATGCCGGCTCATTTTATGGATACAGATTTGGTTGAACTCGTTAATATGTGGACTCCTGATGTTTTTGCAGGACCAGATTTGAAATATCCAGTTGATTCATCAAAGAATTTAAAGGGAGAAAAACCATCTATATTATTCATTGGTGATAGTGCTTGTCATCTTTTAGCATATGCAGCAGTTCATTCCGAGTTGTTTTCAAATGTTCGTTTATTGTACTACAATAGCAGTGTTGTACTTCATTATAAAGACAAACCAAAGAAAAAGTTTAAGATAGATAAATCAGACAAAAATAAATTTAGTACTTATAGAAATTTATTGAGCGACGACATTATTGTTATATCCATGAGTGAACAGCATATGACATTTCCTAGAAGAATGCTCGCATACGGGTTCCCGAATTTTGTTGTTAGCCTATTTGCTGAAAACCCCACCTTCCTTGATGAAAAATAAGCAAAGATAGTTCTAAGTTCTATGGTCTAAGGTCTAAGTTGCACTGCTGTGAGCAGGAAGGCCTCCGGCGGTATATAAACAGCTAGATAGTTAGTTGGTTAGATAGGCGTGGAATAGCTCCACAGGTATTTATTTAATTCGATGACCAACGGTCGACGCTACAGTAAACTGTAATAGATTCGAACACTAAGCTGTAGCGGCGATGGTTCAGCGCCGAAGAGGGCTGACAGCCGTAATATAATAGCCTAGGGCAACGCCCTAGGAAATATATAAACAAGCAAAGCTTGCTTTCTGCCCACGGCAGTGTCTTTAATTCGATGTTGGACGTTCATTGGCTAGCCAGATTTAAACTGTGTACTGTAAACTATCTACTATACTACGAGTGTAGCTCGAATCAATTATCAATTGTCAATTACGAACTTGACCTTGAGTCTCTTTTTTGTGATAATTCAGAAAATTTTAATTGCATTAATTTTCTGACTAAATAGGACTAAAACATGAAATATACATCCATTGGAGAAACAGCACAGGTTATTATTAAAGATGTAAAGGATCTCATTAACCTTATAGATTTAGATGATACCCACTGGGTCGCAACAAGTGCTCCAGTTGAAGCTTTTCATATTAATGAGGATTTTCTGTTGTATTTGGATACAGAAAAAGATGGACGAGTTAGTTCCAATGAAGTTAAACTATCTTTAAAATGGTTTTTTGATTTATATGAATTACCTGCAGAGCTTAAGATGGGAGTGGATGTTCTTGACCCTAAAGAACTTAAAAAAGACTCTAAGCATTTTAATGATATTAATGAGGTGTATCATTACATTAAGAATAACTCTGATGATGAACAAGTTCTTTTAAGTCATGTCGTTAAGTTGAAGAATGAGATTCAAGCAATCATTATTCAGCAAAGTCCTATTGTTTTTGCAGATTCGATTCAAGATAATTCATTAAAGGAATATTTTACGGATATTGTTGCCATACATGGAGGATGTGAACATCCAGCAGGAGGACGTGGAGTTAGTGTTGTGTCTGTTAAGGAGTTTCAGGATGTTATTGCCAAGTGGATTGAATGGCAGGCTGTCTCTAATTTGTCTGATGATGAACATAAAACAGAAGTGTTTCCTTTTGCAAATCAGACTCCGCTGGTTTATGCCATCTTTGAATATATTAAAGATAAAATTGAACACTATTTCTCACTATGTGATTTGGTGAAACTTGATCCTGCTATAAAACAATCATGCTGGCCGAGAATTAATGATGATAAATCAATTGACCTAAACGATCCCCAACAGGTTCAAGCTGTGATGTGTGATGCACCTATTGCAGAACCTAATAATCAGAAGGTGATGCAGTTTGATGAATTTATAAATCCTGTATATGTAGATGTTGTTAAAAGCTTCTATTCAAAGATTTTTGAAGAACTATATGGACAGGAAGATACCATGGAATATAGTCAATGGCAGAAAATTAAATCTGTTTTTGAACCATATAAGAAATGGGTCGAAGCCAAACCTAGTATTGATATGTCAAACTTTGCAAAAGAAAAGTTGCAGGAGTACCTGCAAACTGACATTTCAAATCGAGCACTTAAACATATTGAGTCGATTCCGCAACCAACAGTCTCTTTTAATCAAATTATTCTTGCAGAGAAAATGATGCTTTTTAGAAAGTTGTTTGTTTCCTTTGCAAACAACTATGTTTCAATGCCTAATTTATATGATTATGCAAAGCCATCAATTTTGGAAGAGGGCACTCTGATAATGGATGGACGCAGATTCAATCTTGCTATTCGTGTTTTCAATCAGAAAGAACATATGCTTGTAACCAAAAAGTCATCAACGTACGTTATGTATGTTGAATTGACTCATCAACCATTAAATAAAAAACTTGAGGTTGCGGTTCCTTTGGCGAGGGGGATGAGTGGATATATAATGGTTGGTAAACGAGGTGTTTTTGAACATGTTGATGGAACTATCATGCAGGCCAAAGTGGTGCAGATTGTTGATTTTCCAGTTAGTTTTCTTGATGCAATCTTGAAACCATTCAAAAAGCTTGGAGAAGCTGTAACAACAAAAATCGATTCCATTGCGTCAAGTGCAGAAAAGAATCTGCTCTCAACAACTGATAAGTTAATTGATCCAAACAAAAAGGTGGCAGCACCCCCTGTCAATAATTCTAATCAGACAGCTGGTATGATTGCCGGCGGTGGTTTTGCTATTGCAGCAATTGGATCTTCATTGGCATTTATGACTAAAACTCTATCTTCTATACATCCAAGTCGCATTGTTATGTTTGTTGTTTGCTTAATTCTTGCAATGCTTATACCTCTTTCTATTGTTGCTTTTATTCGACTTGCTCGTAGAGATGTTTCATGTCTGTTTGAAGGAGCTGGGTGGGCAATTAATCCTCGCTTAAGAATTACAAAACGTATGAAGAAATATATCTCCGAAAAAACAGTTAAGACTATTGTTTTCGGCATCTGCTTCACTCCTAAGAAAAACTGAATCAATTACTAATTACGAATGACACATTACGAATTGAGGAATGGCTAAGCCGTTGAACTGTAGTGGCGAGTCACCTGCGTGACAGCAAGTAATTATCGCCGAAAAGGGCTGACAGCCCGACATAATATAGCCTAGGGTAAACGACCAACGGGAGTGTAGCCCTAGGAAGTATAATAAATAAAGTTTTCCTACCCACGGAGTGTCTTACATTCAATGTTGGACGTTCATTAATTAACATCTTCCGCCTCACTTCTTACATTTTATCATTTGTGTTAAATAGGGCTTCCTGTTCAATTCATAATCTGTGGGTTGACAATATGTTATACTATGCTCAACACACTATAAGTGCAAGGTTTTTGGTATGTTTTGCCCAAAAAG
>Ga0307987_1000929_pt1 | contig 16714 bp, 14 predicted proteins | sample EllFjometagen181_FD_203157 | JGI IMG/M metagenome (GOLD analysis project Ga0307987, IMG submission 203157) | Marine microbial communities from Ellis Fjord, Antarctic Ocean - #181 | ecosystem: Environmental > Aquatic > Marine > Unclassified | place: Southern Ocean | collected 2014-10-08
ATATATTTAACAGCAAGCCATCTGGATGGGAATTTATCAGTTAAAAAATTATTTGTTTCGATAACCTCTATCATTTCATCGATAGCAGGATCTAGGTCATGACCATAAGAAATATCAAATCTGTATTCATCTATATCTTCTGATATCTTTTTGTTATCATGCAGCTTAACAATTTCTTCTATTATCTCTTTTTTACCTATTCCTCGCCTTGCTACACATTCTACAACAGGGACATTCAGCAGTTTGGATAGTTGTTTGCTGTCTATGTGGATTCCTTTTTTCTTTACATCATCCATCATATTTAGGCCTATAATAACTGGAGCCCCGATTTCTAATAGTTGGACAACTAAATATAAACTACGTTCGAGAGCGACTGAGTCGAGCATACAGACAACACAGTCAGGTTGCTCATCAAGTATAAAATTTCGTGCAACGATCTCTTCCATCGAATATGAAGTTAATGAGTAAGTACCTGGAAGATCAATAAATTTTATTCTATAATCATCTGTATTGTGGTAGCCTTCCATTCTTTCTACAGTAATTCCTGGATAATTTCCAACTCTGGCTGAGGAACCGGTCAGAGAGTTAAACATTGTACTCTTACCGCAGTTTGGCTGACCTGAAAGGGCTACAACTATTTTGTGACGTGACATTGGTGAATTTGACTTTCCATTTGGTTTTGATGTCTGAATATTTGCCAACATAAAATCCTGTAGAATAAAGAAGATTTGTTCAACTGACTTTATTTGTTCTCATGTTGATTGAGATTAATGATGTGAATTTTATTGCTTTGTGTATTGATTTAACGACTTATAATTAAGCTGAATTTGAAACGATTGAATTAGAAGTCCTATTGATATTATTGGGAAAAAATAGGACCTGTTTGCTTTTCACTTTATTGTCATCCATAGGTAGGATAACGTCAATGGAAGCTTTTTGTAGAAAGAACTCACTCCAGATGAGGGGGAGCAAATTATGCGCCCCTAATGTTAGTTTATTGATTTACGGCTTCAGGTAGTTCACAGGTTATAAAGTTAGCTTCACTATTTCTTAGAGTTATTGTAAAGCCCTGCATTTTAACTGCTACTGGATCAAATAGAGGAGCTCTACCAATGATTATGAATTCTGCACCAGAGATCAATCCCATATCACGTATACGGCGTCCAAGTTCTCCTTTGGCTGTAACTGATTTTATCACAGCTCTTTGATTAACTTTTATTTTCCGCATTTGAATTGTCATATCTAAATTTCCTGTTTTATATATAAATTTATAAAATAAATTACTATATTTAACTTGATTATAACTTAGGTTAAACTAACTTAATTTCAAGGGCTAATTAATTAATATTTCTAAAATTCATTGAAAAGGTATCATTTTGTATACTTCTTTGATAAGTATACTTTAACTTTATTGACAATTAAGTAAAAAGTGTTAAATTTCAATTTATGATAATAGGCTATTTGCTTATCTTGAGATTATTGATAAACAGGTATTCTATTCTATATATACAATGATTAAATTAATTTTATAATTTATGGAGAAGTAATTATGATGAAAATTAATACTCAGTATGTAGCTGGAGCTTTAGTTGGTGTAGGTGTTGCTGCTACAGGTTTCTATCTTTACAAAAAAAATCAGAATAAAGTAGACAGCTATTTAAGAAGTCATGGAGTTAATATTCCATCTTCATGTGACAGAAATTACTCTGTAATGAGTTTGGAAGAATTAGTATTATCAAAAGAAAAAATTGAAGATATAATTGCTGAAAAAGAAATTATTGATAAAAAACTTAAAACAGCAAAAAAGTAGTAAACTGTTAATTCATAGTCATTTTATATATTAATATATATGACTATGCTGTTGCTTAAGAGCTTAATATATATCACTGTACTTAAATTCGTTGATATTTGTGGTATAAATTCAGTGAAGTACGTAAATGTTACAAGTTGGAGTACCGCCCCGCAGATGCGGGGCGGAAAAAACAAATGCAAAGCATTTGTAGCCTGCTAAAGCAGGTACTCCAACGCACTTTACTTAATACTTACTATTTGTATTTATAAGTAAGGCTGAAAAATTAGAGATCTAATACATTCAGTCGTATATTTAGTCGTAAACAGTTTTAAACTAACTTCTGAGGTCGTTTTATGAATTATATATTTCTATTGCTTGCTCTTGGAGTAAGCTCCGAACTCTTCAAAAAAAAGAAAAAAATGCAACTGCCATCATTTAAAGGAACAATTGAAACAGTTCATGAAATAGCTGGTAGGGCAAGATTCATTATTCCTGACCTTCAATATAATGAAGAAAAAAAATCAGTTATCGAAACAGAGATGATGAAAATTCCAGGCATTAAGCTTATTAAAGTTTCTACAATAACAGGAAGCCTATTAATCGAATATGATGATTCCAAAATTCAGCCAATCTTATTATTTACGGCAGTTATCAAAATTTTAGGATTAGAGCATTGTATTACTGCAGATAAATCCTCAGCTCTTTCAAGAGAATTTAAAGTTATGAGAGACTCTATTAATACCGGCATTTATGAAAAAAGTAATGGTTTAGTCGATTTGAAATCAATTCTAACTCTTACTTTAGGGGTATCAGCTTTTTATTTCTTGATTGCTGATAAAAATAAACTATCAAGCAAGTTCACACTTCTTTGGTGGTTTTCTCAAATGATTTTTAAAGCTTAATTATATTATTAAATTCATATACTTATGAAATACTATAGGATTAATATGAAAAAACTACTGCTTCAAAGTTATAAGCATTTAGCCAAAGTTAAAGTTATTCATAATATCCCAGGTAGATTAAGGCTTTCTATTCCGGGACTTAAAAATCTCAAAAATTCTAATTATTTGAGATATGAACATGTCTTCTATTCATTAATTAAGGAAATTCCAGGTATCAGTCATATTGATAGCAGTTATGTTTCAGGTAATTTGTTAATAGAGTATGATACTTCTATAATTAATGATAGTGAAATACTCAAATGGTTAAACGTCACCCGTAGTAAATTGATTGACTATTTTATTGAAGATCATGTTTTACAAAATCTGATTTCTGAAGAAGAGATAGTTGAGCAGTTAAAATTATTAATTGAAAATGAAATTAGCAGGTTGAATAATGGCAGCATATAATGAAAATATTTCTGTTTTGAAGTGCAGTGTCATTCACAGCTTACCAGGTAGGGTAAGAATTGGATGTAAAGCTTTGGAGTATTTATCTGAATTTAATACCGATATGCTTCAAAAAATCCATAATTGCATTGGAATATATTCTGCAGCCATTTCTAATGTTACATCAAATATTCTTATCCATTATAATAAAACTGACCAATCTCCTGACCTCCTTTTAGAAAGTTTAGAAAATATTATTACTCAGTATGCTCTCCATGCATATCAAAACGAGCTGATCAAAAAAGATGTTGGACCAAAACACGAAAGAAAGCTTAATGATGAAAGTATTACAAAAATAGTATTAGAACTTGTATTTACATCAGGTTTGATTGCATACTCGTTATTTAAAAAAGCTGCTTTAGGACAGAGTTTTTTTAGTAGGATTTTCAATGTGCCCGCTATAGGAACTATTGCCCTTGCTATTCCATTGTTTAAAAGTGGATTTATGGCAATTAAAGAAAATAAAAGACCAAATGCAGATGCTCTAGAGTCATTGGCAATAATTTCCAGTATGTTAAGTAATAGACCTATATCATCTTTAACTATTCTTTTATTGCATAATATGGCAGAGTTAATGACTGTTTATGCGATGCAGAGAACAAAAAATGCAATTAGGGATCTTTTATCTGTGAATGGAGATAGTGTTTGGAAAGTAATGCCCGACGGTTCTCTATTAAAAGTTGATATTTCTGAAGTAGGAGTAAATGATGAAGTAGTTGTTCATCCTGGTGAAAAAGTTTGTGTTGACGGATTAATCTCTTCCGGGGCAGGGCTGATTGATCAGAGTGCAATCACTGGAGAATACATGCCTGCCAGCAAAAGTATAGATGATGAAGTATTTGCAGGCACAGTAGTTAAATCTGGAACTTTAACTATCAAAGCATCTGCTGTTGGAGATAAAACCGCAGTTGCAAGAATTATTAATATTGTAGAAAATGCCCCTTCAAAAAAAGCTGCAATACAGAATTATGCAGATAGGTTGTCAGAGGTACTTATTCCTGTAAATCTAGCTCTTTTTGGTATTGTGTTTTTTGTTACAAAAGATATTGGCAGAGCTTTGAATATGCTGGTAATAGATTATTCATGTGGAATTAAATTATCCACCGCTACTGCTTTATCTGCGTCTATTAATATTGCTGCTAAAAATAGAGTATTGATAAAAGGAAGTAATGTTATAGAACAGCTGGCGGAATCAGATACTTTAATTCTGGATAAAACCGGAACCTTGACAAAAGGAAGACCTGAAGTAGTAAGTTTACTGCCTGTAAGTAGTCGTATTTCTCAAATGGAACTTTTAGAGTATGCTGCAGCAGCCGAAGAATCTTCAACTCACCCTATGGCTACAGCTGTATTAAATAAGTTGAAAACCAGAGGTGGACAGATCAAGAAACATGGAACAGTGCTAGTTACGACAGGAAAAGGTGTTGAAACTACTGTTGGGAAAAAAATTGTTCGTGTTGGTAATAAAAGATTTATGAATGAAAATAAAATACATACTCATCCGCTTGTCGATCAGGTAAGAAAACTTTCTCTTTCTGGTGAAAATGTTATTTATGTCTCTGTAGATAAAGAAGTGATTGGTGTGCTGGGAATCCGCGATCCTCTTAGAGATAATATGAGAAAAGCTATTAACAGATTAAGATTTGATTCGAAAATAGATGATATTATTTTATTAACTGGAGATCAGGAACAACAGGCAGAAGTTGTCTCAAATAGGCTTGGTATGGATAGATATGATTACGAGCTTATGCCCGAAGATAAAGCAAAGTCAGTCCTTCAGTTGAAAGCTGAGGGTTGTAAAGTTGTTATGGTTGGAGACGGTATAAATGATGCTCCTGCTTTGGCTTATTCAGATGTAGGGATAGCAATGGGGTCAACTATTACTGATATTGCAATGGAAACTGCTGATATAACTATTGCGGGAGATAATCCTCTAATGCTACCCGCTCTTTTTACTTTATCCAGAACTACTATGAAAATTATTAAACAAAATTTTGCTGCATCAATTGGGATAAATTCTTTAGGTTTACTTCTAGGAGGTGCAGGTGCAATATCTGTATTTATGGGAGCTCTTTTGCATAATAGCAGCACTGTGCTTGTTGTTGGTAATTCTCTTAGAATTTTATTTGTTGATCTACGTAAAAGGAATTTACAATGATTTATTCAAAAATTGTTATCATTCATAAATTACCACATAGAATGCGAATATTTTTTTATCATCCGCATTTTTTCTGTGAAAGACTTATGGATTTTGTATTACAGCACCCTCATATTATGTCTTTTGAATATTCTACCGTGTCAAATAATGCTGTTGTCGTTTTCAACCCGTTGGAAATAGATCATCAGAATGTCTTAGGAAGAATAATTGTTGGTTTATCTTTAAACGAAGATTGTGGTGTTGTTAAAGTACATGATCACACTGAAGCTAAAAATTATGCAGGTCTATTCTTCTCAGTTATTGCCTTTGCAGTTGTAACAAGTATGGAGTATAAAAAAGGTATCAATAAAACATTCTATTTTGGTACTATTGCAGCTATGTTTCATACAGTTGTTAACTTTATTATAACAGAAGGCGCTTCTACTGCTCAGTATAAAGTCATGACGTTAATAAACCCGGAGACTGATGAAGAATTTTACCATGCTGAAATAAAGGAAGGCGGGCAACTATCACATTTCCTTTCACATCTTATGGGTGAGAATGATAACTCCAAAGAATTATTCACAAAACAAATAGCAATTAGTAAGGATTAGTTGATAATAGAATATTAAGTAATTTACTCGGACAAATAATATTTTCATGTTGAAAGTAATATACTATTATGTTCTGTTGGTATAATAGATTACATGTTAAGTCTTGATAGGATTGTTATTAATTATGATAAATCACAAACAAAAATCCTGGCGTAACGATGCTGTTGCCAAAGTGACTGGTAAAGCAAAATTTACTGACGATTTTAAAATCCACAATATGCTTCATGCTGTCCCCGTGTATACTGACTATGTTCATGCGAAAGTCAATAAAATATATATTGATGAGGCCAAAGCATATCCTGATGTTGTAGATGTTCTTACTGCTGAAGATATTCCTGGTTCAAATAGAGTAGGGCAAATCTACAAAGACTATAGGATTATGGCTGATGACAAGATCAGATATAACGGCGATGTAGTAGCAATTGTTGTGGCAGAAAATAGGGAAGCTGCAATTGAAGCATCAAAGCTTGTTACAATTAGTGCCGAAGAACTCCCCACCATTTTAGATCCTATTACTGCAATGGAACCTAGCTCACCACTGGTTCATGATGAACATGGTTCTAATATTATTAGTTATCATAAAGTCAGACATGGTAATATCGAAGATGGTTTTGAGAAATCCGATATAATAATTCAAAAAGATTTTAAAACAAACTTTCAGGAACACGCGTACCTTGAACCGGAATCAGCTATTTGTTTCCCGCATTATGATGGAGTAATGTTTGTTTATGCAAGCACTCAGCATCCTTTTAGTACTCGTCGTTTTACTGCTGCTGCACTTGGTGTGAAACTTACTGAAGTTGATGTTAAATCAACTCCTATTGGAGGAGGCTTCGGAGGTAAAGATGACACTATCTCAATCATTGCTGCACGAACTGCAGTAGCTGCTCAAAAACTAAAGCGGCCTGTAAAAATGACTTATGACAGAGAATGGTCTATGCGTGAAAGCTATAAGCGTCACCCGTATCGCGTTAGCTGTAAACTTGGTGTAACAAGTACTGGGATGATGAAAGCAATGAAAATGCGTATAATTGCTGATGGAGGTGCGTATTGTTCTGTCAGTCCCTGGGTGACATGGCGGTCAACAGTTCAATGTTGTGGTCCATATATTGTTGATGATGTATGGTGTGACACATACGCTGTTTATACAAATAACATATATACTGGAGCTTTTAGGGGATTTGGATCACCTCAAATTAACTTTTGCATAGAGCAATTGGTAGAAATTGCAGCTGAAAAAATTGGTATTTCATCAATAACAATGCGTCAGCTTAATATGGTAACTCAAGATTGTACTACAATTACAGGACAAAAGCTTAATGCCCATGTTGTAAGTATGCAGCAGGTATTTGATGCAGCAAGGAAGGCATCCGATTACGATAGAAAGATAGGTCTATGTAATTTTGACAAAAATGAAGACAATGAATTGTATGGTATTGGACTTGCTATGAGTTACAGAGGGATGAGTCTGGGAGCTGAAGGTACAGATTTTCATTCAGCTATTGTTAATGTACAGTTTGATGGAAGTATTTATCTCCACACAGGAATACATGAAAATGGACAAGGTGCAGAGTCTGTGATGATTCTGATATTGGCAAAGGAACTTGGTGTAAATAAAGAACGGATTCGATATAATCAACCATCAACAGTAAACATCCCTGACGGAGGAACAACTGTATCATCCAGAGGTACTTTGATGGGTGGTGGCGCCGTTGTAATTGCTGCAAATAAATTGAAACTCAAAATCGCTGAAGTACTAGCTCTAAAATTTGATTGCTCCCCTGATAATATTTGTTTTAAAAATGAAAAAATATTTGATGTTAAAAATAAATCCTCAATTTTATCTTTTGATGAAGCAGTTCAGTTTGTGTTTAGTTCACAGGTACATCCACATTCACTTGGAACTTTCAGGGCACCAAAAGTAACCTGGGATGATGATAAAGGACAAGGTGAACCGTATTTTACCTGGGTCTATGGTTGTCAGGTGATTGAACTAACTGTTAACAAAAAAACAGGAAAGGTAACACCTATAAAAGCATATGCAGCTCATGATGTTGGCAGAGCAATCAACCCTGCAATGCTTTTGGGACAATTTTATGGAGGTATGGCTATGGGATTAGGCTATGCACTACATGAAGATCTTAAGGTTACAGATGGACGTATAACAGCTCTCAACTATAATCGCTACAGAGTCCCAAGAGCTTCTGATATTCCTGAGATGCAGGGAATTATTATAGAAAATCCTGATCCGCTTTCACCATCAGGAGCTAAAGGAATTGGAGAACCTACCTTAGAATTAATGGCTCCTGCTGTTGCTAATGCTATATATAATGCCACCGGGCAAAGATATTATGAACTTCCAATTAAGGTTAAATAGGAGATGAAAACTAACATTAACGGTAAAACAGTTTTTCTGGAAAATAATCAATTGAACAAAAGTCTTCTTTGGTTTCTGCGTGAACATATGATGTTGACTGGTACAAAGAATGGTTGTAACATTGGTGTTTGCGGGGCTTGTACAGTCCTCGTAGATGATAAAGTAGTTAAATCATGTAAACGTAATATCAATGACATTATTGATAAAAGTGTAGTGACAATAGAAGGAATGTCTCTATCTGATGATACTCTTCATCCTCTTCAGCAGTCATTCATAGATCATGGTGCTATCCAATGTGGTTTTTGCACCCCTGGAATGGTATTAACTGCTCATGCATTTCTTCTTTCAAATCCTGATCCTACAAGACAGGAAATCCGTAAGGCTATTTCACCTATCATTTGTAGATGTACTGGGTATCAACAGATTATTGATGCTATCGAATCTACCAAAAAATTCTACCAATAACTGAACTGTTATTACTGTAAACTACATTCAATTAATAAGGATTAATAGCAATGCAAATATTAAGTAATTTACCAGGACGTATAAGAATAGCTCATCACAAACTCAAGAATAACAGTGTTTTATCACACTTAGTTGAATATAGCAAATCCATAAAAGGAATTGATTCCGTAAGTGGTAACATGTTTTCAGGTAGTATTCTGATATATTATGATTATAAAACTCTTACTGAATATGAACTCATTACTGAAATATTAAAATATTCTCATACAATTTTGCAAAAAAGTATGAAATTTAAGGCGCATAAAGGTGACAGGTTTTGGAGAGATATTATGCATGGTGGAATGATTAGCTCATTAGTGATATGTTCAGTTTCGGGCTTTTATGGACCGAAAAAAATACATATTATAACCGGACTGCTGTTTGTATTGGTTTCTGCAGAACATACTCGTATTAACAGACGCTTACTGTTTCGATAACTATTTGATGATAATATTTAATTTTTGAATTTTACCAAGCCAACAGCATGGTCATATATAAATTCATATCTTATTGGTTCTGGCTTCTCTGGTTTGTGGTTAATATAACTTCAATTTTAATGAGTTCTTAGTTGTGATTCCCAAAATTTGATTTGTTTTAAAACCTGATTAGTTTCAGTCGCTCCAACTATATCACGTTTTGATATACTGTTTTCAGGAGAAAATAGACTTAAACACTCTTTGGTTGCTTCAGGGACAGAAATGTTCATTTCATCCAATGTTACAGCATTCATAAGTTTTTCATTATCATTACACCATTTTACTAAAGATCCTACACGATGGTGAGCTGTTCTAAAAGGAACGCCTAAATCAACAAGTTTTTCTGCAAGATCAGTTGCCATTAGTGCCGGATCATTTGCTGCAAATCTCATGTTTTTCTGTTTGATTTTCATTGTCAATATCATGTCGGGATATACAGAAAGGACTTTTTTAACTGTATCAATTGCATCGAAAAGTGGTTCTTTGTCTTCCTGCAAATCTCTATTATAAGTCATTGGAAGACCTTTGAGTAGAGTTAGTAAGGAAAATAAATCTCCGTACACTCTTGCAGTTTTACCCCTGGCTATTTCAGCAATATCAGGATTTTTTTTCTGAGGCATTAAGCTTGAACCTGTACAGAATGCATCAGAAAGTTCTATAAAATTAAATTCACTTGTACTCCATAGAATGATATCTTCAGAGAGACGTGATACATGCATTGAAAATATTGAAAGAGCAGAGAGTAGTTCACAGGCAAAATCCCTGTCCGCAACAGCATCCATGCTGTTCCTGGAAACTTCAGGGAAATCTAACAGTTCTGCAGTTCTATTTCTATCAATAGGTAGAGTTGTACCTGCCAAAGCACCTGAACCCAGAGGCATAACATTTAATCTTGTTCTGCAATCAGTTAATCTTCCAATATCACGATGAAGCATTTCAATATAAGCTAATAATTGATGAGCAAATAAAACAGGTTGTGCACGTTGTAAATGTGTATAACCCGGCAAAATTGTAGTTGTATTGTTTTTGGATTGTTCCAGTAGAGCAAGTTGAAAATCCTTTATTCCTGATATGATGATCTCTATTTCATCTCTTAAGTAGAGTCTAATATCAAGAGCTATCTGGTCATTTCTACTTCTTGCAGTATGAAGTCTAGCTCCTTCTATACCTATTTTATTTATTAATGCATCTTCGATATGCATGTGAATATCTTCAAGCTTTGATGAAAAAGTGAAGTTGCCTGTATCTATATCGTTCTGTATTTCCTTTAAACCCGCAATTATTTGTTCAGTTGAGTTTCTAGGAATAATACCTGAATCGGATAGCATAGTTGCATGTGCAATGCTTCCCTGAATATCATATTTATAAAGGCGTTTATCAAAAGAAATTGACTCGCCAAACTCTGTTAATGCTTTATCAGGTTCAGCATTGAACCTTCCATTCCATAATGTCATAATGATGACCTTTGTTAAACGTTATGTTATTTTTAATGTAGCACAAGCATCCTGCTTGTTTTTCTCAATGTAGCACAAGCATCCTGCTTGTTATTTTCAATGTAGCACAAGCATCCTGCTTGTTATTTTCAATGTAGCACAAGCATCCTGCTTGTGAACTTATACTCAAGCTAGAAGCTTGAGCTACATAAACAGCTGTCAAGCTAGAAGCTTGAGCTACATTTTTAATTATTAATAATATATTGTGCTATCAAATTTAATTCTTTTTTAGTTCTAACAATATGGTCATAACTTTCGTGCTGCCAAATTGTTCCCGTTGTATTCATTTTTGTATTAATTTTATTTGCAGTAAAAGATTTCCAGGTATGAGTTATCTTTTCAATGTGCCACTTGTTTATGGGTGTTACCAAAACATGCACATGATTTGGCATTATAATACATTCTCCAAGTTTATACCTTTCTCCCTCAAAATAGAGTAGGGCATTTTTAACAATATCTGATATTTCTTTGTCTTTTAGAATACATGAACCTGAACCAGAATCTAATAAATTATGAATTCTATTAGAAAATAGTTCATTATACTCATGCCATTCATCTTCAGTGTAGGGTGCGGAATGTTGACTTAACCATGTTACTCGTTCAAATTTTATTCTTTTGACTACGTATAGTGGAATAGAATCTGCCAATCGGAATGTAATAAAGTATGTAGTACTATCCTGTTGCCAATGCGGAAGATTACGTTCAGATTTAAAAAGTGGATTTCCATAATCAAAAGGAATAAAAGTATTTAAGGGAGCACAAGCATTCTGATTGTGAGACGCTTCCTGAATTTTATCTTGTTTTGCCATGTTTGTGTACTCTGATATTTAGATGTAGTACAAGCATCCTGCTTGTAAACTGCTAAGCTGGAAGCTTGAGCTACATAACTGCTATCAAGCTGGAAGCTTGAGCTACATAACTGCTATCAAGCTGGAAGCTTGAGCTACATAACTGCTATCAAGCTGGAAGCTTGAGCTACATAACTGCTATCAAGCTGGAGCTACATAACTGCTATCAAGCTGGAAGCTTGAGCTACATCAACAGCAATAAATTAATCTTCTAAATATAAATGTCTGTATTTTATAAAGTAGTTAAGACCCGAGACTATAGTTATAAGGGCAACATAACACATTGCTACACCCCATAGGATTTTAATGACGCCTGTTAATGGGATTAAATTCAACCATATAAATGCCCCAAACCCAAAAAATGCAAACTGTGAGGCAGTTTTTATCTTTCCATATTTATCAGCTGCTATCATCACACCTTTTGTCACAGCAAGCGAACGAAGACCTGTTACAAGGAATTCTCTAGCGAGAACTACTACAACGACCCAGCCAGGCAGCATTGATTGATGAGTATATGGATTTACTGTATCAACAAAGATAATAAAGATTGTCATAACAAAAATTTTATCAGCCAACGGGTCAATTAATTTACCAAAATCACTAACTAAATTATATTTACGAGCAATCTGTCCATCCAGCAGATCAGTATATGCAGCAATAACGGTTATAATTACTGTTATAATCTGGATAGTATAAGCAATATGAGGAGGAAATTTATAATAGATATTTGCCAAAATTAAAATTATAAAAACCATTATTATTCTTGAAACAGTAATCTTATTTGGTAAATTCATTATTTATTCCTTGTTCAGTGTTGTTATGGCAATTTATAGTATAATATTTTAGTGTTCTTTTAACCTGTTTATAGATATAATATGTGGATTAATTACAAAAGTATACTACAGCTTCAGATAATTTCTCCATTTAGTTCATATTCTGAACAATCTGTTATTTTTACTTTGATAAAGCTTCCTTCTATAATATTCTTGTTAATAGGGATTGTAACAATATTATCTATGTCCGGTGAGTCCATGTAGGTTCTACCAACTGCAAATTGGTCGTCTATACTATCAACAAGAACATCGAATTCTTTACCTATTAGTTTTTCATTGAATTTTAACGAATTGGTTTTATGTATTGCATATATAGTATCAGCTCTTTTTTGAGCAACTTCAGATGGCACATGATTTTTAAGTGTAGCTGCAGCAGTATTTTCTTCAAGATAAAATGGAAAAACTCCAAGTCGTTCAAATTTCCACTCTTTTACAAAATCAGCAAGTTCTTGAAAATTCTCTTCAGTTTCACCTGGGAATCCTACAAGAAATGTGGTTCTAATTACAGCATTAGGAATTTTTTTCTTAAGCTCGGATAAAATATTTTTGATCTCTAATGAGCTTATTTTTCTATTCATATCTTTAAGAATATTATCAGAAATATGTTGTATTGGAATATCAAAGTAAGGAATTATATGTTTAGAATTTGAGAGAACGGATATTAGTTTCTCACTAAACCCTCTTGGATGTAGATAGTGTAGTCTTATCCAGTGATTTCCCTGTATTTTGTCAAGCTCGATCAAAAGAGTGATAAGATTTGAATCTATCTTAGCACTATCTCTGTTAAAAGCAGTTGTATCTTGTGCTATGATCAGCAGTTCTTTAACATCATTAGCGAGTAGTGATTTAGCTTCTGTAATTATTGATTGCTGTGATCTGCTGCGAAGAGATCCTCTTATTGACGGAATAGAGCAGTATGCGCACAGATTATCGCAACCTTCTGAAATTTTTATATTAGCATAGTGTGAGGGTGTTAATTGAAATCTTGGTGTTTTATCATCATACAAATATTTAGGCTTATAATTGGTTATACTTTTTTTAGCAATTTTTTTATTTGAATAAAGTGCAGCAATCTTTTCAGGTAGAAGTGTTAACTGATCAATTCCCAGCCATAAATCTACTTCTTTAAACTTATCAGCATAAACATTTTTTTTATCCCACTGAGTAAGACACCCAGAGATAATTATTTTACAATTTTCAGGGTCTTCCTGTTTCCATTCTAATGCTTCATTTATATGATCTTCTGCTTCTTCTCTTGCAGGAAGAATAAAAGCACATGTGTTTATAAGAAAAACGGAAGCTTCGCTTGGATCGTCTGTTATGCCTATCTCATGTGTTAATAGAGATGCTGCCATAACTTCTGTGTCTACAAAATTTTTTGAACAACCAAGGCTTACTATATATACGTATATTAAATTCTCATTCATAAGAGTCTTTTATCTATCATTTATTAATTAATTAAATTACTTTCCAAATTACTATTAAAATACAACTTAATTTGTGACTTTTCAAACAATAACTCCTGATTGTCTTATCCTTAGATGAGTTAATATATATTTAGAGTTAATCATCCTTACAGAAAACAGCACAAAACTTTGATTTTCTTTCTATTATGTGTTATTTTATTTTATAAATTCATTAAAGATATTATCAATTTAAACAGATGGTATTGAATATGATTTTTGAGCTTACACTTTAAAACATAATCTACTTTGTGGAGGGATGAATTATTAATAATATTGATAAAATAATTAAGTTTTACATTGATTCAGTACCAGGAGCAACAGTTGATGGCAATTTTATCAAGGCTCCATGTCCTTTTTGTCAAAAAGATAAAGAAACATCAGGTACATTGATTGTAGATATTGATCCTGAAAGTTTTTTTATAGGATATTTCAGGTGCTCAAAAAGATGTAAACCAGGTGGATTTCCAATCTATTTTGGCAGAACAATGGGAATAAATACTAATCAGATTCCCGGTTTTGATCCTGACAGAGAACCCTATGTCAAAGACATAAGTTATCCAACCATAACACTTGATGGTGAAGTCAGCAGAAGTAAGGCGATTATGGGTGATGCTAATTATGCTTACTTTAAGAAGCTAGGTGTTTCAAAAGAAGTCGTTAAAATGATGAATATCGGGTTTAACGGTAGATATCTGATATATCCCTATTACCTTGCAAACGGTAAGTGTTATGCAGCTCATTGTCTATTACATGGAGACAGAGGAGATGAGTTCTGGGAAGGAAATGATAAATTCTGTTCTGAAGGTTTTAGAATTTATAATGAAGAGGAGATTATTAGGTGTGAGGATGGTGCTCTGTTTATTACTGATAGTGAGGATCAGCTCTTAATCATTCAAGAACTTGGATATCCTGCGATAGCGGTTCCGGCACCTGCAGATATGGCATTGATAAACATTGAACAGTTAGCATATGTCAAACAAATTTTTATAGTTGTTAAAAATGCTCCTGAATCAAAGCTTGCAGCTCGTACGTTAGCAACTAAATTGGGTTTTAAAGTCCGAATAATAAAATGGTCAACTCATGAAAATCGTGATTATAGCCTTTGTCAACTGGCTAAGGATAACATTGATAGTTTTGATGAGATTGTACCGCTATTAATAAAATCATCAACAGTATTTTCTCCTTTTTCTTCTCCTATAAAAGAGTATAATCGTTTTATAGAGGTGTTAGAAAATGATATCGGACAGGAGTTTCAAGGGTTAAAGACAGGTCTAGAAAAATTGGATCTTGCTCATAATGGAATTAGTGGCATTAATATTATCGGAGGACAGCCGAAAGCTGGGAAATCTACCCTTATTATGCAGCTGTCTACAGAAATTGCCAGAAGGAAAACTCCAGTTATTTACTATGACTTTGAGAATGGATGGCAAAAAATATACACCAGAACCTTATGTCGTTTAAGTCGTCTTTCTGCGAAAGAAATTTTAATGACAGATTTAGATGAAGAGAAGACAGATAGGCTTAATAAAGCCAAAAATGAGCTCAAAGATATACTCGAGTATTTCAGAGTTGTTACAGACAGGGCAGTAACTCCTGATATTATGAGAAAACATATTGATTTTCTGAAGCATGAAACACGGAAAGATGAAGTGCTTATTGTTATTGACAGTCTTCATAAATTACCATTTAAGGATGTTTCAGAGCAGAGAACCGGAATAGATTTATGGCTTCGTCAAATGGAGTCTATTCGTGATGGATATAATGCTTCGTTTCTAGTTATTTCCGAGCTGTCCAGAGGGGCAAGCGGAGGAGGTTATGGTGAAAAACCTGATATGAGTTCATTTAAAGCTTCCGGAGATATCGAATACAGTGCGGATAATGCCATGATTTTTGTTCCGGATTGGAATGTTTTAGATCCGGTATCTATAGAGAAAAGAAGTAGTACTTTATGGATGGTAGCAAGTAGAGAAAATACTCCTGGAAAAATTGCTGCATATGCACTTCAATTTCCATTCTGGGGATTTGAAGAAAAATAGAAGTATATTCAGTAAAGCGTGTTCTCCAATGTAGTACAAGCTTTTTATCAAGCTGAAAGCATGACCAGCTTGTGAGTTGTCAAGCTAGAAGCTTGAACTACATTAGCATTAAAGCAATGCACTTTACTGAATATTTACATTATGATCATAATCGACAAGGACAGTTCATCTATCCCTATCTTACTGATTTACTGTTCAGGAGATTAAATGTTTTTTGTCATAAATCTTCATCATCATGAAACAGACTTTGGCAATATCACGTGCAGCGAACGGCTAGGACAGCCTTCTCCACCTAACATCAATCTCCAACAACCGTCAACCAGCAACTTTGTTTCATAGAGAGCGGTGATTTACAAAATTTTGAAGTTTTACCATAAAGAAACTGAATCTTTTTAATCGTTATCCCGCATGCGCGGGACTACGACCATGATCACGACTACGAAAAAAAGGCAAATAAAAAAGACACTACGTGTCGTTTCATAGGAGCGCCGCTCTTCGAACTTTTGAAGTTTTATATACAAGAAACTTTATTCTAAATATAATATCATCCCTAAAGAGGCGGGGACGCCTCTTTTACCTTTGTGTAAAAACTGCGTCCCGCTGTTTTATAGATGATTTCTAATATGTGATAAAACCATAAATAATTCGTTTCATAGGAGCGCCGATCTTCAATTTTGTTTTGAAGTTTTATCAGTAATGAAACTAAAAGTAAGTCGGACATTCCTGTCCGACAGGGTTAACGGACAGGAA
>Ga0307987_1000930_pt1 | contig 16711 bp, 20 predicted proteins | sample EllFjometagen181_FD_203157 | JGI IMG/M metagenome (GOLD analysis project Ga0307987, IMG submission 203157) | Marine microbial communities from Ellis Fjord, Antarctic Ocean - #181 | ecosystem: Environmental > Aquatic > Marine > Unclassified | place: Southern Ocean | collected 2014-10-08
CCGACAAAAAAACAGGTCGCCTGCTGGGGGCCCAGATGGTTGGCAAAGAAGGGGTGGCCCATAGAATCAATGCCATTGCCGTGGCACTGCATAACAAGATGACAGTTAAAGATTTTTCCCAGACGGATCTTGCCTACGCCCCGCCATTTGGGCCTGTTTGGGATCCATTGTTGACAGCAGCGAATCAATTGATTAAAAAAATATAGGTTGTAAAACAAAGGAGAAGAAAAAATGGGTATGGAGATCGTTTTTCCAGGCAACAAACGCGTCAACTCGGTTTATAAAGGATTTACCGTTGAAACAGATCAGCCTAAAAATGAGGGGGGTGACGGTACTGCACCAGAACCCTTTGACCTTTTTCTGTCTGCTATTGGCACTTGTGCCGGAGTTTATGTGGCCTATTTTTGTGATGAACGGGGTATTGATACATCAAACATTAAAATGACATTAGAATTTGACAGAGATGAAAAAAAACATTTAATTGAGGCCGTGCATATTCACCTGGATTTGCCTCAAAATTTCCCATCAAAATACAAATCTGCGGTGATCCGGTCTGCTGAGCTTTGCACCGTTAAAAGAAATATTGTTGATCCGCCAAAATTTGTGGTTACTGCTGATATTCAGGGGTAGATAAATGAATTGACTAAAATAGATGCATTTTTTAAAACCGGCAAGTATAAAAAACCCAGGTAAAAAAAATGGGCATAAAAACATTCATGCTCAAGCCTTTTCTCAAATCTGATCTTGCGAAAACGATTCGCAAGGTGCTGGATAGCAGGAAAGAACAAATTATCAAAACCCGCACTGGTGATCGATGACAATCCTCAGGTTCGGTTCAGCTGCTTTTGCAATAAAGGATTTGCGGCAACAGGGAAGAGCCAAAAAAAATTGACGTTGCCCTTTTTTATGATTAGTTTAAACGTTATTCTTTTTAAAAAAGGCATTATCCCTATAATGATACAACTACGAGGAGACGGTTATGGCTCTGGTTCAAATCAAAAATGTTTCAAAAACATACCAGACAGGTGATATTGAGATCGCAGCCTTAAGCGATATTAACCTGTCCATTGAAAAATCAGCCTTTGTTTCTTTTGTTGGCCCTTCAGGAAGTGGTAAGACCACAATGTTGAATATGATTGGGTGCCTTGACAAGCCGTCTTCAGGAAAAGTGATTGTTGACGGCAAACAGGTGGATAGTTTTAACCGGCAGCAGCGGGCCGCTTTCAGAGGAAATGCCATCGGGTTCATTTTCCAGTCATTTAATCTTTTCCCTGTACTGACAGCCTATGAGAACATAGAATATCCTCTTGTCATGATCAGGAACGAGCCTGCGGCCAAAAGAAAAGAAATGATCCTCACTATTCTTGATTCAGTGGGGATGCTGAACCAAAAAGATAAATTCCCCGATCAATTGTCAGGGGGGCAAAAGCAACGGATAGCTGTGGCAAGAGCCCTGGTTACTCAGCCAAAACTGGTAATGGCAGATGAGCCTACGGCTAATCTTGATAAAACCTCTTCCATAAATGTAATTCGTCTGATGCGGGAAATGAAAGACAAGTTCGGCACCACATTTATATTTTCCACCCATGATCCCCGTATTATGGAAGAAGCAGAAATCACCCATACACTCGTTGACGGCAAACTTTCATAGACAACAGGAGACAAGAAAATGATTCGAATATTTAAAATTGCGCTTCGTAATCTATTAAGATACAAACGAAGAACCATTCTCACCTCCCTTTTGATTACTCTGGGCATTGTTCTGGTAATTTTGTTTTCTGGTCTTGCCGGTTCTTTTAAAACCATGATGATCGGACAGATCACGGATTCAAACCTGTCACAAATGCAGATTCATAAAAGAGGTTATGTGTCTTCGATTGATACCATGCCGTTAAATTTGACCCTGGATGCGAAACGGTACAAGAAAATTGAAACATTGCTTTCAGGTCACAGCGAAATCAAAGCCTGGGCCCCTAGGATCAAACTCAATGCCATGTTGAGCAATTTTATCGATACCACCAATATTCGGTTGAATGCCATACATCCTGAAAAAGAAATCCTGGTCTGTCCGGATGTGGGAAGTCGGATGACCTTTGATAAAAAAAGAGATCCCGGGGTATTGTTAAAGCCGGGTGAGGTGATTATTCCTGAAAAGCTTGCCAAAGGGATGAAACTCAAAATCGGCGACCCCATCGTATTGGTTGCAAACAATAAGGACGGCAGCGTGAATGGCTTGAATTTTAAAGTCGCCGGAATTATTGAGAGTATTTTAGGCCCTCAGGGTAAAGAGGGATATATGCACATAAAAGATGCACAGGAGCTTCTGCGCATGGATAAACCAGAAATGATTGAGGTGGCCATTCGGCTGCATGATTTTGATAAACTTGACAAGGTTTATGCGGCAGTATCTTCAGAGTTGGCCGGTTTTATAAACAAAAAAGGAATGCCAGAATTTGAAATCCATACATGGGAAAAACTATCCCCTTTTTCAAATATTGCAAAAATGATTGATTTCATGACTATTACAATGAAAATTATTATGATCGCCATTGTACTGATCAGTATTTTAAATGTAATGATGATGTCTGTTTATGAGCGTGTCAGAGAAATTGGAACTATGTCGGCAATTGGAACATCACCGGGCAGAATTATGAGCCTTTTTCTTGCAGAAGGACTTTTGCTGGGATTAATCAGTACAATTATCGGCAATGTCATCGGCTTGACTGGAATATTTGTTTTAAATATTTATAAAATCAGTTTTGCCTTTGGCCGCCAGGACAACCTGCTGCTAGCACCGACGGTGAACATGACAGAGCTTTTATGGGTCTCTATCATTGTTTTATTTATCTCAGTCTTTGCCAGTTTTCAGCCGGCCTATAAAGCGTCAAGAATGGAACCGGTTGATGCACTGGGACATGTTTGATTTAACAGATAATTTAAAGAGGGTGAAAAATATGAAAAAAATAATGATCATGGTCTTACTGGGTCTATTTTCCTCAATGACGGCATTTGCTCTGGATGGAAATGAAATTCTCAAACAGGTTGATCGAAACCTGAACCCTGAAAGTTTTGAAATGTATCGAAAACTCATCAATATAGAACCGGACGGCACAAAAAAAGAATTTGTCATGTTTTCCTTAAAGAAAGGCAAAGAAAAAATTGCATCGGTTTTTCTTTCACCTGCAAGTGAAAAAGGCAGAGGCACCCTGCGTATTGGAGAAAACATGTGGCTGTATATTCCCAATGTCGGCAAACCCCTTAGAATAACAAGCCTTCAATCTGTGACAGGGGGTGTTTTTAATAACTCGGATATAATGCGGGTAGACTACAATAGTGAATACAATTGTGAAAAAATTGAAACAACGGATAAAGGATATACCCTCTATTTAAAGGCGAGATTAAAAAATGTAGCCTATGAAACCCTGACCATGTTCATTGATTCACAAAAACTGCTTCCATATAAGATCGAGGCCTATGCCGCATCCGGCATGTTAATAAAAAATCTTTACTTTAAAGAGATTAAAGATTTCGGCAATGGGATTATCCGGCCTTCAATCATTGAAACGGACAGCCCGCTGTACAAGGGATATAAATCTTATATTGTCTTTGCAAATGTAAAAAAACGAGAACTGCCCAGTGAAATATTCAGTCTGAACTATATGCATAAAATTGATGGTTTGCGGCAATAATGAGACAACCCCTTGTCATTTTTACTATTTTGCTTACGACGATGTGTTTCAACCAAGGTGTGTTTTCACAAACCACTGAAGGAGGACTGACTGACCTGGATCTTGATTTTAAAATTGAAGAAGTCGAAAAAAAACCATATTCCGTAAATGCCGATATTGAAGCAAAAGAAACCATAAGATTTCTTGATCAGGATGCCCTCTTGTTTAAACAGAAATATCTGGATAAAAAACAAGAAGATACCATTTGGCAGACAGATCTTGATCTTACCATTGAGGGCCAATACCAGAAGGATACCATTAAATTGTATGGCCGGTTTAACGGTCTTTTCTATTATAATGACGATGAAAAATGGGAATCAGAAGAAAAGGCTGAAGAGGCGTATATCTCTTTTCAGCCGTCTTTTTCCCTGGCAATAGATGCAGGGAAAAAAGTACATAAATGGGGAAAAGGATATGCATTCAGTCCGTCTGCATTTTTTTCCCGGCCAAAAGACCTTGATGATCCCGATGCCACCCTGGAAGGATATTATTCATTAAGCGCAGATTATATCAAAAGTATGGAAGGCGTTATTAAGACGATTGCCATCACCCCTGTTTTAATGCCTGTAACCCGGGAGCTGAATGATGAAATAAGTTCGGAGGATGAGGTTATCTGGGGGGGGAAATTTTATTTTTTTGCCTTTGATACAGATATGGATTTCATGTTTTTAATCTCCGACGCTATGGACAACCGTTTCGGGATGGATTTTTCCAAAAATCTTTCCCCCTCTTTGGAAATTCACGGGGATGCTGCCTGGGTTCAAACCTATCAACAATACATCATTGATGAATATGGAAATACCAGTGAACAGGGATCCACGGCATTCAGTTTACTATTGGGACTGAGGTATCTTTCAAGCCGGGATACGACCTATATATTTGAATATTATCGAAATGGACAAGGATATTCAGCTCAGGAATATGAAAATTATCTGGCATTGATTGAAAACGGGTTTGACCAGTATTTAAATACATCAAATCAATCCCTGATTTCAAAAAGCAAGACATATGCCGCGCATTATAACCAGCAGGCTGCAATGAGAAATTATCTGTATTTAAAAATTTCTCAAAAAGATCCCTTTGATATTTTATATTTTGTTCCGGCAATAACCGTTGTGTATAATATGCAGGATCAAAGCGCTTCCATCACACCCCAGTTCACGTATACACCATTTACAAATTTTGCGATTGATCTGAAAACAGGCGTTCTTTTAGGGGAAAGCAAAACCGAATATGGTGAAAAAATCAACACAGCAAAAGTCGTACTCTCCATCAAATATTATTTTTAAAAAAATGCGGTTATGCTGCCTTTTCATTTCCAACGGGAACTACGATTGGAAATCCATTGTGGTGAAGAATATCAACATTAACGCCATAAACATCTCTTATGATTTTTGAAGAAATATCATTGATTACTCCTGCACCATAAATTGTTTTATCCTTTAAAAGCAAATAATTGTCTGCATATCGCAGGGCTGCATTCAGATCGTGCATGGTCATGACAGCAGAGATATGATGTTCTTTTACAACTTTAGAAATCAATCCCAGGATCTGGGTTTGATTTCTAAGATCCAGGCTGCTTGTGGGTTAATCCAGCAGAAGGATGCCTGTCTGCTGAACAAGAGCCCTTGCAATGGAAACTTTTTGAAGCTCTCCGCCGCTCATTTGATCCAGGTATTTCAAGCACAGATGGGAAAGGTTCAATTTTTTTATAATGGCATCAACTTTTTTTAAATCATCCTGGCTTGTTTTAAAACGGATATGCGGGTGCCGTCCCATGAGGATGGCATCAAATGCCGTAATTCTTGACGATTCATTGTTTTGCGCCACATAGCTGATCTGTCTGGCAATTTGTTTAATGGTCATTTCGTTTATATTTCGATCGCTCACCATAACACTGCCTTTTTGGGGAAAAAGTATTGAATTCAGGCATTTGAGAAGGGTTGTTTTACCGACCCCATTGGGACCTAAAATCACGGTTATCTCGCCCTGGTGAATAGAAAAATTAATATCTTTGAAGGTTTCATGACTTTTGTAATGAAATGCAAGATCATTCACTTTTAGGATCATTTTTTATTTCCTTTGAGAATTAAATAGATAAATACGGGTGCACCGAGAAATGAGGTAAAAATTGAAACAGGCAGGATATGGGGCAAAAGGATCAGTCTGGCAACAATATCGGCAAGCAACAATATGAGAGCCCCCACGATGATGGAGGCCGGTAAAAGAAATCGCTGATCATCCCCTATCACCCGCCGAACAATATGAGGTGCCACAAGTCCTATAAAACTGATAATTCCAATAAAAGAGATAATAACAGCAGTTGCGCAGGATGCCGCCATCATTCCTGAAAGCCTGACAGCCTCAGCGTTAACACCAAGCCCTTTCGCTGTTTCATCTCCCATATCCATACAATTGTAGTTTTTTGTGTTGACTAAAAAATAGACCAGAATAAAGAGTGTTGCCCAGAAAATAACCCAAACATCTTCCCAGTCAGCCCTTGCAACATCTCCAAATGTCCAGAATACCATGGTAGCCAATTGAACATCATCTGCAAAGAATTGCAGGAACATGGTTCCGGCCATGAAGACAGATCCCAGTGCCACTCCGGTCAGCACCATGATTTCCGGGGAAGATCTTTTCAATTTTGCAATATATGTTATCAGACAAGCAGTGGCCATGGAAAATAGAAAGGCAGACAACAGGGTAACCATGGGGTTTGAAATATTGAACGCATCATTTAAAGAGCTTGCCAGCGTTCCCGTACCAAGAATCATGACGGAAAAGGCAGCTCCAAATGATGCAGCATGGGCAATTCCCAGGGTAAAAGGCGATGCCAGAGGATTTCTTAAAACCGATTGCATGACAGCCCCTGCGCCAGCCAGGCCTGCTCCGGCAAACACGGCTGTCAAAGTTTGCGGCAGCCGGATATTCCAGATTATCAAATCAAATTGCCTGGATTCAGAATTTTTCAAAAGGGTTTTTACAACATCAATAAAACCGATTTGAACTGAACCAAGAGATATGCTGGCAAGCATAGCCAGAACCAGAACAATAAAAGCAAGGAGAATAAAAAAAGTTTTTTTTCATTTACTGCAGTTAGCCCCTGATAAACCGGGTCATTTTTTAGTTCGTGCAAACCGCCATGACCCTCTCCCGACTGAAGAGTGGACAGAGAATAGGGTCGGGCATCAAACTGGTTTGTTCTTGTTTCGATATCATCCACTGCAAAAGATACAGAAAAGGTCAGGAGCAGTAAGGCAAATAGTGGTATTACATATTTTTTTTGAATCATTGTCTTCTCCAAAAATAAAAAAGCTACAAAGGCATTATCTCTCAGAAAGAGTTTCAAGCCTTCGTAGCTATATTTTTAATATGAATTAATACTGCTGTTGTTTTTTGTCTACTGACAAAAGCTTCGATATTTATACGAGAGTTCTATTGTTTTGTCAAGCTAAGTTCGTTTTCAAAACTGACTTGTTAAACGACGGAGAATGTTATTATTATTTTACTGGCATGTATTTTGCCGTACTATAAAAGCAGTATGATTTGGCCATAAAAGAAACGTTACCATTAATTATTTTTACGGAGAAATAAATGAAATCATTGATTACATATTCCAGTCAAACCGGAAACACCCTCAAGCTTGCCAAAAAAATATATGATACATTAGAGGGGGAAAAGGAAATATTCCCTATGGATCAGGCACCTTCCAGTGAAGGATATGACCTGGTTGCTGTCGGTTTCTGGTTCCAGGCCGGGAAGCCCGATCCAAAAGCAATGGAATATTTATCAAACTGCACCCAAAGCTCACGCCTGTTCCTGTTTGCCAGTCATGGAGCAGCTAAAGAATCGGATCATGTCAAAAATGCAATGGACTATGCGATCAATCTGACAAATGGGGCCAAAATAGCCGGTGTTTTTACCTGCCAGGGCCAAGTGAATCCAAAGGTTCTTGAAAAGGTGAAACAAAAACCAGAACCTCCGGTCTGGATAAAGGATGCCGATCATGCTATTGGACATCCGAATGAAGATGATTTATCTGCTTTAAAGCAAATTGTCATTCAATTATAACGGAAAAAAAGGCGCTGAATAATATACTGTTAATTATCCAGCGCCTTTTAAGAGTTGATGCTTATATCATACATTGTCTTCCGATTTATTTTTTAACTGATTTTTTATTGCTGATAGCTCTGCTTCAAGCATATCCACCCTATTTTGCAATGTGCCCTGATTACCATAAACCGGAGCAGGAGTGGCCCACTGGCCATTGCCCCTTCCGGGCCCAAGAGTTCCCCTTTTACCCAGTCCTCTGCCATACCCCCTGGCATTTCCTCTGCCTGCAACTCCCTGACCTGGATCACCTCCGGCACCTGCACAGGTGCCTCTGCCCCAGCCTGTCGTGGGTCCTTCATTCATGGGTCCTCTTTGATTAAAAGCTGGCATGATATTACCTCCTTTTTTTATTAATTTTAGCTTTGGGAATTTCCATTTGAAGTCCCCATGCCGTTTCCACAGCCCTGACCTTTTCCTCTGCCCTGGCCTTGTTGCCCAGTTCCTTTTCCGCAACCTTGACCCACACCTCGCTTCTTGCCGGTGCATGGTCCCTGATCCTTGGATTGTTTCCTGCCTTGATCCTGATTGCAATTATTTTTCATTTTCCCCTCCTGATTGTTCGTATAAGATTATCTGACGATCCGATCTTTCAGCTTCTTTTTCTGCCGTGACCTATTCCCATCCCACCCCCTTTTCTTCCATGCCCTCTGCCATGACGTCCATACCCATGATCATTGTCGTGTACGCGATAACATCCCCCCCCTATTTTGAGACGATATGCATTTACCAGAGCATTTGACAGGTTATATCTAGCGGCTTTGAGTATCCGTCCAAATGTTTGCCTGGAGACGTTCATAATTTCCGCTGCCTGACTTTGATCCAGTCCTTCGAAATCGATATGGCGAATGGCTTCAAATTCTTCAAGAGAAAGGATCACTTCTCCTCTTTCTTTAACACCTTCAGGCTTGAATTCTTTGATGATCGGACGGGAGATGATACATCTTGGTCTTTTGGGTCGAGGCATGTTATCCCCTTTGTTTAATTTTAGTTCCTTGCTTCAACATTCAAAGCACATAATGAGTTTATTTTGGTCATTTGACTATAATTATAATGTCTGAAACAAAACATGTCAAGCAGAATTATGGTCAAATGACTGAAAAAATCAGTTCATTTGACCATGTTATGAATATGGCGGGAAAAACTGAGGGGAAAACTATGGCCTTGCAACAAGAACGGGTATTTTGGACTTCAGCATGACACCACTGGCAGTACTGCCGATCATCATTCCTTCAAATCTGTCATGGCCATGGGTTCCCATGATAATCAAATCAAAATTGCCTTCCTGTGCCGTCTTGAGAATTTCATCAACCGGGTTCCCGACCTTGATAATGGTGCGTTCTTCTGAAAGCGGACAATGGGGCATCTCTTCTAACACTTTTTTTGATGTCTGTTTCATCCTTTCATGGATGGTATTTTTTGCAGCCTCAATATTTTTTTGATTAAATTCATTCCATTTCTTTTTATCAATTGAGCCTGACAGATCAATCCCGGTTCCTTTTGAGTATTCATCAATTGCATCTGGAACAACATGGAGGGCATATACCTGGGCATTGTATTTATTTCCGATACTGCAGGCATACTTTACCGCATGCCGCGCAGTGGGTGATAAATCTGTTGCAAACAATATTTTTTGAACATCAATGGCCATGGATTTTATGTTTTCAATCTCAGGCGCTTTTAATTCGTCTGTTTTTTCCGGTTCCGGAATCACATCATCCTTTTCTTTGACAGAGGAAACGCCAAAGATAACATTGATGAATTTGACAAACCATGCAGCAGATTGAATCTGGATAATATACGCCAGGGCAACCAACAGGGCAATGGTCATCCCTTCCTTACCAAATGCAGTCATGGCAATGGCAAGGGCAATGGACAAATCCCGCATGACAACACCAAAGACCATGGCAATGGCATCTTCTCTTGAAAAGAAAAGCCGGCCGACAACTGTTAACAGAACATAGGATATCAGATAAAAAACAGCCAATGGAATCAGGATGATAATGATATCTCCAGGGTTGTCGATGATATGCCTGGCTTTCAGGGACATGGCCAGAAAAGCGATCAGAACCACACCCAGTGCTGAAAAAGGAGGGAATTGAGGTTTGATTTTTTCATTCCATAGTTTTTTCCCATATTTTTTCATTCCCAAAGCCTGGGTAAGAAGACCGGCAAACAACGGTAGAAAAACAAAAATAGCAATTTGTTTGAACATATGGAGCATGTTGACTTCTATGGTTGTCCCCATGAACACCTTGGTATAGATCGGGGCGGCAAGGGACCCGATAACAAGCCCGAATACCACCATTTTAATAGCAGCTTCCTTATTTCCTTTGGCAAAACCGGTCCAGGAAATCGTCATTCCTGAGGTTGGCAAAACACCGATCAAAAAAAGACCCACAGCCCACAGTCCGAATTTGGAGGCCTCTCCGGTTAAAAATAATTTTCCAATGAAAAATACAAGTAAGGGAACAAAAATAAAATTGATGACCTGGGTTACCAGCTGAAGTTTATAATCCCGGCCTTTAAAGACGCTTTTAACATTTAATGTGACCATCATGGGGTATACCATGATAAAAGTGACAGGGATAATAAACTGTTTTAAAGGGGCTGCATTAAACAGATATCCGTAAATCAGCCCGATCAGCATTGAGACCGGAATGGTCCACACCAGGTTTTTTTGTATGTATGATAACAGGTTCAACATGATATAAAATCCTTATTATAGTGTTAATTAATTTTTACGCTGGGGAACAGCTTTGCATCGGTATGGGGAAGAATCTGAGCTTTTGTAAATTCTTCCATGAATCGGGCGTTACTTGAAAAATCAACATATGTCATTGCATTTGAAATTTGTATGGCCTGTTGCCGATATGTGTTTGACAGCAATGCCATGTAAGCCCCTGCTATTGAACTATTGCCCATGTATCTGAATTTTTTTCTATCAATATCAGGGAGGAACCCAATTGACACTGCTTTTTCAATATCAAGGTATTGACCAAATCCACCGGTAATGATCATTTGCTCAATCATTAAAAAATCCATACCGATTTCCTCAAGAAGGACTGTAAAGCCCGCATAAACAGCGGCCTTGCTCAGGGTCAAGGGTTATTTATTTTCTAAAGCGTCATTCAGACTTTGTTCAAGGACCTCTTCCGACTGAATCCCTACCAACCGCCTAACTTCACTGCCGTCCTGGAAGATGATCAGTGTGGGAATACTTTGTACCATATAATCTGTGGCAAGCGTTCTTTGTTTATCGATGTCGATTTCCATGATGGTCGCTTTGCCTTCATATTTATTCACCATTTCCCTGATGACCGGCTCCATTGCTTTGCAAGGCCCGCACCAGGAAGCGCTAAAATCGACCAGGACTGTTTTCCCCTTCAAGCTTGATTGAAACTGTTTTGTATCCATACTTATCCGTTCCCTCTATTATGTTAAAAAACATCATTTAGAAAAGACTAATCAAAAACCATGCCTGTCCGAGATTTTTTATCTGAAAATAATTTTAACCTATTGAAATTATAATCAATATTTATATTATTATTCTTATGACAATTCAAAATATCTTTATATTTTATTTAAAAAAAAGCTCTGTCGAGGAACGTGGAACCGTTAGGTAACGTTGTTTTTGTTTTAGATAACACATCATCAAACGTAAGGCATTCTAAACTAACAGATAACCGGACAATCTATATAACACTGGTGGCATGTAGTTTGCTGCTATCTAAAATCAAACAAATAAAAAATTTTAAAAGGAAACCTATGAAAGATTTAATTTTTGTTGCCATATTTATCGGCGCTTATATTTTATTGCAGATGGTTATACTGCCTAAATTGGGCATATCCTCCTGAATGAGAGATTCCTGTCAGGTGACGGACAATAAGAAAGAAAAACCTTTACAGCCAATTAATAAAAAAAGTGATTGATACAAAAACCATCAACTGGTATCAACAGTAACGGTAACGTTACTTAATCTAACGGATAGAAATGATACTATGGGGCTTTAAAAGGAATCAACATGAAAACGCATGAGTTATGGAATGTTCATTTTTTAAATCAGATTCTTGATACCATGGCAGAAGGTCTGTTTACCCTTGATGATAAGGGGACCATAACATCATGGAATAAATCCATGGAAAAAATAAGTGGCTATTTTGCCCAGGAAGCTGTGGGAAAGGATTGTGGCCTGCTGCAATGCAGTCGCTGCTATGGCAAGAAATGCCCTGCAGATATCAGCAAATGCGGGGTGGTAAGGCATGGAAGAACAGAAACCAAAGAATGTTTTATCCGGCATAAAGACGATCATGATATTCCTGTGATAAAAAATGCCAGACTGGCCAAGGATAAAGATGGACATGTGCTTGGAATAGTTGAGACAATAACCGATCTCACTGAATTAAAAAAAATCAAACAAACCGCAGAAGACGCCCAGCGAAAACTGAAAAAAGTCTACAGGCTTGGCAATATTATTGGGAAAAGCGCTGTTATGCAAAATGTTTTTGATGCCATTAGAGCGGCTGCAGACAGCCAGGCCAATATCCTGATACAGGGAGATAGCGGAACCGGAAAGGAATTGGTCGCAGGTGCCATTCATTATACCGGCCCTAATGCTGAGAAGCCAATGATCACCGTAAATTGTTCCGCTCTGTCGGAAACCTTGCTTGAAAGTGAGTTGTTCGGTCATGTAAAGGGATCATTTACAGGTGCTCACAGGGATCGGAAAGGAAGATTTGAAGAAGCAGACCAAGGCACAATTTTCCTGGATGAAATCGGTGAGCTTACACCCTATATGCAGATAAAATTACTAAGGGTACTCCAGGAAAGAGAAATTGAAAGGGTTGGGGATTCAAAAAGAATAAAAATAGATATCAGAATAATTGCGGCAACGCATAAGAATCTTTTCGATCTGACAAAAGAAGGAAAGTTTCGTGAAGACCTCTTTTACCGTCTCAAAGTTTTTCCGATAAATGTACCGCCATTAAGAAATCGACGCGATGATATTCCGCTTTTGACAAACCATTTCATTCAAAAAGGTAATAAAAGAGAAAACAAAAAGATATCCAAAGTATCCACTGTTGGAATGAAAAAAATAATGGAGCATTCCTGGCCGGGAAATATCAGGGAACTTGAAAATGCCATTGAACATGCTTTTGTACTTTGCACCACTGATCAAATTGAATTAGCAGATTTACCAGTGGAACTCAGAGAAACTCAAGTGTATAAAACGGTCAACACGTTTAACCAACCTGATATTACTGATCAGAAGAAAAAAGAATATCGCACCCTTTCTTTGACAAAGGAGTCCTTGATTGATTTGCTTGACGATTGCGGTTGGAACAAAGCAGAAGTTGGAAGACGGATCAATAAAAGCAGAACAGCTGTCTGGAAATATATGAAAAAATGGGATATTCCTCTACAAAAACTATAGAATACTTTAAAGTATTGCAGCGATATTCTATGAAATGATAATTTTTTTGAGATTAATATTATACTTTTTAATCCTGTTCCAGACCGTAACACGGTTGATGCCAAGAATACGGGCAGCCTGGGACTGATTCCCGCTGCTCTTTCGAAGGGCTGATATCAGGTCCTCTTTTTGGGAAGATGTTTCATTCGTCAAGTGAGGGGCAAATGACTCTGCATGCTCAATTGCCAAAGGTTTCATTGTAATCTTGTGGGGCAGATGCCTTCTCTTGATCAGCCCGTTTTCAGCAATGACAAAGGCATACTCCAGCGTACCTTTTAATTCCCTGATATTTCCAGGCCATTTGTATTCCATAAATAGTTCCATGGTTTCCTGGGATAACCCGGTAATTTTTTTTCCAGTTTTCGTCATAAGCCTGTTTATAAAGGTATTCACTAGAACGGGAATGTCTTCAACATGTTCCCTTAGTGGCGGCAGGAAAATAGGAATAATGTTGATGCGAAAAAATAGGTCTTCCCTGAATTTTTTTTCTGCTACCAATTGTTCAAGATTTCTATTAGTGGCAGAGATGATTCTTACATCCGCCTTAATTGCCTTCTGTTCTCCCACACGCTCAAATTCCTGGCTGTCAAGAATTCTGAGCAGTTTTACTTGAATTGGAAGCGGGACATCACCGATTTCATCCAGAAAGATATCTCCACCGATAGCAGCCTCAAACCGGCCGATTCTGTGCTGATAAGCGCCTGTGAATGCACCTTTTGTATGACCAAACAACTCGCTTTCCAGCAGTGATTCATTCAATGCTGCACAATTGAACGACACATAAGCCTTGTCCTTTCTGATACCGGACCTGTGGATGGCATTGGCAACCAGTTCTTTTCCGGTTCCACTCTCGCCATAAATGATCACCGGGGCATCACTGGTACCTACCTTTAAAATAATATCAAACACCTTTTGCATGGCAGGCGAAGTCCCTATAATACCAAAAAAACCATTGTCAGAATCCAGTTGACGTGAAAGCTGAGCCAGCTTCTGGTCCAGCCGGTGGAGTTGTGAAATATCTGTAAATGTTTCAACGGCTCCCAATGGCTTCCCGTCTTCGTCCTTGAGGACAGTCGCATTTTTCAGGGCAGGCATATAGGTGCCGTCTTTTTTCATGAAATTGCACTGACATTGCTTGAGACCGGGATGAGTAGGGTCAAACAAGGCACACCACCACCATTTTTTTTCTTCACTTTTTATTGCCAACTCACAGGCATCGCAGTCAAGCATGGTGCAAGGCTTTCCAATAATATCTTCGGGTAAGTATCCGGTCATCTGTTCAAAAGACTGATTTGCCATAACAATTGTTCCATCAGCGGCAATAACAATCAATCCTTCATGGATGGTATTGATAATCCGGTTCCAGTATTTATGAAGGTTTTTGCTTAGCATCGGTATTGGCTCCCGGTTTTATTTATGAGTTCGGTTTTACAACCTGTATAAGGTGTTTAACTATTTAAACACATGTTAAAAATAACTTAACACATATTAAAGTATCATTAAACACTATTTCTTATAATATTAAATAAAAAAGCTGAATTCACCTTATAATAACAATATGTTATATTTTTATAAAAAATAAAAAATGATCTTGGCAGGATATTTGCTCTTATCTGCCCATAGTAATGGCAGATACAAAGTGGCTTTAACAATAACGAAACAATGGGTGTAGATCATGCCGGCAAACCGAAATCTTGATATTCGCGGAATCGACTGGCCCATATGCATTCTTAATTGCAAAAAAGAGGTAGACCAGCTGAAAGCAGGAGAAAGATTAGACGTTCTCGTAAATGATATTGATGTGTTGAATAATCTTATCGCCTTTTTAGAGCAGCTTTCCAATCACAAAATAGTAAACCAAAAAAAAAATCATTACCACCAGATAATTATTACAAAAACAAGACAGACATATGAAACTGATGATGATTAAACAAAACAATAAATTTAACAATAATATAGTCAGATTTAAAGGGAAGTAAGGAGGATTTATGGACCTGAGTCGCCGCGGTTTTTTTAAAGTGTTAGGCACCAGTGGTGCCGCATTAGGTTCCGGCCTTAGTTCGGCAAAGGCCAGTGAAGAGGCTGCACCATCTAAGGGCAGCTATGGCTGCCTGGTGGATACAACGCTTTGCGTGGGGTGCAGAAAATGTGAGCAGGCCTGCAACCAGCGCCATAGTCTTCCATTACCGAATGAATCTTTTGAGGAGTTGACTGTTCTTGAAAAAGAGAGACGTATGGATGAAACATCCTATACCGTGGTCAACAAGTATTATCCTGAAAACATTGGTACACTTACCTGGCGTGAGCGGCCGACTTTTGTGAAATTCCAGTGCATGCACTGCAATGATCCGTCCTGTGTGTCAGCCTGCATCGTGGGAGCTTTGACAAAAGAAGAAAACGGTGCGGTCATTTATGATGCAAAAAAATGCATTGGATGCAGGTATTGCATGGTGGCCTGTCCTTTTCAGGTGCCTGCCTATGAATATGATAAAGCCCTGGTTCCCCAGGTAAGAAAGTGTACCTTCTGTTTTGATTATGTAAAAGATGGAGGACTTCCCGCCTGTGCCCAGGTCTGCCCCAGAGAAGTCATGACATTCGGGAAAAAGAAGGATCTTTTAAGCTTGGCTGAATGGAAAATAAAAAATAATCCGGGCAAATATGTAGACCATATATATGGCGAAAAAGAAGTCGGCGGCACATCTTGGCTATACCTTGCTTCTGAACCCTTTGAAACAATTGGATTTCCGAAATTAAGCCACGAGGCACCTCCCAGGTTGACGGAAATGATACAGCATTCTTTATTCCAGTATTTTGCTGCACCTGTCATTTTATACACTTTTCTTGGTGGTGTGATGATGGCGACTGGATTCATGAAAAACGGCAAAAAAAAGAAAAAAGAAGAAACATCCCAAAAAGGAGAAAGCAATGAGTCATCATGAAGCAGCTGCACCGGTTCAGGAAAAGTTTTTAACTCCCGGTGTCATGGTCATGCTGGGGTTTATGGCCATCGGTGGCATCTTTGTTGCCACCCGGTTTCTTTTTGGTATCGGTGCGGTAAGCAATCTGAACAATCAATATCCCTGGGGAATATGGATCGGTATTGATGTGGCCACAGGTGTAGCTCTGGCAGCCGGAGGTTTCACCACCGGTGCCATTGCCTATGTATTTAACCGTGATCAATACCATGCGGTCATCCGCCCTGCTCTGCTGACCGCCATGCTGGGATATACCTTTGTGGTATTGGGACTTTTAGTGGATATTGGACGATACTGGAATATTACCAGCCCGATTTATAATTGGAATGGTAATTCCGTGCTGTTTGAAGTGGCTATCTGTGTAATGATTTATCTCCATGTTCTTTATTTTGAATTTATTCCCATTGTAGCAGAACGATTC
>Ga0307987_1000931_pt1 | contig 16702 bp, 12 predicted proteins | sample EllFjometagen181_FD_203157 | JGI IMG/M metagenome (GOLD analysis project Ga0307987, IMG submission 203157) | Marine microbial communities from Ellis Fjord, Antarctic Ocean - #181 | ecosystem: Environmental > Aquatic > Marine > Unclassified | place: Southern Ocean | collected 2014-10-08
ACTCGCTGTTGGGGTCGGCCCGATCGTTGCCCCGTCCGTTGGCGTGGAAGCTGGTGATGTGCAGGGTGCCCTGGTAACGATCGTGCCCCCAGATGCCCACCCGCTGCTCGCGGGCCATGGTCTGAGCTTCGAACAGGTGCTCGAGCCCGTCTTCGACGGGGGGGATGAGCATGATGTGGGCGAACCCGGCCTCCAGGAGCTTCTCCTCGAGGGACACGCCTCCGATGATCACATCGGCGATCAGGCGGCCGTAGCCATCCCGGACGGGGTCGGCGTAGGACAGCTGCACCAGCTTCCCCGCGACGAAGCTGGCGGCCAGATCCCGGGCCTCTTCGGCGAAGGCTTCCATGGGCCGTAGCTCGGGGGTGTTGACCCAGCGCAGGCGCACGGGATCGCCGGTGGCGATGGTGATGGTGTCCCCGTCGTAGACGCGGATCACCACGGATTCGTCCGGTGGCGGAGGCGGCTGCCCTTCGGACTTGGGCTCCTGGGACAGGGCTTGCGAGACCAACAGGGTCAGGGCCAAGGCGAACAGGCGCATCGGGGGCTCCCAGGCGTGGCGGCGAAGCCACCTTTGCACGTTACGGGCCGGAGTTTAACCCGAAGAGCAGCCTCGCAGGAGCCCTTCGAGTGCCAGCTCACCCGCGCGATAGGATGAACGCACCAGCGGGCCGCTGGCTACCATGGCGAAGCCCAGCCCGCGAGCTTCGGCATCCCAGGCCGCGAACTCGGTAGGCTCCACGTAGCGCTCCACGGGCATACAGCGGGGATTGGGCTGCAGATACTGACCCATGGTGACCGCGTCGACCCCCACAGCCCGTAGATCTACGAGGCTCTGGCGGATCTCGTCGTCGCTCTCGCCCAGGCCCAGCATGAGGGACGACTTGGTGAGCCCATCGGGCCGCAGCTCCTTGGCCAGGAGCAGCACCTCGAGGGAGCGGTCGTAGCTGGCTCGGCGATCCCGGGCCTGGGGAGTCAGCCTGCGCACCACCTCGAGGTTGTGGGCGAACACCGCAGGCTCGGCCGCCAACACCGTGGCGATAGCCTGCCGGTCACCCCGGAAGTCTGGGGTGAGCACCTCCACCCGGGTCTGGGGGCTGAGATCGGCGATGGCCCGCACCGTCGCTGCGAAGTGGGCGGCACCGCCATCGGGCAGATCGTCGCGATCCACGCTGGTGAGCACCACCCAGTTCAGCTCCCACTGGGCGGCGGCTTTGGCCACCTTGTGGGGCTCATCCGCGTCCAGCACACCGCCGGGCTTGCCCGTGGCCACAGCACAGAAACGGCAGCCACGGGTGCAGACCTCGCCCATGATCAGGAAGGTCGCCGTGCCGCAACTCCAGCACTCGCCGATGTTGGGACAGCGAGCTTCCTCGCAGACCGTGTGCAGGCCCAGCTCCCGCAGGGTGCCCTTGACCTCGCCAAAAGCCTCACCGCCACCGGGACGAACCTTCAACCATGGGGGCTTGCGTCGGGAAACAGGCATGTGGCCTCCTGGAGCCAGGATGGTAATCGCGCTCGCCGTCGCCGTCATGGGTCTCCGCTCACCGGACGCTGTCAGGTCTCGTGCTTATGATCCTTAGCCTTCCCAAAGGAGACCTCCATGACCCTCTCCATCGGTGACGTCGCCCCCGACTTCGAGCTCGTGGCCGACGACGGCAACCCCATCTCCCTCTCATCCCTGCGCGGCCAGCGCGTGGTGCTGTACTTCTACCCCAAGGACAACACCTCCGGCTGCACCACCCAGGCCTGCGGCTTCCGCGACCTGCACGAGCAGCTCGAAGCCAACAACGCCGTGGTGATCGGCGTGTCCCGGGACTCCACCAAGCGCCATGTGGGCTTCAAGGCCAAGCACGCCCTGCCCTTCACCCTGCTCACCGACGCCGACCACGCCATCCACGACGCCTACGGCGCCTGGGGAGAGAAGAAGATGTACGGCAAGACGGTACAGGGCGTCCTGCGCACCACCGTGGTCATCGACGAAAGCGGCGTCATCACCGACATCAGCCACAAGGTCAGGGCCAAGGGCGACTCCGAGCGAGTGCTGGGACTGCTGGCCTAAGCCCTCAGTCCAACACCACCGGCAGCTCCGCCCCCAGCACCAGCGCCGTACTGGTGATGTGCAGGCCATGGGCCATCGGCTCCACCCCTCGACCCACCACTTCACGCAGCAGCCGACCATAGGTGGGGTCGATGTCATCGGCAGGCCCCACCCGGCGCACATCCGTGCGGGACGCCAGGTAGAAGATCACCGCGCGGTGGCCCTGCTCGGCCATGTCCGCCAGCTCGAGCAGATGCTTCTGTCCCCGGGTGGTCACGGCATCCGGAAAGCGGGACATACCGTCTTCGGCCAACATGGTGGCGTTCTTGATCTCCACCCAGCAGGGGGGCCTCCCCTCGCCTTCCAGCAGCAGATCGATGCGGCTATTGCGTGAGCCGTACTTCACCTCGGCCCGCACCGTGTCGTAGCCCTCGAGCCGGGACACCAGCCCCCCCTCGATAGCTTCCCGCACCAGCTTGTTGGGCAGCTGGGTGTTGAGCATGACCGGGGTGTCGCCGTCCAGGCCCATGAAGCTCTGCTCCAGGGTCCACTTCAGCTTGCGCTTGGGGTTGTTCGCAGGTGAGATCAGCACCCGACAGCCCGGCTCGATGCAGGTCTTCATGGTGCCCGAGTTGGGCACATGCACGGTGACCTCGGTGCCATCCTCGAGCCGCACGTCGGCCAGGAAGCGCTTGTAGCGCCGGAGTAGGGTCGCAGGGACCAGAACGACCGGGTAGCGCATCCGGCTAGAAGAACGAGCCGATGCTGAAGTCGAACACGGCCTTACGCTCGCCTTCTTCGGGCTTGATGGGGAAGCCCCACTCGAAGCGCAGGGGGCCCAGGGGGCTGAACCACCGAACACCGAAGCCGTAGCTGGTGCGCAGGTTGAGGGGGTTGATGTGACCGTTGCCCCAGGGGTCGCCAAAGGCGTTGCCCGCGTCGAAGAACACCACCGTGCTGATACCCGCCGCCTTGACGATGGGGACCTCGAGCTCGAGGTTGTTGATCCAGGTCTCGGTGCCGCCCACGACCAGACGGTCGTCGGCCGCGGTGGGATCGTCGGTGCCGATGAAGCTGGCGCCGAGGTAGCCGCCGCCGCTCGAGCGATAACCGGTGCCGCGGATGGATGGGCCCAGGCTGTACCAGTCGAAGCCACGCACCGAGTTGATGCCACCCGCCCTGTAGCGGTGGATGTAGGGCAGCACGGTGCCGTCGGTGGAGCGGATGTAGCCCAGGGTGAGATTGTAGCGGAAGATGAGCCACTCACCGCCTGGGATGACCGGCTTGAAGTACCGGAAGTTGAAGCGCGACTCCCAGAAGTTGAAGTCGCCGCCCAAGGCGCTCAGCACCGTGTCGTCGTCCACGCGGAAGCCGCCGGAGAGCTCGGTGGCGAGGCTGGTGTAGTAGCCCCGCGTGGCCATGATGCGGTTGTTGCGCTTGTCGATGTTGAGGTTGAGACCCAGGGTGGAGGTGAGGCCCGAGCGGTACAGCTCGCCCCCCAGCACGCGCTTCTTGTAGGAGTCGATGACGTTGAGGCCGGCGTTTTCGATGGTGTAGTCCATCGTCAGGCGCATGTCGTCGCGGGGGTCCAGGTAGCGGCCGATGGCGATGGAGCCACCCTGCTGGTACTCGTCTTCGATCCACTGACGGGACAGCGCGTAGGCGTTGACCTGCATGGTCCAGCGGGAGTCGAGGAAGTAGGGGTCGAAGAAGGACAGGTTGCCCTGCTGGCGACGGCTGGACAGGTTGATCGCGGCCGACATGACGTAGCCGAGGCCCAAGAAGTTGTTCTTCGAGACGTTGAGCCCAAAGACGAAGTTCTCGAGGTTCGAAAAACCGGCCTGGGCCGAGAAGCTGCCGGTGGGCTGCTCGGTGACCTCGAGGTTCATGTCCAGCACGTTGTCGCCATCACCACGGGGGGTGGAGATGCGCACCTCTTCGAAGAAGCCCAGGCGCTCGAGACGGGCGCGGGCTTCCTTGATGGCGCGGCCGGAGTACCAGTCGCCTTCGTTGATGGGGATCTCGCGACGCACCACCTTGTCGTAGGTGGGATCGTTGCCGGCGATGTCGACGCGGCCGATGCTGACCTTCTCACCCTTCTGGATGTCGAAGGTGATGTCGACGATCTGACGCTCGGGGTCGGTCTCGGTCAGGGGCACCACGTTGACGAAGGCGTAGCCCTGGTCGGCGTACAGGTCGCTGATGTCCTGCATCACCGCCTGCAGCTGCGTGAGCATGAACCACTCACCGGGAGCCAAGGGGTCCCTCGCGACGGCGGCGCCCTTGCTGCCGTAGCCGACAGCGCCCTTGTAGTAGGCGACGGTCTCGCCAATTTCGCGACGGTTGTCGCGCTCGACCTCGTCGAGGGACTCACCGTCCACCAGGCGGCGGACCGCGGCCTCCGTGAGGCCTTCGTGGGCTACCCACTCGCCATCGACGTCGATCTTACCCAGGCGGTAGCGGATGCCTTCTTCGACGTGCACGTTCACGAAGATGTTGCGCTTGTCCGGGGACAAGTAGACCCGCGGGGGATCGACCTTGACATCGACATAGCCTTCTTCGAGGTAGACCGAGCGCACCACGTAGACGTCGTTTTCGAGGTTGGTCTCGAGGAAGGTTCCCGAGTTGGTGAGCCAGGGGGCCACCCCCGCTTCCTTGGTCTGCATGTAGCGGCGGACCTTACGATCGGGGATGTTGTCGTTTCCGGAGATGTCGATCTTCGACACCAGCACCTTGCGATTCTCAGTAATGTCGAAGGTCAGCTCGACCTGGTGCTCAGCCACTTCTTTGACCACCGGCAGGACCTCGGCCAGGAAGTAGCCCTTCTCGATGTACAGATCGCGGATGCGCTGGAGGTTGAGCTTGACGTCGGCTTCGTTGAGCACGGCGAACGCGGGGATATCAATGACCTCGCGGATGTCGTCTTCGTCGATCTTCTTGTTTCCGGCGACCTTGACGGCCCGGATGGCGGGCTTCTCCACGATGATGAACGCCACCACCAGGCCTACGCCATCGGGGGCGGGGGAAACATCGACGCGGACGTCGTCCACCAGGCCGGACCGGTAGATCGCGCGGATGTCGCGCTGGACTGCCCAGGCGCTGAGCTGCTCACCCTCGCGCAGGTCGACCCGCGCACGGATGGCGGCATCTTCCACGCGGCGGGTGCCGCTGATGACGACGGAGCTGACCTCACCTTCGACGATGGCGGGGCCATCGGCGTGGGCGGGGGCGATGATCAGCAGGCACAGCAGGGCGGGAAGCCAGGGTGCGAGCCTGCGGAAAAGGGGGAGCATGCTAGGACTCCTCCACGAAGCTGCCGTCCACCAAACGCAGGCGACGGGGGAAGCGAGCGGCGAGCTCGCGGGAGTGGGTAACCACCACCAAGGTGCTACCCACTTCGGAGTGCAGCGCAAGGAGCTGCTCGAAGACGGCGCCAGCCGTGCGCGGGTCCAGATTGCCCGTGGGTTCGTCGGCCAGCAGGATGCCTGGTCGCATGACCATGGCGCGGGCGATGGCCACCCGCTGCTGCTCGCCACCTGAGAGTTCGCCAGGCTTGTGCCCGAGGCGGCCGGTGAGTTCCATGCGGGCCAGGGCCTCGTGGGCCATGTCTCGGGCGGCATCGCGGCCCACACCCGAGATGACGGCGGGCATGGCGACGTTCCACAGCGCGGTCTGGTCGGACAGCAGGTGATGGAACTGAAACACGAAGCCGATGAGCTTGTTGCGACGGGCGTCCACGGCCCTGGAGCCACCGGTGAGAGCGTCCACGCCGTCGAAGTAGACCCGACCGGACGTGGGTTTCTCGAGGGTGCCCACCAGGTGCAGGAAGGTGGACTTGCCGGAACCCGAGGGGCCCAGCACGGCGACCCGCTCGCCGCGACCGATCTCGATGTCGACGTCCTTCAGCACATGGATGGCCTGGCCACCCTTGTGGTAGGTCTTGGTCAGACCTTCGGTGCGCAAGCCGATGCCGCCCGCCGGCAGCACGGCGCCTGCGCGCGCGGCGACCTGCTCGGGCTTTTCGACCAGTGGGACATCAACCATGGCTACTCGTATCGGAGACCTTCGACCGGGTCCAGCTTGGCCGCCTGGGCCGCCGGATAGAGGGTCGCATAGAAGCAGATGATGACCGCCGTGTACATGACGAAGGCGATGGTGGAGGGCTCGATGACCACCGGCAGAGAGTCGAGATAGTACACGTCGGCGTCGAGGGGGAACTTGTAACGATCGAGCCCGGCGCAGCCCGCCAGCCCCAGGATGGAGCCCAGCACGGTGCCCACCGCGCCGATGAGGGCGCCCTCGATCATGAACACCAGCCACAACGCTGTGGCGGAGGCGCCCATGGCCCGAAGGATGGCGATCTCGCGGCCCCGGGTGAGCACCACCAAGATCAGGGTGCCCACGATGTTGAGGCTGGCAACCAGGACGATGAGGGAGAGGATCAGCCCCATAACGATCTTCTCGAGCTTGAGGGCCGCGAAGAGCTTGAGGTTGAGATTCTTCCAGTGTCGGGCGTAGAAGGGGTAGCTCAGGGCCTGCTCGAGCGCAGTGGAGATGCGGCCCACGCCGTAGATATCGTCGACCCGAATCTCGACGCCCGTGACGGCGCTGCCCAGCCCCAGGAAGTCCTGGGCATCCAGGTTGTGGATGTAGACCCACTTGGTGTCGTACTCGTACATGCCCGAGTAGAAGATGCCCGCCACCCGCAGCGCCTTGACCTTGGGCACCGGGGTGCCGAAGGGACCGGTGTTTCCATCGTTGACCGGGTTGATCAGGTGGACCTTGTCGCCCACGTAGACCCGCAGGGTGTCAGCGAGCTCCTGGCCCAGGATGACGCCGGGCAGTTGCTCGGTGTCGTCGATGTCTTGGGTGATGATGGGGGGCGGGCTGTGGATGTCGGCCAGCACCGCGGCCCGCTGCTCGTCGGTCTCGAGGATGCCCTCTGGCCCGATCTTCATGTTGGCCCGCAGGTCGGTGACCGCGGGGGTGCGCTCGGGATCGATGCCCTTGAGGATGACACCCGATGAGCCGTAGGGCGAGCGCAGCATCATCTCGGTGTAGACGAAGGGTGCCGCGGCCACCACTCCGTCCACCTGCTCGATGACGGCGATGGAGGCGTCTGGGTCTTCGATGGCCCCATGGTAGGACAGCACGACCACGTGGGCGTTCGAGCCCAGGATCTTGTCCCGCATGTCGATCTCGAAGCCCGCCATGACGGACAGGACGATGACCAGCGCCATCACACCCACCGTCACACCGGCGATGGACACCAAGGTGATGGCCGAGATGCCCCGCTCTTCTCGCCGGGAGCGCAGGTGGGACATGGCCACGCGCCAGGCGAAGCGGAACTCGTGGCCCTTGGGCCGCCAGATCGCCATCAGAGCCACCACCCCCACCAGCGTGAGCGCAACGAAGCACCCCTGGAGGTTCTGGAGCAGCCACTGCACAGCGGTGACCGTGATCCAGAGGTAGATGGTAGCGAGCATGGAGCGCTACTCGTCGTCGGGGTTGGCGGAGGCCGCGACGCCGGGGGCGCGCGGCTTCATGGCCGGGAAGAGGATGACCTCGCGGATGCTCTGCTGGTTGGTCAGCAGCATCACCAGCCTGTCGATGCCGATGCCTTCGCCAGCCGCTGGGGGCATGCCGTAGCAGAGGGCTTCGATGTAGTCGGCGTCGTAGTACATGGCCTCATCATCGCCGCCACCGCGGGCGGTGACCTGCGCCTCGAAGCGCGCGGCTTGGTCGATGGGATCGTTGAGCTCGGTGAAGCCGTTGGCGATCTCTTGGCCGGCCACGATGAGCTCGAAACGATCCACGAAGCGTGGGTCGTCGTCGCTGCGACGGGACAGGGGGGAGATCTCCACCGGGAAGCGGGTCACGAACACCGGAGCCACCAAGGTTTCTTCCACGTATGCGTCGAAGAACCACTCCCACCACTTGCCCATGCTGCTGGGCAGGCCGCCTTCATCGTCGGCGTGGTCGGTGATCCAGTGGGCCCGCAGGGCATCGACGGACTCGACATCCGCCGGGGTCATGCCCGTGGCTTCGCAGATGAGCTCCGCCATGGTGGCGCGCCGCCAGGGCGTGGCGAAGTCGATGCGAGCGTCGCCCCAAGGCAGCTCGCGGCTGTCGTGGAGCTGGTCGATGATGCCCACGACCAGCTGCTCAGTCATGTCCATCAGATCAGTGTAGGTGGCGTGGGCCTGGTACCACTCGAGCATGGTGAACTCGGGGTTATGGCGCAGGCTCAGGCCCTCGTTGCGGAAGTTGCGGTTGAGCTCGTAGACCCGCTCGAAGCCGCCCACCAACAGCCGCTTGAGGTACAGCTCCGGGGCGATGCGCAGGTACATGTCCATGTCCAGCGCGTTGTGGTGGGTGATGAAGGGCCGCGCCGCTGCGCCGCCCGGGATCACCTGCATCATCGGGGTCTCGACCTCGAGGTAGTCGCGCTCGTCGAAGAAGCGGCGGAGCTCGCGCAGCACCAGGCTGCGGGCGCGGAAGGTGTCGCGCACGTCGTCGTTCATGAGAAGATCGACGTAGCGGTGCCGGTAGCGGAACTCGACGTCGGTGAGGCCCTTGTGCTTGTCCGGCAAGGAGCGCACACACTTGGAGATCAGCTCGAGGGTGTCGAGGCGCAGGGACAGATCCCCCCGCCGCGTGACCATGAGCGTACCGCTACAACGAATCCAGTCGCCCAGGTCCAGGCGCTTCCATAGGGCGAAGGTCTCATCGCCCAGCAGGTTCTTCTTGATGAAGATCTGCAGGGTGCCAGCGCGGTCGGCGATCTTGGCGAAGCCGGCCTTGCCCATCTCGTTCTTGAAGCGGATACGGCCGGCGATGGTGAAGCGGGTCTCGAGGCCAACCACAGCTTCCGCGTCGAGGCCCTGGGCCGCGTCGGCGCAGTCCTGGGTGGTGTGGGGCACCGGGCGACCCGCCGGGTACAGCTCGATGCCCTGCTCGCGCAGGGATACGAGCTTCTCGCGACGACGCTCGTCGAGCAGCCGCGCCTCGATGGTGTCGAGATCCTGTCCCGCCATCGCTCTTCTCCTTCCACGGACTCCAGGGCTGCGCCAGGTAACGCACCTATGCACCCGACGCTTGCGGGTTTACCGCAGCGCTGGAGGGTCTGGGCTGGGGTGCTATCGGCTGGAGAACAGCGGCGTCTCGCCGAGGTCCTCGCACCACTCCACCAGCGCAGTGCCGGTGACCAGACCCGACGCGGTGGCCTCTACGAACTCGTAGATATAGTCGCCATCGTAGTCATTCATGGAGATGTCGGCGACGAGGTCGGAGCCGCCGCCCCCCGACAGTGTGATGGTCCAGGTCTCGGGGTCGCCCTGCCAGTAGCTCTCGGACCAGTAGTACCCCGGGTCGTCACCCTGCACTTCCCAGTTCCAAGAGCCCGCGCCCATGGTGCAGTTCAAGGCCCAGGTGACCAGGGTGCGGTCGCTGGTGATGGTGACATCATCGCCGGTGAAGTCGTTGATCATCGCGTAGACATTGCAGTGGTTGGCCAAGAACAGAGCGCTGGGATCGGTGGGCTCGCCCCAGTCCAGGTAGGTGGCCACGGCATCGCAGGTCGCGTCGGGGTTGGCCGCGAAGTACAGCAGCGCCTGGCCGTTGCGGTCGAAGCCGAACGCCTTGTTGCCGGCGACGCTGACGGCGGCACCGTCGTCGAAGCTCAGATCCCCCGTGAGGATGTCGTAGTCCATGCCGGTGTCGTCCTTCTCGCAAGAGACCAGGACGAGGGAGACCAAGATCGGGAGCCAGGGGCGCATGGTGCCTCCGAAGGGGTTTGGCAGGTGGGCTGAGCCTAACCCGCCGAAGCGGATTCGTTGGCCCGCAGGATCAGCCAGGACTCCATGAAGCCGTTGATGTCACCGTCGAGGAAGCGGTCCACGTTGCCCGTCTCGCTGTTGGTGCGGACATCCTTGACCATGCGGTAGGGATGCAGCACGTAACTGCGGATCTGGCTGCCCCACTCGATGCTCTTGCGCTGGCTGTGCACGGTGGCCGAGGCCTCGCGCCGACGCTCGAGCTCGGCGGTGTACATCTTGGCCTTGAGCAGCTTCATGGCCATGGACTTGTTCTTGTGCTGGCTGCGCTCGCCCTGGCAGCAGACCACCGTGTTGGTGGGCAGGTGGGTGATGCGCACGGCGGAGTCGGTGGTGTTGACGTGCTGACCGCCCGCGCCACTGGCCCGATAGGTGTCGATCTGCAGGTCGCTGTCGGCGATGGTGATCTCGATGTCGTCGTTGATGGCCGGATGCACCGCCACAGATGCGAAGGCGGTGTGCCGCCTCGCCGCCGCGTCGAAGGGCGAGATGCGCACCAGGCGGTGCACGCCGATCTCGGCCTTGAGATAGCCGTAGGCGAAGGGCCCTTCGAAGCTAAGGGTGCAACGGGTGATGCCGCCCTCTTCGGCCTGCTGCTCGTCGACGATGCTGGCCTTGTGGCCTTGGCGGTCGGCCCAGCGCAGGTACATGCGCTGCAGCATGTAGGCCCAGTCCGCAGCGTCCTTGCCGCCCGCGCCGGAGTTGATCTCCATCATGGCGTCGGCGTCGTCGCCTTCCTCGCCCAGCATGCGCTGGAACTCGAGCTTGCGGACCCGCTCTTCGATCTCACCGAGCTGCTCGACGGCCTCGGCCGCGCTGTCCGCGTCCTCTTCTTCGTCGGCGAGCTCCATGAGCACCTCGAGGTCTTCGTAGTCCTCGGCCACGGCCCCGAAGGCCTCGACGATACGCTCGAGGTCTGCCTTCTTCTTCATCAGGCCCCGGGCGCGATCCGTGTCGTTCCAGAAGCCCGGCTCCCCTGCTTGCGCCTCCAACAGCGCGATCTGCTCGCCCTTGCCCGCTACGTCAAAGATGCCCCCGGAGGGCTTCCACGCGTTTGCCGAGGGACTTCATCCTGGAGCTGATCTCGTGGGGGATCATGGCCGTGTTTCCTCTGGGGTGGACAGGTCTGCGCAAGGTAGCACTCCCCTGCCCTGCTGTGCCAGGGTTCGGGGCGTTCCTTGGTCTACCCGCGAGAGAGGGATCAGCCGCAGACGCTGTCCTCGTAGACGAAACGATTGTCGCCTTCGTCGCACTCATCCAGCACCGCCTGGCCTGTGCCGTCGTCGTCCATGGCCATGATGAAGCCGCCATCACCCAGCTCTTCCGGGGTCAACTCGACGACGAAGCCCTCAAGGCCAGTGCCGGCTGCTAGAGCGTCCAGCGTGCCCGTACGAACCGCGGTGGCCACCCCACCGTCCACCATGTACAGCGCCCAGGGCACCCCGGCGCCCACATCGGCTGCGCCCTGGTTGAACACCTGGAACGACAGCTTGATGGGGCCCTGCTCGCAGGATGCGACGCACATGTCCGGCATGTGTACAGACAGGTTGGGGAGGTCCGGACCGTCCACCGCCGGGCGGGCTCGGTAGACGTTGTGCACCTGCCAGGGCGGGTCGGGAACAGCGGGCACATGACCATCGGGGTCGATGTTGGTGACCGCGAAGTCGTGTACGTGCCAGGTGGGCCCGCTCCTGGGCCAACCGCTGCCGCCGTGGCCCAGCACGGTCACGCCCCTGCCGCCGGTGATGCCGTAGTCGTTGGACGTGTAGATGATCTCAGCGGAGCCGTCGTTGTCGACATCTGCCACAACGGGGAACTCCCAGAGTGTGCCTGATGAGTGGTCCCCTGTAGAGAAGCGGACGGTTCCGGTGGCGCCATCGAAGATGTAGACCTGCTCCTGGTCAGCGTACAGGATCTCGTAGGCGCCATCGGCGTCGAAGTCGTAGCCTGAGCAGGCCGCCAGGCCGGAGCTGTCGTCGACGATCTGGCTCCAGACCACGGTGCCGTCCAGTTCGCAGAGGTTGAACTCGCCGGTGCTGGCCCAAGCGATCTCCACCGTACCATCGCCGTCGAAGTCCGCCACACACGGGGGGCCCGGCCGGGTAGAACCCACACTGCTCGAGACCAGCAGGGTGCCGTCGGGGTCGTAGATGTGAAGGCTGCCAGCAGCCACCATGGCGACCTCACCCTCGGGGTCGCCGTCGAAGTCCAGGATGGCGGCCCAGTGGCCGCGGCCACCGGTCAGGGAGGCGCTCCACTCCCGAGTTCCCGTGCTGCCGTTGAACACTCCATCGCCCAGGATGATCTCCTGAACGCCATCCAGATCGATGTCCCCAACTGCCGGCATTCTGTAGCGGATACCGCTCTCGAGGACGAGCTTGTACAGCAGGGTACCCGTGGGGCCAGCGAGCACCAGGTCATCCGCGATGATCTCCGGGGTCCCATCGCCGTCGAGATCAGCCACCGTAGCCTGGGGCTCGCTGGCCTTGGTCGAGTCCGACGATCGCCACAGTTCGTTGCCGTCCGCATCCAATGCCACCACATGATTGGAAGTGTCGAAGGCCACCACGTCGGTGACCCCGTCGTTGTCGATGTCCGCCAACACCCCGCCCGCCGATGCGTTGAAATCGCTGCGGGTCCACAGCTCCACGCCCGTGGCACCGTCCAAGGCCACCAGGGTTCCCACGATGAATCGCGAACTCTCGCAGACCACCGTGACCACGTCAGGGGTGTCGTCCTGGTCCACATCACCGTCGCCGTCATCGTCGGTCAGGTTGCCCACCAACGGGGCGGTGATGGCGTTGTGTACGCTGCTGTCGCTGCTCAGACCGCTGTAGTTCCACTCCACCACGACATCCCAGGGATCGGTCACCGTGCCGGCCCAGCTGCCGGCCGTGCACTCGGATTGGATCTCGACCTCGCAGGCCGAGGCTACGGCGACATCGCAGTCCGGGAGACCAGCGCTGTCAGCCGTGTCCACCGGCGGCCCCTCGCTGCTGTCGGCGGTGTCTACAGGCTCCGTGCTGGTGTCCGGCGGGGCGGGCTCTTCCCCGTCCTTGGTGCCCTCGAGTTCGTACTCGGTGCAAGCGGACAGCCACAACGCAAGCATGGACAGTCGGAACATGGACGCCTCCCAGGCTCATCATGCCATGGTTTGGTGCCGCCACTGGCGGATATTGGGACGAATCTGACCACGGGAGGCAGCACTCTTGTGTCGTGACTATGCCTCGAAGGGGGCGGCCGGGATGAATGTCGCGCCAAGACGCAAAGGCGCAAAGCTCCCGTTGAGGCGTCATGGGCTGTCGTGTTCCGCAGCGGCGCGTTGCGACGTGTTCCGAGGGGCTTCCGCTCCTTGGTTCACACGACACCGCACCCTGCAGCGATACCGACGAGGCAACCAGCGCTCGGGCTCGGGAAGGCGAGGCGAAGCACGAACGGAGCGGATGCCCCAAAGAACGATGCTTCTTGCCGCCCTGACAGCACACCCCGCCAAGAAGGCCCACGCTCTGCGTCTTTGCGGCTCTGCGCGAGACAAACTGCAACCCCGCCTGCCGTCACAACGCTCCGCCCCGCCCCTCACCGCCCCGGCAACCCCACCAACAACTTCCCCGCCGCTGCCTGCATCTCGGCCTCTTCGGCGTCGTCACCGTGGTCGTAGCCCAGCAGGTGCAGGAATCCGTGCACCAGCAATACCTGGACTTCCCGGGCCGTGCTGTGACCCCGGGCGTCGGCCTGCCGCTGGGCGGTGGGAATGGAGATCACCACATCGCCGAGGATCTCGTCGTCGGGATCGGCGCCCTCCCCTTCGCGCTGGGCGAACGCCAGCACGTCGGTGGGGGCGTCCTTGCCCCGGTAGTCTCTGTTCAAGGTGTGGATGAACGCGTCGTCGCACAGCACCAGGCTGAGCTCCGCGTCGAGCAGGTCGGTGGCCGCCAACAGTGCGTGGGCGTCCGCCGACACAGCGCTGCCATCCCACTCCACGGCGTGCAGGCTCAGATCGACCGGCACTATTCTTCCCCCTGATCGGTGACTGCCTCGGTCTCGATGGGGATGGCCTGTGACGAGTCGTCCTCCCAATCGTCGGGCAGCAGATCGTCGTCCTCGGCGCGAGGGAGCACCTCGATGGCTTCTTCGTTGCCCAGGGGGTTGATCAGCTCGAGGGTGATGACGCCCCTGGCTGGCACGGGAGCGGGCTCGTCGTCGTGGGTGTCGGTCACCGCCGCGGGGTACTCGATGCGGTGGTGGTAGATGCTCATCATGACCTCGGAGAAGGCCTTGCCGATGGTGTACAGCTCCTTGAGGGTCAGGGAGCAGTCCTCGAGCTGGCCGTCGTTCATGGCTTGGCTGATGAGATTCTGGATGACCTGCCGGAACTTCTCGGGGGTGGGCTGCTTGACCGCCCGGCAGGCGGCCTCGACCTTGTCGGCAAGGTGCAGGATCCCCGCTTCGCGGGTGTCTGGGCGCGGCCCTGGGTAGCGGAAGTGGGCTTCGTCGACCACCACGCCTTTGCCCGCTTCCTGCTGCGCTTTGTTGTAGAAGTAGCGCACCAGGCCGGTGCCATGGTGCATGCAGATGTTGTCGATGATGGGCTGCGGCAGCCGATTGTGGGCGGCGATGCGCGCCCCGGCGTGGATGTGCCGGATGATGATACCCGCCGACTTGCGAGCGAGCAGCCGGTCGTGGGGATTGACCACGTCTCGCTGGTTCTCGACGAAGTAATGGGGCTTGGTGATCTTGCCGATGTCGTGGAAATAGGCAGCGACCCGGACCAACAGCTTGTCGGCGCCGATGGCCTCGGCGGCGCCCTCTGACAAGGAGCCCACGATGACGCTGTGGTGGTAGGTGCCCGGCGCACGCAGCATGAGCTGACGAAGCAGAGGATGGTTCAGGTTGGCCAGCTCGAGCATCTTGTACTCGGTGACGAAGCCGAACTGCTCGAACAGCGGGATGAGGCTCAGTGCCATCATGGCCGAAAGGATGCCGCCAGAAACGGCGAAGAGCATGTCCCAGGCCAGCAAGGAGAAGCCCATGGTACTGGCGGTGCCCTGGTGCAGCGCCAGCAGGTCGATGAGCAGCACCACCGCCCCGTTGACCACCGCGGTCTGGACACCCGCACGCAGCACGTGGGCGCGCTCCTTGGCGTGGGCCACACCGCCCGCGGCCGCGACGCTCGAGATCAGGAAGAACAGGGTGTAGAACACCTGCTGCTCCATCATCACGCCCGCCAGCAGTGAAGCGACGATGGCGAAGACCAGCGCAGTCTCCCCATTGGCCAGGATACGCACGAGCATGGCGCCGCCGGCCACCGGCACGATGTACCAGATGCTGGAAGGTAGCGGTCCTCCACCGGAGCCCTGCGCCACACCGGCACCGATCTCCAGCACCAGGCGCGAGAGGGCCAATACCAGCACCAGGATGAAGGCCATGGCCAGCAGCTCGCGCATCTTCAGGCCGAAGTTGCGCATGTAGTTGCTGCCGTACAGGTAGAAGGTCGAGATGACGATGACGCAGAAGGCCAGCAGTGACAGCGCCAGGGCCACGGTGTTGCTGCTGCCCTTGACCTCAGCGAGGCCGCCGAGCATCTCGACGTGCCGCTGGCTGAGGACATCGCCGGCGCGAAACAGCATGGTGCCCTGCTTGACCTGAATCTCCACCGGCAGCACGTCGCCTGCGGCATCGCTGCGCCGGCGCTCGGTGATGTCGGGCCGCGAGGTGACGTTGGGACGCACAGCCGAGCGGGCGATAGCCGCAGCGGCGCGCTCGGCCTCGGTCCCCAGGGCGGTGGGGTCGTGCTCGAGCACATACAGGGCCAGATCCTGGCGGGCTTCATCGACGGTGACCACGTCGTCCAGGCGGTCGAGCACCACCTCCCTGCGACCGTCCGAGGTGATGCGGTTGACCGCGATGACCTTGGTGTCTGGGGGGACGATGCTGCTGTCGGTGACCACGAGGCGGCGCATGGTCACGCCGATGAACTCGTTGACCAGCGCCTCGAGGGCAGGGTCGAAGCCGGCCCTCAGCAGGGCGGCGATGTGGTCTACGTCCACCGCCAGCTCGAGGGTGGTGTGGAACTCCCGGACGATGAGATCGAGCTGTTCCTGGCTGGGCTCGGGGGGGGGCGCCACCTCGGCATCCTCGCCCTCGGGGGCACGAGCGGCGTGGAGCTTGCGGCGGGCCGCGTCGAAGGACAGGGAGACTCGGTTCTGAAGGCGGGCACCGAGGGTGGCGTCCATCTCGAACACCGGGGGCACGGTCTCCCGCGCTTCGAACTGCTGCTCGGCGGTGTGGTCCCAGTCGATGTAGGAGAACGACACCGGCGCCAGCAGGTCGTAGGGCGCCACGTCGCCGAGCCCGAAGCTCTGCTCGGGCACCCTGACCTGATCCATCATCAGCAGCGCCGCCAGGGAACAGACCCCCAGCAACAACAGCGCCCGCACCATGGCACCTCGTTCACGCCAGCCGCGAAGGATGGGGGAGCGGCCGAGGACCTGTAGCCTACGCTTCCAAGTCACCTTCGACCTCCTGTTCCGGCCGGGCCGGAGCTGGGGACTCATCCGGAATGTGCTCGCCCATGGCGGCACGCTCGGCGCGGGTCTTGCGCTCGTAGGCGTCGATAATCTCGGCCACCAAGCGGTGGCGCACCACATCGGCCTTGGTGAAGCGCACCTCTGCGATGCCCTTGATGTGTCGCAACAGACGGGTGGCTTCCACCAAGCCGGAGATCTGACCGTGGGGCAGATCGATCTGGGTGACGTCGCCGGTGACCACCGCCTGGGTGTCCTGGCCCAGGCGGGTCAGGAACATCTTCATCTGCTCGGAGGTGGTG
>Ga0307987_1000932_pt1 | contig 16695 bp, 9 predicted proteins | sample EllFjometagen181_FD_203157 | JGI IMG/M metagenome (GOLD analysis project Ga0307987, IMG submission 203157) | Marine microbial communities from Ellis Fjord, Antarctic Ocean - #181 | ecosystem: Environmental > Aquatic > Marine > Unclassified | place: Southern Ocean | collected 2014-10-08
TATACATTCATAAAAAAAAACGGTAACTTTTTTCATTTTCGTTTGACTTAACGATGGGTATTTGATACTTTTCTTCTTAAACGGGGTAGAAAACCCCATAATTACAATTGCTGGGTTCGATCCGCTTCTGTATACGATCCGTACCATACGGCAATCCGTCCGCCCCCGCCACCGGATGCATTCATCCTCCCATTGCCGCCATCAGCAGTCATGGAGCCTGTACCTGTAAATGCATCCGCAACCATGAGGATACCTCCACCTGATCCTCCGGAGCTGTGGGCTCCCCAATAATCTTCTCCGTTGGCGTTGATAGTGCCGTTGAGGAGTATGTCGCCATCGGCGTCAATGCGCGCCAACCCGCCTCCATACCCTCCAGGACCATAGATCGAGGCACCACCGCCGCTTCCCGGCAGTGCTGGTGCATTGGATGATCCGTAGGGAATGAGTCCACCCGGGTACCCGTCGCGACCACCAAAGGTGCCGCCGTGCCAACTATTCGGACCTCCACCAGGTCCCCATCCAGCGCCAGTGCCATCTATTTTATCCCCTCCGGCCCACCCTCTGCTTGATGCATCTATCATGGCGCCTTGCGCAAGCGTGAGGTTGTTACAGCGAACCAATACGGATGCCCCATTCGTGGGATCCGAGTGCAGGGTGAAAATCGAGTTGGTGGCTAGAGAAATGTCTCCTGTCACATCTACCAGCGCACCGTAGTCGACTGTGGATGCATTGGTGCTTCCGGCATACGCCGTGAACCGTCCACCATTCGTCAGCACCATATTGCCACCCACTTGAAGGGTGCTCAATTGTGGTTCACCGAAGAATACCACATGAAACATATTTGTCACGAGCGTACCGCCAATCTGGAGTTGTCCTTCGGTACCCTCTAGTTTCAGATCGTTAGCAACAGTGAGAGTCATGCCTGCTTTCGGGAAGCGTATCCACGAATTGCTCACAGTCAGGCTAGTAGGGGACCAAGCGCTTACCTCGCTCAACTGTCCGTTCAAGATTGTGATGTTGTCGTCAAGTAGTGTGTTATCAGGGAAATATAGGGTCCCTATATCGCCTTTTTCGCCCACAAAGGAAGGCTCCCCAGGTCTAACGTCGAACTCCACATGCTGCACGTCACCGGCCTGTTGAAGCCCTGTGTCATAAACAAGGGCAATTCGTCCGCCACCACCGCTACCGGCCGAGCCAGTCGTTGAACCTCCCAGTCCCCCATTAGCGGAGAGTGTGCTGTTGGTGCCCGCGAATGTACTGCACGAGATATAGATGGACCCGCCGGAACCACCAGATGAGTGGTTGGCGCCGCTAGGTCCTCCCTTGGCTGTAATCGTACCGTTGATAATAGCATGATCAGCCTCGATTCGTACCACGCCACCGCCATCTCCGCCGGCACCGTAATTGTTGGCGCCACCGCCACTGCCAGGTTCAACCGGGGCCATTGCTGAATCGTACGGCAAACTGTTATAGTGAGCTTGGGAGTATGCCTTGGTTGCACCTCCGAATCCACCATGGCTGCCCGCGCTCGTTCCACTTTTGAATATTCCTGCCCCTGGACCAAAGCCGGAATAGCCTTTTGCTCCGCCGCTATATCCTTTGGTGTCAACGTCAATGCTCCCGCCGTTCACGGCCAAATTGGTGCACACAATCCAGACTCTGGCGTCAGGTATCCAAGGCGCGTTGGTATCGCTATTTACCTCGTGTGTCATGGTTCCGCTATTGATTGTCACGGTTGTCGCTGTTAGCTTTGTGCTCCAATTGGTGAACGACAGCGTGCCGCCTCCCATTGTAAACGATGTCAGCTCCGGCGTCGCGTTGGCGAGTGTTACGGCACCACCATTAATGATGACGTCGTCGCCCGCCTGCGGTAAGCCATTGTCCCAGTGTGCCTCGTTCCAGTTTGCATCTGAACCGTCCCATGTGGTTGTTTCAGAGTGGAGGTATGTGCCTGCCGTAAGCAGTAGCAAGCCCAGGAAAGCTGCCAAATTTATTATTCTCTTTTTACTCATCTCTGTCTCCTTTTATTTGCCACGGGTTTACACCCGTGGTTACATTATGTCGGGCTGTTAGCCCTTTTCTGAGATGATCAGCATTTATCATTTATAATTCACAATTCAATTAATTTTGCTTGTCTAACCATCTAACTAAATCTTTGCTTTATCAACACATTGTTCAAGTGCATGATAAGCCTTTTTATAATTATGTAAAGCGATAATAGTCTACATTATATTAATAATCAATAAAAAACCTTATAGTTGTTTCCTTTGGAATATTTCTTGCCATACGCTGATGCATCGCGTTGACACGCGCGACAGGTGCATCGTGTCACGCGTGCGCCACCTCTAGCTCCAGGGGAGCAGGCGTTTGTCTTCTACCTTACCGAAATCACTGTGCCAGGCGCAGGCACATCGAGGTCATACAACACCACATCGTTGCCATTGCCACCGACATAGGTGATCTTGGCCGTGCCAATTCGCCCAGAGGCATCGAAGGTGACCGTGGCACCTTCGGCTAGGCCACTAAATGTGCCGCCGATCGTTTCCGGGCCGATGCTGTTGACAATCGTTGCCTGTCCACCTTGCATGGTGCTCGTGGCCACTACAGTCAGAATAGCGTCGGTTAGGTTGAGCTGGCCGGCCAGCGATACCTGATCGTACAGGCTTCCCGCCGTTGTGCCACCAACACGCACGCGTAGCTCGGCCCCGCTCTGCAGCGTGACAAGGCTGTTGGTGTCTGTCCCAGCGCCAAGCGTCAGAATCCCGGTTCCCGAGGTGCTACCCGCCGCCAGCGTGCCGCCCGACTGAACGATCACTTCGGGATCGTTGATGCTCCGCCCTGGATCGTACAGGCGCATCAGGACGGTGCCTTCGCCGCGTAGCATGGCGCCGTCGGCGATAAGCAGGTCGCTTGAGCGCGTATTATTGACATCGGTCATCAGAAGCGTCGCGCCGGACTGAATCTCTGCCACTTCGCCGGATGAGATGCTCAGTTTTACGCCAGCATTGACGTCGCGAAACGTTAACGTGTTTCCGGCCTTAACCGTAAGAGACCCGATATTGTAAACGGCGTAATACGTATAGCCTAAGATAGAGAGGTCGGCATCGCTGTAGCCTTGTGTGCTTGTTTGAATCATCGCCTCAGACGCTTCCACTACGAAATCACTCAACAGGTCATAGCTCGTGCCGTTGGGCTGCGCCACCCCCCCGACCGCAAGAGGTTGGAGTTGCAGGTGTGATATCACACCCGTGTCGGGCTCATCAAAACGGACGGTCGTGTTGGATCCACCCGTCGAATTGTCGCCAAGCACGATGGTGGTGCCGGCGCCCTGCACGTGAAGCGTGCCGCTGCCAAAGTTGTTGTTACCCGTCATGATGAACCTCTGGTTCACTGCGTAGTCGACTGTGAAGTCGACATCAGGATTACCCGCTGTGCCGCTGATATCCCCCATGAGCGCGGTCAATCGTCCGGTTGCCAGAACCGGATCGGCAATCTTCAGGTCCGGACGAATCTGGTGAGTAGGCGGGTTGCCCGCTGCGGCACAGGAAATGGCGATGCTGCCGGTTGAACTGTCGAGCGTCAGCGTGTTGTCCCCGACAATGAAGTAGGTTGAAATAGATCCCGGGTTAATGGTGATTCCAGCGACCGTCGCATCAACGTCTAGCGTAACCGTGCGGGGCGTCACACCGAACCCGCCGGCGCCAAATAGAACACTGTCGGCGTCGCTGTTGGGCACCGTGTTGGGATTCCAGTTGTTGCTGTCGTTCCACGTGCTATCGGTGGTATTGGTCCACTCAATGGTTCCGGCCGACACCGTCGCTGCGAAGGATACGATGCTCACCAGTGCGATCGCACTCGTTCTGATTTTCTTCGATATTATTTCCATTGCGCCTCCTCTAATTTTATGTATTTTTTTCATCTCTGTCTCCTTGATTTGTGTGTTTTTCTGCGAAATTCGTTGTTCGTTGATCGCTAGGACACTGCCGTGGGCAGAACAAAAGAAACTGTAAACGGTAAATGGTAAACGATTGAGTTGCTTCGCAACTTATTTATATAAATACTGCAAGAGGCATTCTTCAATTCAGCATTTAGCATTCATCATTCATAATTCTTCTTGCTTTCAGCCCTTTCGAAGAAACCGTTAAACGACCAACGACCAACGAATTTCAGCATTTGTAATTAGTAATTTGTCATTACGTAATTGATTTCTGCCCTTTATAATTATGTAAAACAATAATAGTCTACATTATTATTATAGTCAACTAAAAAAACAGACAACATCCTTTTTGATTAGGAAAAAGAGTTGACAGGGTGTTATTAGGGATTTGGAAAGGGGTTAGTTTTTTTTTAATTGTTTTAATGTTGAAAGCAGAGGGCGGCATAGCCGCAACCAAAAGAATTAAACGCAAAAGATGAAAAATCTCAAAGAAGAGTCTTAACCTCAAGGTTGGATGGGGTAACGCAAGCTTCCAGGTAGGCCACTCGCTACGCTCATTTCTGTCGAAAACTCCAGCCGCACTTCCGCTGGTCGTGTGCAAGTGAAGACGCCTACAACCTAGACTCGTAGCGAAGCTTAAGAGAGGCTGGAGTTTACGACAGCAACGCAGTGGCCTACGTTGTGCTACCTTAAAATTTGCAAATCAGTATTATTTTGCAAGAACGGGAGTGATACTCGAGTTTACGAGAGGGGCTTTAACCATTAAAGATAAACAATAGGGTGAAGCAATGAACGTAGTGAATGGCCTATTCCTCATTATCATGAAAAGTTGACAGGTGTGAAATTGATTTGGAAGTTGTTGATAGTTATATTGTTCGAAATTATTAAAATAAAAATTGACCATAAAAAACAAGAAAACGAAAAGTTGTAGTATAAAGCAGTAGGATGCATTACAAACCTGACAGTAAACTAGTTGATTTTATATTTTTCTTTTAATTCACTTTTGAAAATATTTAAATAGCCGCCAGGAAGTCTCGGCTTGAAAATATAAATCTCCATGATTTTGCCAGTCAAACCACAACCTGAAATTGTCAATTTGTCGTTTTCAATTAGGAATTTTCTCCCGATACCGATAGCAGTTGATTTCATGGGTATTCGATAGAACTCTTTATTACAAGACGCTAAGTCTATTTTATCTCTGCCAATCTCAGCTATACCCAAGGCTAAGCCTAGAGTATCCGGTCCAGCTTCGTTGCATATCACTACAATACGATTGTTTTTCACGCTAAGTTTTGACTTTTCAGATGGCACTTTAACCACAGCAAGAAAATCCATGGATTTACATAATTGTGGCTTTAGTGGCGCGAATAATGCGCCATTACCATCAAAAACCACCGCTGGGACACCATCCTTTTCTAGAATTGATGGACTAATTCCTTTTCCCGGAAATTGCGTTAGATTATGACCATTACCGGAAAGGTCTTTCCATTTGACTACTTCGTCCTTGTCATTTGTTTCCACGCCCTGCACCGCATCATAATGCGCCAGGATATACTCTTTAGGAATCTCCAATTGCGGGGGTGCTGGGATTTTGATCGCATCTGGAACCATCTGAATACCTTTACCGGGTGCAGTATGCGGAATCAATTCGTATTTAAGCGTAACAGCTCTTTCCGGTTCAAGTTTATTCGGCAAAGCAACTTGTAGGTTGCGGCAATAGGTAATGCCAACCTGAATGGATTTGATTTTTTTAGCTTTTTGAACAATTGTCTGCGGCTTATCGAAAACAATATCCACACTGCCGTCTTTACGGCCCAAAGTGATTTTAGTAACGCCGTCAATTTTTTCCGCCGTGTTTTCTTTGCCGTCAAACATGACTTTTAAGTCATCCGTAATATGCATTGGAATCGTTTCGTACAGTTCTGTAAAGAATTCCGGCTTATCTGTAGTCAAAGTCAGTTCAGACACAAAACTTTTGTCCTTGAAAGTATATACACGTTGATAAGCGATATTCGCTTCGGTGATAACTTTTTGGTGAGGCAGTTTCTTAACCATTTCTCCGTTGATAGTCAGTGAATTGTCCTTGAGTTTACTTTTGGGCCAAGTGGTGCGTGCTGAAGTAATGATTTTGCCTTTTGTGCTCTTGCCGACAATATGATTGTTTGCCCAGTCGCGCCAGCCTGGAATATAGACGGTACGATTTCCGAGTTTTATTTCTTGCGCCGTATAACTTTCGTAAGCGGTCATACGTCCAAGCAGGAAAGTGCCGGTTGGAGTCCATAGCGCACTGAGTCCGCCTCCTGCGAAACCATTGAACCAGCCACCTTTGTTTTTCAGCATGCCACGATAATTGGTTCTGCCATCATCGCTAACTACTGCAGAACCGGCATAGAATATCGCGTAGTAAGTAGGGCGACGCACACAGAAAAACTCATTGTTGAAGTTTTTGGTAAAATTATCTTTGGTCAACACCGGAAGGGCATATTTTTTATCCAGTTCCTGTTGGATCTTGCTCTCATCCTGATGATAAATATAATCCGGTAGATGCAGAACCATTCCCCAGTCGTGCATTCTGCCTTTTTGTCCTTCGCCGCCACCCCAGGGAAAAGCTTTTGCTATACGAGGGCTAGGACTCATTGACCATTTTTCGTAGGAGGATACTGGCTGGTTTTTTATTTTTTCACGATACTTACGCAGAAAGCTGACAGACTCTGGGACGTCGCAGACAAAATGCGTCTCGCGTCCCTTATACTGGTCGTTGGCAAATGAGCTTGGGCAACGGTCGTTGAAATGACTGGGGGATATCCATTTGCCACTTGGCATCGGTAAAGACATGTAATTCTTCAATTGATAGCTGTGTCTTAGTAGAGCAAGGATGTTTTTATCTTTAGTGATCGAATAGAGTTCCGCCATACGATGCAGAGCAATGCCGTTATATGAGCCGTCGGGAGCCCGCTTTTTACCTTCCCAGTGATGTCCGGCCGGGCTAAGTTCAGGACCAAATACAGTCAGATTTAACCACTTAGTATAAATCTCTTTAATACGCTTATTGCTGGTGGCTTCCCAGGCGTAATAAGTGCCAACCGGAACGCTGAACCGCATATTAATGGGCCCCATTGGTCTGCTCATATCGATTCTTTCGGAAAAGTTCAACAAGCCTTCACTCCATGCTTTGTAAACTTTTCCCGGCAGTATATCTTTAACTTTGAGTAAAGTAAAAGCATTAAATGTCAGGCTGAATCCGGCGATACCACCGTGCACCCCATATCGTCTTCCAGTTTTTGATTTTGACCTAGCGTCATTATGTTTCTCGTAATAAGAATAAGCGTTCTCTGTCCAACAGATCAGATCAGTAATTGAAATTACCGCGGCACGGGTAGCGATGGTTTTATCTTTGTAATAAGGATTCCATTCCGCGTTATTGCTGTATGCCCAGGCTAAAAGGTTGGCACTAGTTGGATGTCCGGGTATCCACATTTGTCCTTTGCTCAAGGCATGACGCTTGTCTTTCAAAAAATTTTGAGATAATTTCTGGTCCTCCCGCCAAATATTCTTCCACAGAAAATCATCCGCTGGCAATGTTACCGTAGCAGCGACAAAAGGCAATAGGGGCGTGTAGCCGTTAACCAGATACATATTGCGTTTTTCACTTCCGGCTTTAAATTTTTTAACATCAACCGGCTGAAGTTGCGAGTCAACATCAGCCTTTTTGATTGTTTTTAAATAATCCGCCAACGTTTTTTCCCAAGGGTATTGCCATTTAGGTTCGGATGCTCCACATATAGTGATCACCGATAAAAATAATGCTATAATGATTGTTTTCATAAGCTCTTTTTTAATCCTTGAAATTTCAGAATTTTCTTTTGTCAACAAGTAGATTATGAATTGAACAGGAAGCCCTAAGTAATGTCTATATATCTACGCCAACGGGCGTAAGTTGACCAGCATTACGGCGAATTTATCCAATGGTTGGAGAATGTCAATTTTGCACAGATTACGATCGCCTATCTTGCCCCGCCTGGTCACCTCCAGAGTACGGGTTTCATCCAGAATCTTAACCTCAAACCGGCTTCCGCCTTCCCATGGAAGGTTCTCCAAGTTGAGCTCAACCACCTCACCGGCAGCACGAAAGCGACTGATCATAATGTTGACCTCACTACCATCTTTATTGATACCCGCTAGTATGGCATGCCCTTTGCCATGATTGGTGCCTGTTGTGGCAAGACGTTTCGGCGTATCCAGAAGCTGGGCGAAGGCTAGGAATGCGTAGTAATTCTTCTGCGGTCCTCCCCAACAGTCGAAGAGTCCCCACCATCCTTCCTTGGCCCAGTAAAAATTGGCCACGTCGATGTGGTGGTCTTGCATGCCTATTAACATCTCGGCATCGAAAGAGGCACCTATATGGTTGGTAGCTTCAATGAAGACATCTTTGCCCCATTTTGCGGTTTCATTCACCCAGTGCCATTCGTTGTGCGGGTGGTGGTTCCACTCGTTAAGATGACTCTCGGTCTTCTTCAAACCGCGGCGGTCCAATTCTTCACGTAATGACTTGCTGCATCTGAAGATGTGACTTGTGGTGTCAGAATAAGAGTGCCAGGCGATGAAGTCGAGAGGGAGTTGGTGTTCGTCTACATAATCGAGGAACTTAGTGTCAAATGGGATATCCTTGTCATTAGCTGCTGTGAGCCAGTCTACTCCTCCGTTGATGATATCACATCCTATCTTAAGCTTAGAGTCATGGGCGTGTATAGCTTTTGCTGTGACAGCGTATAATTCAAACCATTCCTCGTCGGTACCGGTCCATAACGTGGGCTGAACCCAGGGCTCACACCATATTTCCCAGTATTTGATGCCATGACGGAAGCCTTCGGCCCAGCCTTCGTTGTAGTGGCGAATGATGTTGATACAGATCCTCGCCCAGCGATCGTAATCCTTTGGGGGATGGACAAAATATTTGCGTCGCTTATAGTGCTCAATGCTCTCCCCGAGACGGAAGACGATGTTGCTTCCCACGTCAAGGATGGATTGAATATAGTCGTCGCTAATGGCGAAGTTGTAGTTATCCGGGTCGTCGATATCGGCATCAAAGCGAGGAAAAATGTAGTGTATATCTACCGCCCCAGGAACTGCGAATGGGCAGTCGTGAAGACGAGTGTATGGTATCTTGAGCTCCCGGTGCCACTCCGACAGATCTAACATTCCGCTCATGGTAATGGGACCCAAGTTGACTCCGTTTAGAGGCTTGATTTGACCAATGATTTTATCCAGGTCCACACTGAATTTGTGAAACCGTTCCTCGCTCATATGGATATCCTGTTTAAATGCTGTATTATTTTCATGTTTTATTATTAGCTTATATATTTTTCCACTATCATCCCGTAATTTATGGAATTTAACGTTTTACAAACTCTTTTAAGCTTGAAACCTGCCCGAAATAGTTTGATTTTTTCTTTAGTATTTACTGTTCTATAAACTGAATTGGTCCAAAGGCATTTTGGTCACTGCTGCTTTTGCTGCCGTTGCAATTTAGTCTCTGGTATTCCCGGTCCGTACGATCGATTACCCGGTGTCGGGTGAAATTCCCAAACCATTTATTGGCAGTTCCTGGTTCCAGACATTTGTCAAATGTTGTATATGGAATATATACCTCTAAGGTCCAAGAATCTTTATCTATATTAGAAGCTGCTTTTATTCCTTTGGAGTTCCAGCTCATGTCTCTTACGTAACTGTCGAATATTGCTCCCTTGCTATTAATAATAAATTGATAGTATTCGGAACGTTCGCCTGTCACATCCAAAAATATTTCTACGTTATCATCCCACCAAATATTAGATCCATCCCGCGATTCAGCTCCGTATTTCGCTTCCATTTGTTTTGGAGTAGGTTCTGTCATTTTAAATGCAAAAGTGATTCCGTCCCGAGTCCATACTGACTTTAATTCCGTAGGAAATCTTGGTTTCGCTCCATCCGTTTCGCTAATAACAAAACCAAAGCCGGTAACGTCTTTCCAGCATTTATCATCAAGTTTGCCGTCGATTTTCGGATCTTCCGGAACCTGATAACTTTTCAAAGTCTGGACTCCTATTCCTTCAGATATCAGCATGGATTCAGCAAAGAACTCTTCCAGAGGAGGAGCCAGGTAGTCCAAGTGTTCGGTGACTATCGGGTCGTTCTTGGCTTCCTTGCGAGCTTTTGCAAAAAGGGCTTGCATCTTTAGAACATCCTTACGGGGAAAACTTTCTTCATAAACCGATTTAGGCGAAAATTTGTGAGAACTCCAGTTGCGGTTTTCCCATCCGTCCATCTGCATGGAAATCAGCTTTTTCATAGTTTTTTCAGCTGGACCGAACATACGTTTACAGTATTCATCATAGGCTGCATCAACATCAAAATCGGGGTTCCATAAAACTTTTAACCAAGTATATAAACTGAAGTTCTGACGTGGCCAGTGATCCTTGACACCGTTAATAAAAGATCCCACAGTTTTGTCTTTATTATCTTGATAATGCTTTTTTATCGTGTGGGCATACTGGTAAGCGGCTTTGGTACGGTCAGCCGGCCAGCAGTTGTAGTGCCAGTTCTGGATCTTTCTTCCGGAAGCATCCATCCAAGCATCAATATTGTCCTGTTCCGCTTTGTTTATAACCGGATCTTTGTGTTGCGCCAGCCCTGGCATGCCACAAATCTGTACTTCCACGTTTCCTGGGAACTTGGCTCCTTCTGGAGCATAGGTGTAATTTTTATAAGGTAGAAAAATCACAGTCATATCCGGCCATCGTTTCTTTACTTCAACGGCAAGTTTATTAACAAAATCAACCATGATAGGGGAAGCAGTGCCATAAGCTCCGCCATTGTCATCCCATAATTTTTTGCAGTCTTCACATTTACATGACAATGCCATATCCTGAGGAGATACGGTTATTGATTTGCCCTGGACAATCATGCCTTTACGATCGATTGCAACTTCCGGATTAAGCTGCAGTTCAATCTCTTCCAGGTAGGTTTCTAAGGTCTTCTGGTTGCCGTAACAGAGCATCTTGAAGTTCCGTCCACCACCGCTTGCCAATTGAAAAATTTCCGGTCTGGTTTTTCCGTATTTTTTACTCCAGTCATGGGGACCGTGGACAATAATTTTGATCGGCCAGCTGTTATATGCACGCATACGAAAGTGATGAGGACCGACATCTCTGCCAACTCTTGAACCACCGGACGGGTAGATGCCGCGTTTTCTAAAATATGGATGATCTTTTACATGGGCCGGTTTTATGATTAAATCCTTACTTGTAGGAATGGATTCTCCACTCTTCCCTGGCCAGTAGAATCTGACTCCCATAAAACGTTCTACAAAATCAATAACTCCCCATGCGGTACCGACCTCATCATTTCCAACTATAAAAATTCGTTTGGGAGCCGTTTTGATTTCAAATCCTTCAATGGGCATTTTTGTGCCTTCTAATTCGGCTTTTTTTGCTTCCGGGCAGTCTCCTATTATCAAAGTGGGTTTTTCCGTTAGCGTCTTAACTATTTTTATGTCAGCTCCGGTGGCATCTTTGATTGCAGAAATAAGCTCTTTTGTCGCCGTTTTAACTTGTCTTCCACAGTTCTCTCCATAGTATATTTCCGCAACAGCTTTGCCGTTTGTGACTAGGACTACCGGATTGTGCTTAGGGGTTTTTAGGATTTCTGCTGGATTCAAATCCGGGGGATTAAGCTCTGATTTTGCTGAAATGTATCCAGGTGCAAGAATCATAAAAATAATTCCAAAAAATAATATTACTGTTTTCATTGTTTTCCTTTTTTAGTGTGTTGTTTTACAACTTATTTATATAAATACTGCCAGAGGCATTCTTCAATTCAGCATTTAGCATTCATCATTCATAATTCTTTTTGCTGTCAGCCCTTTCGGCGAAGCCGCTAAACGATCAACGACCAACGTCTTCCGACCAACGAATTCCATCATTCGTAATTCTTAATTTGTCATTCGTAATTGATTTCTGCCCTTTATATAATTATTTGAATTAATAATAGTCTACATTATTATTATAGTCAACTAAAAAAACAGACAACATCCTTTTTGATTAGAAAAAGGAGTTGATAGGGTGTTATTAGGGACTTGAAACAGGGTTGAGGAAAGTTAAAAGTTAAAAGGGTAAACGTAGAACAAGAGTTAAAAGTTATGAGATAAGATCACTATCATCCCATAGAATCTTTAGTTGTATTTATCCAAAACCCTTTAAAACCAGTAGATTGGAATTTTCTTTTTCCTTTTTTTCATAGCTTGCTATCCCATAGAATTGAAGAGTAGAAATCAAGTCAATCTTCAACCATAAACCAGACTTTAGAATACCAAACAACCCAGAAAAACTGTGTTTCCACTTTGAAAGATGTTTAATAAAACGTAATAGCAGATGGGTTAACAATCCTGTCCAAACCTGCCATTTTAATGCATTCTCATTATATCCAAAAAAGTTTGTAAATTGTAGATTCTGTTTTAGTTCCTTAAAAAATATTTCAATTGCCCACCTAGCCTTATACAGTTCACTTGACTCTATAAATAAAACCTTTGTACTACAACCCTTCATTTCTTGTTTTTTATGGTTGATTATTTCTGAAGACATTTACAACGTTTTCATTTTAAACAACTTATAAAGCAGTTTTACACATGTCAACTTTTCATGACAGAATCATTTAAATGGCAAAATCATTTTTTTTAATTATTAATATTAAATTCAATGTTAATTAAAAAATTAAATACCTGACTAAATTTCGCCGCTTGCGAATATTACATTTCTTTCTTAAAAAATGATTCTGCCACAAATGATTTTGCCAATAAGTATTTTATCTTCTTTCTTTTAATAATCTGAGTTAATCTGCGAAATCTGTGGATAATACTCTTTTGGTTGCGGCTCGGCCGCCTTATGTTTTCTGTTATTAAATTTCATCTATTTATTATTGAACTGACGCATGTTCGAGTTTCTTTTTGTTGCTTGTTTTATAAAACTCAAGAAGTTTTGTTAGATTGAAATGTGCGTATGGATTATCGTATGCCTTCTTTTTTCTCGATGCATCTGAAATCCAGATATCCAATGTTTCTGGTTCAAAAATTGCATTATGCAGATTTGATTTCATTGCTACTGGGTGTTTTATTATTTCGATCATTGTAGGAACATCAATCTTGCCGTAATATTTGTGAAGACGGTCACTCAAATGTTTTTTACGGCTCCCACCGGACATAAGAACTGTATCTTCCGGAACTTTCGGCAGAAGCTCATTTTGTTCCCCAGGCTCAAGAATTAATAATTTATCTGGAGTGGCGTATATGCCAACCATATTTTTATTCTTATCTGATATCACATAATAATACTCACAGGTTCTTGGAGTATTTTTTAATATTTGCAATGCTTCTTCAACTGTTGAAGCTTTTTCCATAATTTCACGAAGCAGAAAACTCATTGGCATTCCATCCCAGTTTCCTTCACCGTGGCCTCCTAATTCACCAATTGCCAAACCTTTCTCATTCATCGCGGTAACAGTGCCTATAAACCCGATATAACTGACGCTTAGCCAGTTGTTATATTTGTCAGGCATATAAATCATTAGGCTGGCATATTTCTGAAGATTTAAGCTTGTCATATAATCCAGAACTCTGGCATGAAGTAAGCGCCCGTCTTTAGTTGCTTTTCCTCGGACAGCAAAGCCGCTGCAGTGGAACATTTCCGGGAAATAATTTACATAATAACCATCATTTTTAGACAGACCGGCTGCTTTGGTCATTGCGTCACATTCTGTAATAAAGCGTTTCGGCGTATAAGGACGTGTCCTTTTTAATACTTCTTCCATTCTAGAAAAAAACCAGTCATTCTTTTCCATGGTATACGCTCCGCCAGCAGTATATATCTTGTCAACCATAAAAGGGATCTGTGATTTATATATTTCTCCTTGAGCTGTTCCCATTTGTTCAGGTGTGCCAGACATAAATAGTACTCTTTTCCCTTGAGATTGGCAAAGCAAACCATGACCGTTCTGGGATTCAGAAACAATAGTCAATTCAGATGCACAAGTTATCTGAATTAGCAGAATAATGAAAATAAATGTATGTATTGTTTTTGTCATTTTACCATATCTCCTAAAAAGTTAATAAACGATGCCATTAATCTATCTAATTGTTTTTGTTCTACTTGTATGATGTTTTTGCCATCTGGAGGTAAAAACAGTTCTTCTGTAGCAAAAGCATTCATATTCCATTTTGTGATGTTAATGGTACCATTTTGTTTGTCAATATTGAATATTATCTTTTTAGGGATACTTCGAGTTTGGTCAAAAAGAATTTCTGCGTAATCAGATTTTTTCTTTTTGTCTGTAATTTTTAGCGTAAATGTTCCATCAGGATTTTTGATTTCTTCACATATGATATGCTGCTCCAGAAGTTGAGGCATCATTCTTGCCATTTCAACAAAGCTTTGAAGCAAAACATAATAACCTTTGCTGACTGAATTGATATATTCAGCTGGATTACTTGTTGCTTTCGCATTTAATGTTCCCTCGAAAATAGTTCCTTCTTTTGTCTGTAACCATGGGCATGAAGCATATCCCAGAGCACCTGTTCCAAGTTTGGGAATATTGCAATTCAGTGAGAATTTAGCCCCGTTTCCTCGAATAAATTTAATAATACCTGTATGATTTTGTAAATCTGCATTCACTTCAATAATATGGCACTGGTTTTCAGGAATATTATTGTTTAGCAACTCTCCAAGGTTTTTAAGAAAAATTCCCTGCAAAGGTTTTTCTTTTGCTTTTGGCTGATCTTTTGCAACGTCCAGCTTTGTCATCTTCTTATCAGTAACAAAACATGTAATACGATCAAGAATTCCCGGTAATTCTGCTATTGCTGTATAATGCCCATGCCCCTTGAGCCATTCAATTTTGTCAGACATATTCATTTCTTCTGCAAGTTCTTGGGAACATTCCGGTGGAATTACCTCATCACAGTCAGCATTTATCATCATTATTCTATCCTGGTCAGCTTTCTTGGTAAGATTTGGGGCATATACTAAAGGATCAAGTTGTTCCAAATAGGCTTTTACCTTTACTTTCTTATCTGCAGGAAGGGAATTGATTTTATCTTTCAACCAAAGAGTCTCACGTGAGTTTCCTATGATTTTATTAAAATTTCCTCCACCTAAAATAATGATTAATTTATAAAAGCGCTCATCTTTTCCTCCTGCAATGGTTGAAAGAATTGCCCCCAGGCTTATTCCTTCTAGGCTTATTTTTGTAGGATCGACTTCCGGTCGTGAAGCAAGAATATCGTATGCTCTTGAAATTTCTGATGTTCCCTGCTCAATACACCCCATAAATTTTAAGGCCACATCTGGACTTTTTTTCATCTTTTTTTTCCAGCCATTTACATTTCTGGGTCCGTAACTTGGCATATAAGGCATCATAGCCGGAACACTGTGTGAGGCCAGAAAGGAACAAATCAACATGGTCAATGCCTGCTGCCCTCCAAGGATATGCATACATACTACCGCAGGAGCTTTAGTCTTTGAGTTTTTTAGGGAATTCGGCAGATAGTATTTTGCAAAAACCTTTTCCTGAGTAGGCAGGCTGTTTTTTACTGGAGTCGGATAGGTTAATTCATATACAGTATAAAGTGCGTTCTTTTCCAGCTCTTTCATTGTATAGGAAAATGAATTTCCCTTATCTGCCAATTCAACTTTGATTGCTTTTATCTTTTCTTCAGCAAAGGCTGAAGTGTTCAGCGCAATAAGTGTTAAACCTAAATAAATAAGTTTGTTTTTCATGTTTTATATTCCTTTTAAACTTTAACTATATTTCTTTTCATGGGTGGCTGATTGACTCAAGCAATACATCTTTTACATTAAATGACGGTTTTCGTTTTCCTTTTTTAGTGGTCCTGTCAAAAGTTTTACGCTTTTTCCAGACCTATTTTGTTCTCTACGAAAACAGTTTATAGTTCACAGTGTGCAGTACGCAGAAATAGTTATTGGTTTTTAGTCGTTAGCTAAGACACTGCTGTGAGTGGATAAGAACTTTGTTCCTGTTTTTCAAGTTTAAATTCCTGTTTTTGTTAAACTCTGATATGATAGTTTTATTTACTGCTTAAGTCAAATAAAAAACCAAAAAGTTCTTTATTAATACCGTTAAAATCGTCAAAATAGATAAAAGAGGGTTTTTAGTTGGCTTTTTGTTGACTATAAAGGGTCGATTGAGTATTGTTGGGTTTAAGGCAGGAAATGTTTATCTGATTCAGTTTATAGTTTCTGTGCTCTGCTCACGGCCATGTCCGGCGTCTTTGTCGAGCCGTAGTCAGGAACTGCGAAGGCTGAAGCTCGTAGAGCGAAGACGGGAGTGTCTTAACGAACAATGAACAACGTATTTTTATGAACTATGTACTTCTTTACTTAGCACGTAACACGTATAACGATTTACTTATACCCAAAAGGAATGAACAATGAAGTTTTTTACAAATCACCTATTATTGATTACAATGATTACATCAATTTCTGCTCTTAATGCAGCTGAAACATCTGAAAATGTCGACTTGTTACAAGCAGGATATTTCAGTGTTGAGAATGGCTCAATAGAGATGAAAAATGTGAATGGTAAAAATAGGCTGATCTGGAATATCAATGCCGGTCAGACGTCCAAATTATCTATTCGTAAAGATCATCCATTATTAAAGAGACTACGCTATTTTGATCGTTTTAATATGAAGTTCAATATTGTTTCTGGTA
>Ga0307987_1000934_pt1 | contig 16671 bp, 9 predicted proteins | sample EllFjometagen181_FD_203157 | JGI IMG/M metagenome (GOLD analysis project Ga0307987, IMG submission 203157) | Marine microbial communities from Ellis Fjord, Antarctic Ocean - #181 | ecosystem: Environmental > Aquatic > Marine > Unclassified | place: Southern Ocean | collected 2014-10-08
CTGGAGAGCCTTTATCCCCAAGCCCGATGGGGCCGGATGGAAACACCGTCGCAAATTCCGCCCAGGGGAACACCCCTGACAAGCAAGACCAATCACCTCTTTCAACCGTAACTGGATTTTTACCGGCTTGGCGTTTTTGAATAATCTCATGCAAATCATCCAAGTCGGATGGGACGGAGTTCTTTGCGAATTCCATGGAGCCAAGGAGTGTCTTCTCCTTGATTGTGAAACCTAAAGCAAGAATTTCATCTGAACAAGGTTGATCGCCCTTGAAAATACCACAGGCAAGCTTAGCCGACTTCTTGTCCAACATATGATGATTCATCTTCATCTTCGGCAATGGCGCAAGGTTCTCAGCGATATCCTGCCATTTTTCCATGCGGGATTCTTCAACCCCGGCTTCTTGGCAAGCAATAATGGTTGCCTCAAAGAGAGCTTTTCCGTAGCTCAACTCTGTAATACCATCCCTTAATGGAATCCAGCCCTCATAGGCTGCTCCGCAACTTGCATGGTATTTTCCGTCGTCGCCCGTTTCAAACAGAGACTCGGTATACTTGCTCGCCTCGATCATGTAAGGCAGTGCCTTTGATCGAAGAAACTGCTTGTCACCGGTGTATTCGTATTGTCTCCAGAAATCCAAGGCAATCTGCGCAACGGGGGTGTGGTTCAGGGTCTCTGACCGGCTATTGCAACCGCGACGGTCGCAAACATCAGAAACAAACGCACCATCAGCATCGAAAAGTTCTTGAGCATCTTTTTTAGCATGCTTTAATCCATTGAATCTATAATCAAGATACGGCTCGATCAGCTCGTGATGACCTGCTGCATTCAGCGGCCAATAGAGCTCCTGCTGGTTCCAGTGGAAGTAGAAGTTCCACGGCTGGACATCCCGGTTCCATGCCCATAATCCGTTTATGAACCGCCCGGGATACTCGCCTCCTTGACAGGAATTGGCGTAGTACATCGCAAGATGCCACAGGTTATCGAGATAATCATCCCCAGATTCCATAAACGAGCGAAGCCAGAATTGCTTCCACGCCTTCTTGTGCTTTCGTGTGTCTGTCGATGCGTTACTCAGCTTTTCTTTGGCGGTCGTGAGATAATCACCGGACATGGGCGATGTGAGTCCAAGCGTCAGCTCAACACACTCCCCCTTTGCCGGTGATATTTCAGCCCGTGCGGCGTGTGAATGAAGACGGGAGTAGTGTGCCTTTGTATCCGACTTCGAAGCGATCCTCATACCGACAGCAAATGTTCCACTTGCCAGGGCATGCGTGATATACATCCCCGTTTTATCCACGATAGATTCGGTTTGGCCAAGCCCGCAGGTTGCATCGCGTTTTATCATGCTGTACCAATGGGCAAACGTCCGCGAGCCAAAGCGTTCCATGTCTACAGTAATTCCAGGATTGTCTTTCAAATCGCTTTTAAGCTCACAACGCAGCAGCCCGTCATCGTAGTCCACAAACGCTTTGACCTCAACGTTCCCAAACGGCCCGGTTGCACAAAGTACCATGGACGCATCAGCAAGATTCAGTCTTGCTTCAAAATCCGAAAGATAGAAGAGGTCAAAAACGGGCATCTTGAAGTCAATAATAACACGACACCCATGGCGAAGAGTGGTGCTGCATTCTTCCTGCTGGGGACTCCAGTTTTTGAACTGGGCAAATTCCGCATCGTCCCAGAGGTCACATTTGTTCACAGCCATGTACAATCGCGAGCCTTCACACCAGCTTAGGACCCCCACATCACCATTTCCCAACGCAATTCCCTGCATAGGATCCTCAGGGGGACTCAGATAGACAAGATCATATCTTGCCACCCGGCCGGGCCAACTAATTTTCCATTTGCCTACCTTAGGATCAAAAGCATTCTTCATTTTACTCTCCTGTGCGCTGATGCGTTGTTTTGTGTGACCAAGCAAATGTGCCAAGGTTCAATTGTTGGCAGAATAAATCTTCGATAACCACCGACCACTGCCTCTGCACACAGCGACGTCTTTTTGCAATTCATGTCGTAAAAGTCGATCTCGTCGTTCTCAGTCAGCAGCATCAGTGAAACATTTTCAGCTGGGTCAAGATAGAGATTGGTCAGTGCAACCGCATGCGTCCCTGCTTCCGTCATCCGATCCCAAAGCATCACACGATGGAAAGATTCAACATAGGCTCCCAGTTTGTCACCACTAAGCCATCGCACAATACTCTTGATTTGCGTCGCTTTGGCCTGTGCCTGCAACTGACTCCAAGGAAAATAGCCCGCCACACATATTCTTCCACCAAGAGCGTTCTCAAAGATCCCAATACTGCAAGGCGCAACTTGCTGGTAAGTATAGTCGACAAGTCTGGCGAGTACTTCTGAATGATCTCCTGTCGGTTCAAGTGAAAACACCGTGCCTTTACGAAATGACTGTCGACCATCCCGGTATCTTCCAGCGTACGCTTGGTTCAGTTCATGCTCAACAAGTTGTTCTATACAGTCTCGCTGGAACTCATTCTTAACACGAAAACCCGTCAAATTCTGATAGCCTCGTGCGTTAAGGATTTTAAGTGCCTCACCATCGATATAGGCACCTTTAGATAAGATGCTCTCTATTTCCAGATTGCTCAAAGCCCAAACACCCTCGCCTGCAAGGGCGGTCAGTGTAGCATGGTCCCCGCGGTAAGCCACCGGTAGTCCAATCTTGAACATCTCATCAGCATGAATGAGCCCCGGAACCACGCGACTATTATCGAACCAATCTCCCGTAGATGCATTTCGCGCAGCAAAGACATCTCTATTCCATCCGGTATGTATACCCGTCGGAGATGACCTTTTGAAGGTCGAAGCCAACCTATCCAGGAAAGGACGCGTTTCCGCCAGTCTGCAAACCAGCGAGTCGTAGTCGTCCAGCGGTTCGTCATACATCGACAGAACATTGAAAGCCGTTCCCGTACAGCCTGCAGCGATATAGCACGCCGCCTCAAGGGCTGTGTACTGCTCGCTCTTATCCAATCTCTGATAGGGAAAGTTTTCAATTTCAGACTGGATGCAAACTACATTGTCAGGAAGGACTGCGATGACTCGGCCCACTTCATGCGCTTTCTCGATAACACTATCGAGACATTCTTCAGTATAGTTTCCCCCACCAGGCCTCCATAGCACTTCGGCTTTATCAGGACCGCCAAGTGCATGCGCCCAATCTTCCGCCCCAGCTCCTTCGTAGTAGCGGCCACCATCCATAAAACCCAGTGTCATTTCGGGAGAAATCCCATGCACGACCTTTTCGATAAACCGCAACAATCCTTCGATTGTTTGGCTGTTATGCGCAAGCCAGGCCCTACGGATTGCAAGTCTCTTTTCAGAATTTTCCTGATTGAAGGCGTGTTTCAATTCTTCTCGCGTGAAGGATTCGCCAAATTCCCCGGCAAAAATATCCAGGCAGTTTTCGCAGAAACACATTCCCGTGCGAGGCATATGGTTTTGCAGCCTAACATCATCATCAATCCAGATATAGTCCGGGTTGGCCTGTGTCAGCATTTCATAAACCGGCCTGACATACTCTTCAAGGAATACGGGATTATTCGGGCAAAACGAACCCTGACAGGTATGACCTTCAATATCTGTTAACCTGGTGTAATTTCCCTGCAACGCGTTTGCGAGGTTTTCTTCATGGTGGCCCATGGTGGCAAGGATGTTAATGCCAGTCTTGTACCCCAAACGTCGCACGGCTTCCATGCGATTTTTCAGAACTTTGCACCTTTGCCTAGTCTCTTCAAGGGGCAATGGTGTGTGCGTTTCCGACGTAAAAAACGTAATCTCGTCTGTAACACCTTTGTACTTTTCAAAGAGCTCAATGAGCCCCTCAAACCTCTTATCAAAAAGCCACTGCGGGGTACCTATTCGAAACGAAATACTGGCGTCCGTCAAATCTCTCATAATGTATGTTCTTTCTGGGTTCTACTTCCCAACCATTTCAGTTATCAGTAATATACAGCTTTCTCTCGAGCCAAGCGCAACTTGAATATTGCGCCCCTGTGTGAGTGCTTCGCCATCGAGTACCACAATATGACCGTTGTCAATGTTCTCTATTCTATAGGTTTTGGTCGTATCGGGTACAAAAAGATTGAAAAATCCATTGTCGCAAGGAGAGTTTTGTCTGCGAAAAAACAAGGCAAATCCGGCATGCTGTTCGGAATGATAATACTCATAGGCGCACCAAACATCATCCGCTGTACTGTAGGACGTCAGCGGGTAAAAATCGCCCTGAAACAACGACCGAATTTTCTGATATTCGTTGACTATCTGCTGATACTTTTCAGCATCCCAATCTTTCATATCAGCAGGCAAGCAGAAATTGATGGTACTGCTGTACGTACTTCTCGCATCGTAAAGGTCACAACTCATACACCCTGTAGCGTGCATGGGAAAATAACGGTTTATGCCCATATTTTGGGCCTGGTTCGCATCGGGCTTGGCAACATAATCACTCCGCCAAAGCGGAACGCTACGAGCGCATGTTTCCAGATCAATTCGTCTGCCACCGCTAGCGCAGTTATCGATAAGCACATTCGGATAACGTTTGCGCAATTCATCCCAAAAGCTGTACAAGCCTTCAATATGCCGTATCTGCGTAATCCCACGGCGATCCGATGAATCGGCGGAATTCCAATACGGCAGCGGATCAAAATTGAAATCCTGACGATATACGGTTATGCCGAGCTCTTTGATCATGTCTGAAACGTGCTCAATAAACCACTCGCGCGCCTGCGGATTCCCGAAATCAAAAAGCGATTCCATATAATCTTCATAAAAGTTTGATTTGCGGCTTTGAACGATCGCAGGTGTAGGTGGAATCAGCCAATCCGGATGTTGCTCATATAGCCATGTCTTAGGACAGACTCGCTCGGGTTCAAACCAAAGTATGAACCCAAGGCCATTCTTTTGAGCATGGTCAGCAACCGGTTTAAGACCGTTGGGAAAGTTGTTAACCTTTGGTGTCCAATTTCCAACGTCCCTGCACCAGTCACCCATACCATCATACCAGCCGGCATCCAGCCAGTACGTATCGATTTCGATTCCCGCTTTAAGAAAAAAGTCAATAAACGCAATCTGGTTTTCCTCTGAAACATCGTTGCCACATCTATGTGAAAACCAAGAGTTAGCAGCGATAGGTAGCTTCGGGAGCTGCCCGTTAATCTTAGGCGTTTTATGCGCGAGCATGAATCTGCGAAAACTCCGGCGAACATCCTCAGGCTGTTGTTTATCGTAGAAAAACAGCATTTTAGGGGACCGAATAGTTTCATTGGCCAAAAGTTTCAGATGTATCCCTGGCATGCACGCCTTGATGCTCAACCTTTTTGTATCATACTTAACCAAGGCCTGCCACTGTCCCGACCAGCCTACTGAACAAACCAAAGTCCCTTCATCAAAGGTCAGGTCAAATACCGGCATCACGCCGTAGCCACCTTCTACAGCTTCACCTTCGGAGGATCTGCCACCCCCGCTCTGAAGCTTTCGAAGATGATTCGTTTGCAGGAGATCTTCCGTTGGCCTGAAATCACTCATAGCGGTCGCACTACCATCAAGCGTCGACAAGACCGGCTTATGATCCTCCGTCTGCAGAAAGCCATGATCCACCGCCTGCACGTCTTCGATAATCTCAGTCGGAACGTCGCCCGTATTGGAAAAATGCAGTACCCATTCGACTACGGGGAAATCCTTGTACTCTGTGATCTCGGCTTTCACAACAAGAGGCCCGTTCGGCTCGGTGAATGTGATTTCATATTCACTGTTGTTGTCATCGAGAGATGTCTGAACAAAATCGCATTTCCAATCCGCAAGAAAATCGCAACTGTTTTTGCCGCGGTAAATAAACGAAAAGGGATGTCCTTTTACATCGTCAGATAAGTTCCATATGCCCTCAAGTAAAGAGGGATTTGCTTCTTGTGTCATTTCTAACCTTTCACACTTATGATTATTTTATGATTCCATTTTATCACTGAACCAGCTCAACAACTAGTAACCGGCATTGACCGTAATCGGTTTCGCTGAGTCCAGTTTGAGTTTTTCATCTTTTCGCAATTTTCTGCTGCTACCGTCTTCTTCCACAAGATACACCTGATCGATACCTACAAGTTCGCTCAAATATTGGGCATCGACTTCCTCTTTTACGGAGTACCAAATCCCGGCTGGTGTACGAACCTCATATATTGCGACTGGATCGAAAGCATTGATTGTTTTTTCAGCCTTTTCCCAACAGTCCATCGTATCCTTGATGCGTTGGGTCATTTCTGCCGGACCGCCTTCGGCCTTCTGCATCGCCTCCGTTAGAAAACCGTTGAGCTTCGCCATTACTTTGGCTGTATAGACGCCGCGAGGGTTGGGGAGCCCCCAATTACCTGCGTGCAAAGGGGTTTTCTCAATCGCATCGGCACATTCCAGATAGAAATCCAGCATTGGTTTGGCAGCCTTGCCAAAGAGCTTTGTGCAGGCCGGTTCGAGAATCTGTGTTGCGGTGAGATCCGGGTTCCACATGCCTTTGGCGACAATATAGATCAAAGGCCATCGCAATGGGGCATCTTCAATCGTTTCATCGCTGTGCCCCTCGTAAAACAGACCTTCAACACCGTTGTCTCTGTAAAATCTCAAATCACGTAAAGAAGCATCGCCCAGTATCCATGGAATATTCTTCCACCCCCCCAGACTCGGCAAATACCATTCGTAGATTGAAAGCTCTGCGCCAGTGGCTTTCCATTTCTTAAAGTTGTCGATCCACATTTGTTTACTGGGGCAGCTCTTGTTTGAAAGGCCATGGGCTTTGCAGGAGCCATTTACAGGCATAATGATGACACCCGGCAGGGCTTTTCCATGCGACGGTGCCACATGCGTAAACCAATAGCCAATGAATATAACACATTTATCCGGATGTGTTTTGCGCAACTCAGTGACGACCCGATTGGTGAACCACAGAGTCTGCTCTGAGGGACGCTTGCCAAGTTTTCTACAGTTCTCGCATTCGCAAAATCCGCCGCAGTCATTGCAGCTAAGGCTAAACATGACCTGATTCGGGTCGTTGTCAAAATGCTTGCGAGCCGTCTCCACGGTTATCGCAACAACCTCCGGGTTGGAAAAGCATAGCTGTGCGCTGTCGGGAACGCGTTTGCCACCCACAAGCGCATAGTACTCCGGATGAGTTGCAGAGTATTCTTTGGATGGGAATATCTTGTTATAATTGTGGGTCGCATGCAGTACCACACCAACCATCCCCCAAATATCTAAGTCGAAGTCAGGAATCCCACGCCCATGAACGATATTATATTGCCATAAGAATGCACTGCGAATTTTAAACACAGGCGAAGTGTTGATGTCTAGTTTGCCAACAGCAATATCTTTCAGCTCAGGCACAACAATCCAATGCGAGTTCGGACCAAACCAGCCACACCCTAAATCTTCTAGGAACTGATCCACTGCATATCGGGTATTCATGTAGGCTCCGGCGTCGTTGCCGGCGATGACAATATCCGAACCCACTGTCTTGACGATTACGCGTTCGCCACCGGGGTACGTCTGCGGAATATCAATGCCAACCGTTTTTGCTGCTTGTGGGCCAACAAGAATACGAGTACTGATGTCCTTTGCCTCAGACAGTGTTCCTATTGGTAACCAAACTCCGGTCATGCGGTCTATATAATCCTGAAGACGTGTAGCAGCGTCCATCTGCTTTGTGGTGGCATTGTCAGAAAGTATGATGCCCGCTCGCGGTTTATCTTCGCTTACAAGAATAATCTGACCGCGTTTGTTGATATCTAACGGTTCAATCCTTGAAAGACTATTCTGTGGATTGGGAACGGTTTCGAGTGAAAAGTTATCAAAAGCAGTGCTGCTGACTCCCGGACCAGGAGCGGCTCCTTGAAACACATAAGCATATCCGGTCGAACTCGACTTGGCGGATGAAGTATAGGTGTTGTGCTGTAAAACCGTACCGTCCAATTCGGAAACCGTTGCACTGAACTCGGCTCCATCTTGTTCAAGCGTCATTCTGTACCAACTACCGAGCACAAGAGCCTTACTTAATGGAGTCGTATCTCTCCAAGCACCATCAACCCAGAATTTTGCGCCAACGTTGCCCTGGATTAAGATAAAATCAGTAGTCTCTCTACTACCAGCACCATCATAGTTGATGCCTAACCAAAGCGCTGGCTTTCCCACATTTTCCAGAAGATGGGTTGCACGAAACTCTACTACTACCGTAGCTTTGGGGCTGTGATCTGCCTTGGCAAGGTTGCAATAGGCAGCACCCGCGGTGCCCGCCTTTTCCGGAACGGCTGTATTGGAACGGATGCTCAGCTCAGGCGTCAAAAACGCTCCGCTCCAGTTTTGGCCCAACTCTTTCGAATCGGCTCGTTTAAAATCATCCTTGTAAACCCCAGCAGCAAAAGATGAAAGTGGAGCTAAGATTAAGGCCAATGAAGCAGCCCATAATGTGGTTTTGAATAAACTCATTCTATACATATCCCTATTGATGCAACGCGATTGAAACGTTGACTGTTAATTGAAAATTATTCTGTCACTCCCGTAGAAACAAACGGGTGTGACAAAACACTAATAAAATAATCCCTGAAAAAAATACAACAGATCTTTTGCTACTGAACCAAGAGCACGGTCCCGCGAAGCGGTGCTACCTGGCCCTCGACGATCTGAATGCCATCGATGTAAACATAGTTATTGCCCTTAACACACCGAATTGTGATGTCCGACCGCGTTTGGTTCCTTAACACCACATAATTGGAGTCGTTAGTGCCGGCAGCGTCCGACTCAACAAGTGCCGTATCGATGGTGTTGTACTTCTCCGTGGCACCATGGAATGCGCCGCCCTGCAAGATCGAAAACGTCATCGTGTTGTCGGGTGCGCCGAAAACGGCATCGTAGTAGACTATAACATCATAGAGTGCGTAAGGAATTTGCGAAATCTCAACATTTATCAGAGAAGTGCTATAAATGAAAGCTTGCAAAAGGTTGTCATCTTTGGTGCCTATGGCTGTTTCGGCGCCCCAGCTAAGGCCGTCACTGCCGATAGCCGCCAAGTCTGCAGTGGTACTGAGCCCCGCCTGATCCAACATATCTGTTAATGCACCGCCAGCAGCATCGACAACATATGAGTTGTTCCAATGGGTCTGAGGCACTGCGCCTGCTGAGTCCTCTGGGTTCAACCAAGCCTGGGGATTACTAGCCTCGTCGCCGCTAATATTGATGCCGATCATCTCTCCGGTGTACGTGTCAATCACGGGACTCGTCCCATCGCTGATCTCCAGTGAAAAGTTATCAAAGGCAATGCTACTTTGCCGTGTACCTGAAGCAGAGCCAGAAAATATATAGGCGTATCCGGTCGAACTTGATTTTACTAATGAAGTATACATGTTCTGCTGCACAATCGTACCGCCCGCCGTGGAAATCGTTGCCGTAAAATCGGCTCCATCCTGTTCCAATGTCGCTGTGTACCAGTCCCCAACAATCAACGCTGTACTTAATGGATTCGTATCCCGCCAGCCGCCATCTATCCAGAGCTTTGCACCGACAGTACCTTGGATAAGAATATAGTCTGTAGCCGTTCTAGCATCGGCAAGGCCATCGGTAGTGACATAATTGATGCCGACAGAAGAGCTTGGAACACCTGCATTCTCGGTCTGGTTACATGCACGGAACTCGACTGACATCAAAACGTGTGCATGATTGTCCGCAATGGCAGCAGCATAATAGGTGGATCTTTCATTGGCCGGGTTATCGGGCTCAGCCTGATTGCCAACAACACTCAAGGATACCCTCGCATGTGCGACCCAATTCCAGTCAGGCCCAAGACTCAGATACGAGTCCGCCCTGTTAAAGTCATCTGTATAGACCGCAGCCGAAACTAGGGTCGGAGCCAATACTAGCGCCAGCAGACACAGCATCCATTTTTTTCTTAAGTTCCTCATTTTGTTTCTCCTATTTATTGTTTTCTACTTAATATCATATCTTCGATGCACCAGCATCGAAGTAGGTCGCTTTGGAGCCTGTTAAGAGATTCCAGAAACAACACTTAATATATATACCATTATCAGAATACATTTTTTTCTTACGTTTCTAACTTTTTTTCTCCTATTTATTGTTTTCTACTTAATATCATATCTTCGATGCACCAGCATCGAAGTAGGTCACGGTAAAACACCAGCGACCGACCACTAAAAGGAAGTACACAGATTTTGTGTCCCAACATTAGCGGATGTTTACCACACATTTTTAATGTCTTAAAATCTAGAAATTTAGCAGCCATTTTATTCTGATTTCGTTTTTGGTTTTCATATCAGCAAATGCCTGATTTATGTCTTTAAAGTCATATCGTCCGCTTATTAGTGGATTAATATCAAGCATTCCAGAATTCATTAGTTCAAGTACCGGTTGAAACATTCCATGACTTCCACCAACACCTCGTAAATTAATATTGCCGAAGACAAATTTGTCTATCTCCAACCCATCAATAACTTTTTCATAAAATGCGACCGTGGAAATTGATCCGCCCGCTCGGATAATATCTATGGATTCTTTAAACAATTGAATCGAGCCGGATGTTTCAACAATCCGATCAACTTTTTTCCCGCCATTGTTACGCAGAACAGTTTCAGCTACAGACTCCTCGGTCGTGTTTATAGCAATGTCAGCACCAAAATTAAGAGCCAAGTCCAACTTCGTTTTTTTTCTGCCGGTGATAAACACTTTCGAAGCACCAGAAAGTTTGGATAGTTTTGCTGCCAGCAAGCCCAGTGCCCCAGAACCTTGAATCAGCACCGTATCACCAATTTGCACATTTGCACATTTCACAGCATAAAGCGCTGTTGCAGCCAGTTCTGCAAATGCTCCCGCATCAAAACCAACTTTTTCTGGCAGGTGGAAAAGATGTCTTTCCGGCATAACTATATATTCAGCAAACGCACCATCCCAAGTATTAATTGTGCCAACAGCTCGCACTTTTTCACAATTTTCATAGTCACCCAGAAGGCACTTTACACAATCGCCACAGGATACACAAGTATCGCCTACAACCCTGTCTCCTGTTTGGAAATACTTCACCTCAGAACCAACTTCAGCTACCGTACCGGCCCATTCATGCCCCATAGTCATGGGAAACTTTATTCCACCGTTTTTGACAAAGGAAAATTCGCCAGTATAAATTGCGTAATCAGTGCCACAAATCCCCGCACGCACAACTTTACATAAAACTTCTTTAGAACCAACTTTTGGACGAAGCAGCTCTTCCAGCTTTATATTTTCCGGTCCTAAAAGACGGGCGGCTTTCATTGTTTTCATATCACTTCTTCCTGCATTTTATTTTTAATTAATTCCGGATTTACTAGATTTTGTGGCTGACGACCGGATAAAACATCTACAACTGCTTGAGCAGCTTTTTGCTGCACTTCTTCCATTGCTTCCTGCGAATAAGCTGCTACATGCGGAGTCAACTGCACATTGTCAAGGCTAAATAACGCATGATTGGTTTCAAAGCCCCCCTTACTGAAGACATTTATCTGTCCGAAAACGTCAATAGCGGCATAGCTGATAATTCCTTGCTGCAATGCCTTTACCAAAGCATCTTCATCGACCAGTTCTCCTCGTCCTGTATTAATTAGAACCGCCGATGACTTCATTTTGGCAAATTCATTTGCTCCAATCATACTGTGAGTAGATGGCATGAGAGGACACAGTAGGGATAGATAGTCGGATTCTTTCAAAACTGTATCCAGATCGCAAAATTCAACCTCAGCAAATGTTCCGTCTAAAGGAGCACCCCGCGGATCACTTGTAATTACCCGCATTTCGAATGCCAATGCGCGTTTTGCAACAGCCTGGGCTATTTTTCCGAAACCAACCAGACCAAGTGTACGAGTTGAAAGTCTATGCATATTAATCATGTCGTGGGGTTGTTTGCCTAGTCTCATAAATCGTTCATAATCTTTTAATTGTCGAGCGGCTGATAACAATAATGCCATGGTATGATCAGCAACTTCCAGAGTAGAAAAAGCAGGTACATTGGTGACGAGAATACCTTTTTGAGTAGCTGTTTCAATATCAATTTTATCAATTCCTGTACCCATGCGTGAAATTATTCGGCATTTTTTCAATTTATCAATAAGCGGTTTTTTTAAGTAGGCTGAAACAATTATTATTGCATCCGCTTCGGCAAGATCAATACATTCATCAGGCAGTTCCACTTCAATAATTTCAGCATTTATTGAGTCAAGTATCTGGCGCTCGTTTTCCTGAAACGGAAAGGTTTCCGCATTCAATCTAATAACTTTAGGTGAAGACATCTTCATTGCTTTTATTTTCTTTCTTTTATATATTTATTTCAATGCTTCTAAACTGATAATTCCTTTTGTTGCGGAATAAATCATGCTTTCCCCGGGAGTCATTACTATCGGCATTATTGACTTTGGCAATATATCTTTTGCCAAAGCAAGAAATTCTTCAGGATCGCCGCCATGTTCGTTAAACATACCAAAATGACTGCCGATAACTATTTTAGGTTTTATAATTTTTGCCAATTCACAAGCCCCCTTTGCTCCAGGATTACCGAACGCCGGGTTGATTGGTACAATCATAATATCTACTTCAGTTTCACCAAGTGAAGCAAGTATTTTTTCGGGAACAAAAGCCGTATCTCCAGTGTCATACACGCTTATTCCGTCAATATTCATCAGAAAACCACCTGCCTGGAGCGCAAGTTCACCATGATCAGCATAAATTGCACGAAATTTGATTCTCTTGGCTGTTGTGCTTTGACCTTCAGAGAGAATAGTGAATCTATCCTGAGGTATTCCTGATTTTTCATAAACTTCACGGCAATCAGCAGCGCCTATGAAACTGACTTGTAATTTTTTCGACACGTGATCGAGCAAATCTGGATCCAAGTGATCAGCGTGGCTATGAGTAGCCACTAACAGATCAACATTGAATTCGTCAATAGGTAAAACGTTCGGAATCATTCGTTTGAATCCAAACAGCCGTTCGCAACAGTTACTCAGATATGGATCTACGCAAACCGTAGTCCCAGTAGAAGTCTTAAAATAAAATCCCGCCTGAGCCAAATAAAATAATGCTAACTCATCCTTTTCAACTTGGGTTTGTTCTATCCGTTTAGGCAGATTCATATTTTCTATCTCCAATTTAGATATTTAATGCATCATGTACTGCGGCACAATTTTGAGCGGCTCCACTCCACAGCAAACAAATATCTGCCGCTGACCAGAACATTTTCATGCCATGTCCGGCCCAGTATTTCACCAACTCAGGATCACCCGCGGCAATGCCCGGCATGACGCCATGTTTATTACAGCATTTAATGATACTTTTGACTGCATTCCGGTAAGTATCGGAAGTAAATTGACCGGGGATACCCATACCGGTAGAAAGGTCATCATTACCGACTACCGCTACATCTATTCCGGGAACGGAAAGAATATCATCTAAATTATCCAGAGCTTCTTTCGTCTCTATCTGGATTCCGATTACCGTGGTTCGATTTAATGTTTCAGTCATTTCAGCTACCGAATCCCAACCTATATATTTTCCTGCCGGACAGGTAGACGCTCCAACGCCACGCTTGCCTATCGGCGGATATTTCACCATTTCAATGATCTTTTCTACCTGGGAACGAGTGCGAATGCGCGGCACAAAGATACCATCCGGCATTTGATCCAACGTTCGGGTAAGTTCTGCATATGAGTCATCAGCTACGCGTACGAGGCACGAAAGGCCAAGTGCCCGAGCCATGCGAATGTGCTCCAGAATAGTTTCGCTGTTCAACGCGGTATGTTCCCGGTCGATCAGGACAAAATCGAACCCGGCTTCCTGATAAGCCTCAATCACCGCTCCACTGCGACTATCCGCCACACAGCCACCAATCAAATAATCCCGAGCCATAATTCTATTTTTCAATTTTCCGCCGTTGCATTTCATTCTTTTCATTCTCCTATTTTAAACTAAAAACAAAAGGGGGAACGCTTCCCCTTTTTAAACCAAAAAAAAGTAGGGAATCGCTTCCCTTCCTAATACGATACACTCAATTTATATTATAGTCAACATCAAAATCTAAAAATTTGTTAAATTATTGCGCATGATAATCATTGGGGGGATTAAAACAGGTGTGCTGATATCGCGTCCCTCGCATAAATGTGCATATATCAATCTAACTATTTTCTCACTTTCGGCAACGCAGTCCTGATGCAATGCGACCTTTATAACACCTTGCCGGAGATATTTACGGATATCACCATACAGGTCGGTGGCGACGATTTTAAAGCGATCTTCTAATCCCAGTTCAACAATCCGGCGGCACATGGAAGGTGAGTTAGCGGTAGCTGAATAAATTCCGGTCACGCCTGGATGTTCCGCCAGTAGCGTATCAATTAGCCCAGACGCAGTTTCCGGACAATCCTGATGTTCATAAACCGCAACAATATTGAGTTTAACTTTTTGCGCCTCATGAATCATTCCTTGAACTTTGTCTTCACAGTCCTGATAATCACGGCTATTAGTCATAATGACCACTTCGGAATGCTCCGGCAACATACCGGCGAACAATTCCGCCGCTAGCCGACCGGCCATTTTACCATCCGAACGGACACAGGTCAGACGTTGCGGTATCGCCATATCGGTTCCAAGAAAAGCAAATGGAATATTATGACTTTCCAGCATTTTAATATTGTTTGCATTGAGCTGTACGTGATTGCAGATTAAAGCGTTAACTCCGTCTTTTGCTACTTTTTTTATAACCTGGTCAATCTCCTTGCTGTTGTCGTGAGATGAAATATAGTAGTATTTTCCGTAAATATTATAATCTTTCAACTGTGCCAAAACGCTGTCGATTCCCTGTTTGAAATCCTTCCCGACAACTTTCCATTCCCGGCTTCCCAAAACACCAATCAGCAAAGGATTCCTGGCCATGCTCTGCGCCACACGGTTAGCCTGATAGTTCATTTCTACAGCTGTTTCCTGTATTTTCTTACGCAACTCTTCACCCACTCCTTTTTTCCCATAAAGTGCTTTATTTACAGTATTCATTGAGACATTGAGTCTTTGGGCAATATCAGATAAAGTTGTTCTTTTGTGTTTCATTCCATTCGCCTTTTGGGTACTAATATACCGCATATATAAAAATGTTAAATAGTAAACCCTACATAGGACTTCCTGTTCAATTCATAAACTACCTATTGATAATTTGTTAGAAGTGCAATCCCGCTCTGCGGGACTAGCACGACTAGGTTGCATGTTTTGCAAAAAAGCTTGCAGCCCAGCCACTAAATAAAGAAATGCTTAATGCATGTTAAGGTTTGGTTGTTATTTTAGTAGCTGGGTTAATATAAAGTTCATACATTTTATGACTTTATAATGCGATATCACGCATCTTATATGCCGTTCGGTAAGCCATTACAGTAAGACATTCGTTGCACTTCCCGCAAAGCGGGACTAGTAAACTAGCTGTCGTAAACTCCAGCCTCTCTCACAAGCTCGAGTGTGCCGCTTTGTGGCTAAAAAATCTTGTATTTGATTCGTGTAGATTCGTATTACAATCCTTCATTTTCTTGTTTTTTATGGTCGTTTATTATTTTCAGCATTTATAACAACATATTTGTCAAACACTTATAAACAAATCTAGAACCTTTCAACCTTTTCATTTTCTTTACCACGAAAAACACGAAATTACACGAAAGTCGCATTGCTCCAAGAAATGCATCGCCATAAGCAAAGCTTACGGAACGATGCATACTAGCAAGTTTCATATTTCAAACAACATTTTACTTGCAAAATTAATTAAGCAACGAACAGTCTACACACAACTTTATGATTCTCAGCACGATTGTAAACATGCATTGTTCCATAAACTTTTGGCACTATTGCTTTTTCCAACAAAAAGCAATAGAACAAAAATTTCAATGGCAATGCATTCTTTTCTTTTTTTCGTGTATTTTCGTGCCTTTCGTGATTATCATTTTCTTTCTTACTTCTTTTGGTTGCCTGCCTGAACGATAACTACACAGAAGTCGTATTTAAATAGTTGTCTCTATATTTGCCGGGGGTAGAGTCAAATTTACTTTTAAAAGCCAGCGATAACGACATATTTGATCCATAGCCAACCTTTTCGGCGATTTGATCGAGTGTAAGCTTGGTTTGTTCAAGGAGCCTTACAGCCGTGTCAAGGCGTATATCCTTCAAAAACTGTGAAGGAAGCCTGTTTAGGTGTTTCACAAAATTACGCTGCAATGTCGTCGACGAGCATCCTGATGCCTGCAGTATATCATGCATATCAAGCTGTGAGTCTCCAAAATTCTTTAAAATATAATTAATCGCCAGCATGGTTTCTGGATGTTCCACAGCATAGTTATCAGTACTCTTCCTAGCAACAATATGTGTGGCCGGAATAATCTGGACTTCTTTGGGAGCGGGCTCACCTTTCATTAGTTCATTAAGCCCCTCAACCAGTTTTTCACCTATTGTCTCAAATTCACCTACCAATACACTAACAGAAGGTTTCAAATTAACCCCAAATCCAGGATCATCGGTATTGGCTATTATTGCTATATCCTTAGGTATATTAATATTTGCCTCTTCGCAAGCACGATAAATAAGGTGAATATGTCTAATGCTTCCTACATAAACCGC
>Ga0307987_1000935_pt1 | contig 16649 bp, 13 predicted proteins | sample EllFjometagen181_FD_203157 | JGI IMG/M metagenome (GOLD analysis project Ga0307987, IMG submission 203157) | Marine microbial communities from Ellis Fjord, Antarctic Ocean - #181 | ecosystem: Environmental > Aquatic > Marine > Unclassified | place: Southern Ocean | collected 2014-10-08
CAAATACCCCATAGGGTTTTGACAGGATGGCCATGCCAAGAAATTCCAGGTTTTGTTCATAAAAAGAGGGGTCTACCTTGACCCAATCTGTTTCACTGGTCTCTCCGTTTTCTTCCTTTAAATACTTGTGAAAGTAGAGGGCTTTGTCATTTTCAATCCAGAAGGAGGCGGCATTGTGATTTCGTGCAGGCCAGTGCTCCGTGGCATTGATATTCAAAAGCTTCCAGGTGTTGCCGATCTTGTTCGAAAAGCTGATTCCCCCGAATCCCGGGGACAGGGAGGCAATTATTTCCTGATCACTTTCAACCAAAGCATCATATACCGATGGGGTAACCTTGCGCTGAAAAGTGGCAAATTTAGGATCATAATAATCAGAATTTTCGTCCCAGGACTCCCTCTTTATAATGACATAGAAATCAGTCTTCATATCCTGGAGAACCTTTGTATAGCTCGCATAAAGCTGGTCCAGCTCCCGCTCAAAAACCACCCGGGTTTGTTCAAGGGTTTTAAAGTCCTGGGTTATGGCATCGGCAGTGTCGATGAAGGCGGCAAAGTTAGGTTTTTCCTTGGATCTGTAAGCAGCATACTCCTTATCCATGACGGTCAGTCGATTTTTTGTATCCTGTCGGATCTTTAGAAAAGGGGCAAGCCGGGCATCAATATTTCCCACAGAATCAGGGAATTTGTCCCGGGCCGCTGCAACGGGTCCTTGTTCCAGATCCATTACCCGGGTGGCTATTTTTTTACCAATGGATTTGGCTTTTGCCTGGATATCATCGGTATTGTCCATGGCGTCCCTGATTCTCAGGAATCGGTTGATGGGGACCTTGGCCTGCTGCCTGGCCTCCTGGATGATCTGGTTGATCCGGTTTGTCTGGGTCAGAACCTGGGGTGCGGATTCTGGCTTGTTTTTTTTCAGCAAGGGGACCAGTTCTTTTTTGTTAAGGTCACTGGCCCGGGCGAGTTCTTGGTTTGCTTTGGCAAACAACTGGTCCCAGTCTTCTTTTTGGGCATAGACGGCAACCGGTTTGAATTTTTTTGATTTTTTGAGGCTTGCAAATTGTTTGTGGGTTTGTTTGATATCCTTTTGGGCCGCTTCAATGGCATCGGGAATGGCCTTGGCATTTTTTTTAACATCATCGGGAAGGCCCTTGCCGCAGCCAGCCAGGACCAGCAACATAAGGGCCAATAACATCAGAATCAGGCGTGTCCGGTTTAGGCGTATTCCGGTTTTTTGACCCACCCCAATACCCGGTGCAGGAAGAATACCTTTATTCTTTTTATAAGAGCTCATCTCCTGGGGCTCCTTTGCTTATAATGGTTATCTGGTCAGGCACCACAGATTTGGAAAGATATATTTTGTATTCATCCCGGCCAGAGCGGGTCCATTCTTCAATAGTTAAAGAAAGGCTGCCCTCCTCATTTTCAAATTCATACATATAGACCTTTTCCTCTTTTCCGTTCCGCTGGTAAAGGGCTGCCCAGTCATCTTCATACCAAAACTTTTGTCCTGCATAGACAATGGCATCCTTGTCCTCGGCAATCTGGTCCAGATCGTCTTCATCCACGGGGTTACCCTCTTCATCTTTGATATATTTGAAGCTGGTCTGTTCCAGGATGATGGATATTTCCAACTCATCATCAACTTCCCATTCAAAGTGACCCACGAGACCCGTTTCCAGACAAAGGCAGGTGAGCTCCGTGGTAAAATAATCCTTGCGGGTGGCAAAATCCTCGGACATTTCCTGGTATCTGTTTTTTTCCTTCACATAATAGGTGTCACTGAAACAAGTAAAAAAACTGCCTTTCTCAGCATCCATCAGGGTGAGGGATGCTTGGGCCGATTCAGGGATCAATCTGTTTTTATCAAGGGTGCGAACCAGGGAAAACCGCTGATCAAAGGATTTTTTAACGGCAGTATCAATCATGGGATGTCTCCTTTTATTAGTCTTGGCGCCTGGCGGTCAAAGAATCGGTTCTTGCCCTGAACCGTTCATTCATCTTACCCAGGGCAGTGGAACTCTGGGAGGCGATGTTGATGGTTTCCTTGGAAATCAGGGCGTAGGTTTCAAATGCCTCTTCATAGCTGTTGCAGGCCTCTTCCAGGGCCTCAATATTCACGGTCATGCTCTGGCTCATCTGGGCTCCTTTGATGGCGGCATTGCCAATGACCTTTGCCGTATCCTTCATAGTTTCTGCGGCTGCCTGCTGTACCATGTCCAGATGCTTGAGCGTCTCCATCTGCTGTTCTGCCGCCACCCGGACGGCCAGGGCATTTTTCACGGCAGTGGACAGAATCATATCGGTCCTCTGAACCAGCCGCCTTACCAGATGGGAATTTCTAACCATCATCTCTCCGCCGAACCGGGTCTGGAGGTTGGAGTTGTCAATGGTCTGGAGATCCACAACCGCCATGGCAAGGTCCGAGGTCAGGGTGGTCAGGGCTTCCTTGATCCGCATATCTTCCACGGTTTCCATCTGGGCCATGAGTTTTTGCCAGATGATCTGGCCCAGGTATATTTTCTCCTGGAGCCGGGGCTGGATCTCTTTTAAGGAATCACAGATGATGGAAAGCTCCGACGCATCAAAGGCCACCTGGTCGGCCTCGTTACGCAAATGGGTTCGGATGCCGTCAATGGTGGAGTTAACGGTTTCACGGCGCTCGGCAATCACCTTTAAAATTTCATCCCCCTTGGGCAGTCGGTTCACGGTTTTGGTGAACAGGCCCAACATTTTTTTGGGAAAGGGCAGTTCTTTTCTTCCCACCATGGTGGGATTGACCTTGTCCAGTTCGGTTTTAATGGCAAGGATATTTTTCCCCACAGGAGAGGAATCATCCGTGGCAACACTTTTAAGTACATTCCCCATTTTCCGGTCATAGAGGGTGACCTGGGCCTGGGTCTGATCCATGATTTCCTGGCCCAGGGAAAAGACAAAGTTGCCCAGCTGCCAGTCCCCTGGTTCTGCCTTCACTTTTTCTATAAAATCATTGGCCTCTGATTCCAGAGCCTGGATATCTTCCACTGCCAGGTGTTTGGGCTGGATGGCTTCCAGGTTGGAGGGAGATTGTACCGGGGTCAGTGCGCCCTGGCCTGAAATTTCAGTCACGTCTGCAAGGACAGGGGCTTTGGCCTGAATGGCCACACTTTTTAGGTCTTGGGATATATCGGTCATGGGTTCCTCCTTAAGAGAAAAAATAGGGTCAGCCCCTTTTTATAAAAAAAATAGGTTAAGAATGGGTTAAGAAAATTTTCCCGCAAGAAAATGAGCCATGGTTTTAAACTCAGCAGTTTCATTGCTTTCAATGATGTCACGGGATCTGTGGGTAACATCCTGGAGGCTTTGGATGGTTGTGTTAAAATTGTCCAGCTGTTTTTCGCGGCTTTCCCCGGACAGATCAAGAAATTCCTTTACGGTTTTATAAAGATGGGACAGGCCGATTTTTTTGATCTCATAGGTCAGTGATTCTCCGGGATAACGTTCCATCATGGCGGGAATGATGGTTTTGAGGTCATCAATTATTTCTTCAATCTTGAGGATCATTTCTTCGGAGAAATCCCTATCTTTTCTGATCATCAGGTTTAGTTTCAGCAATACATCCAGGATTTCTGTAAATTCTTCTTCAGGTGATTTCGATGGTGCCGGGGGTGCTTCAGGAGCTTGAGGAACCTTTATGCCGGCGTCTCTAAATTTTTTCATGACCAGGCCAAAGGTGATGACGGCAGCCAGAAAAAGGGTTACCGCAATAATTATTGTCATCTGGTTTACTCCTTTGTATTCGAGGTAAGTCTCATACCAAATCTATGGCAAAATAATGCAGATCCTTAGATTTACAAGGTTCTAAAATAGTTAAAACCTGTAACAGATATACACAAAAAATAAGAAAAATCAAGCTTTCCTGCCAGAGCTTAAAAAACAGTTCCTACCATATGCGGTAAGCATATATTTTCTTAAAAACCCGGATTGGTAAAAGAAACACTCCGTAATTTTTCGGATTTGACTCGTCTTTATTGATACACTTGCCAAGAACTCAAATCCTATAAAAATATTTTTCAGTACTTTTCAAATTAAAATAAATATATTATAGAGATTAATGTGGGAACATGCCCGGCCATGAAACTCTTGGGTCATATAGTTGAATAAAAAATTCAAGACTGAAAAAGCCCAATATACTATATGTGGGGGTGTCCAAGTTTTATCTGGATAAAGTCTTTAAAATACCAGTCCACTTTGAAACAAGGTAGGGAAAAAAGGAGTAGGTTAAAAAGTTTTCCGGGCGGCTCCGGCCATCAGGTGAATGTGTTTGTTATGATTTATTTTCAATGACTTCTTTTTAATTGTAAACAGTTGACGTGTTAACCCTGAATAACTTGAGATAAAAACTCTCGCATAAAACTTAATACTTCTTTTTCCGCTTCTAAATGGGGTGAATGTGCACAGTTGTCAATTATTTTTGAGTGTACTGTACCCCCAAACTTAGAGGTAATGGAGTTAACCTGTTCTACTGTGCCAAATTGATCGTCTCGGCCTTGTATAAGCAGCAATGGCACATCAATACTTGGCAAGAGGTATTCAATATTCCAGTGTTTGAACGAGCTTGTCAGCCAAATTTCAGACCACGCCTTAAACATTATTTTTGTCTTGTCTCCATGGTATTTGAACATGCCCTTTAATTTTCCTTGTTCCCATGCGTCATCAACATTTTTAATTCCCGCAACAGTTTCTGACTCCACAAATACATGTGCCGCTTCCGTAATAATACCTTTTAATAGAGGCGGGCGCTCAGCACCAAAAATAAGACAAATACTACCACCGTCTGACTGTCCAATTAAAATAAAAGAAGTGTTTGGAATTACAGCTTCTAAAAGCAATGGCAGCGTATTGAGAGCATGTTCATGCATAAAGTGAATAGTATACCTGTGATTTAAAGGAGATGATTTTCCATAACCTAAACGATCATAAACAAGTCCAGGACATCCAGTAATTTTGCATAAAAGTTCTGGAAAACCTTTCCACAGATCAACACATCCTAAACCTTCATGTAAGAACACCAGGTAAGGTTTGCTTTTGTCACCATCTAATAATTGATAGTGAAGATAGTTTTCATCATCGATTTTTAGATTTGGCAAAATTTACTCCTTATAAATCATAACAAGATAATTACGATCTTCTATATTAAGCATTGAAGGAAATTGCTGATCTTGACAGGAACAGATGAGATGGGATGGAAATCAAAAACCTCATGTAAACACCCAGCTGGAAAAAATGATAAGGCATCTGACATTCAGTCTTTCACGGATACTCCAGATGTCTGGCTTCCGGGTGACCCTGGATTTTTTGTGACCTTTTTCCCGGAAGATGCGCACATGCCGATGATCTCGTCAGGGCAACTCCAAAAAGTAGTTGTCAAGGTGGCGGTGGAATAGAAATATAGGGAAAGTTTGCTGCAATATTAAAATTTGCGGCAGCCAAATCTCATTCAAAGAAATGGCTGTCGCAAATCAAACTTAAGCAGATATCACTTTTTCTTCTTCCAATTTTTTCAATTCAAACCGTTTCACCTTTCCTGTCGCTGTTTTGGGCAGGTCCTCCACAAAATGAATCCACCGGGGAAATTTGTAATGGGCTAGGTCTTTCTTTACATAGGTTTTAATCTCTTTCTCAAGTTCATCTGACGGTGAGAAGCCATTGTTCAGAACAATATAGGCACAGGGCTTTACAAGATTCTCTTCATCCCTGCCCGGTACAACAGCGCACTCAAGAACAGCCGGATGACCGATGAGACTTGCCTCGACCTCAATGGGGGAAACCCAGATACCCCCGACCTTTAACATATCATTGGACCGACCTACATAATAGTAAAACCCCTCTTCATCCACAAAGAATTTATCGTCGGTGTTAAACCATTCTCCCAGCATGGATTCCTTGGTTTTTTTGTGCTTGTTCCAATAGTAGGCTGCGATGCTCTCTCCCTTGATGAGAACCGTTCCAATCTCTCCCTGGGGCAGCTCATTGAACTCGTCATCCACAATCTTTGCTTCATATCCCGGCACAAGCTGCCCCGTACTTCCCGGCCGGATATTATCCATCCGGTTGGAGATATAGATATGAATAACTTCTGTAGACCCAATTCCATCCAGAATGTCCACATTGAACCTATCTTTCCACCGGTTAAAAATATCGGCTGGCAATGCTTCTCCCGCAGAGACACAGAGTCTGACACCATTCACTTCTCCTTCTTGGGCAAGCATGGCGCCGTAGAGGGTGGGAACCCCAAAAAACAAGGTGGGATTATGACTTTCAATGGTATTATAGACGGATATAGGTGTCGGTCTGTCCGGCATCAACACAGTTGTCGCACCTACGCTGAAAGGGAAATACAGCCCATTGCCCAGACCGTAGGCAAAAAATAATTTTGCGGCTGAAAAACAGATGTCATTTTCCCTCACCTTTAGCACCTGGTTTCCATAAGTGTCGACACTGGCCAGCATATCATGCTGTAAATGAACCGTACCCTTTGGCTGTCCTGTGGAACCGGAGCTATACAGCCAGAAACAGGCATCATCGGGACAGGTTGGTGCCGGCATGAGAGAATCAGATTGATTTTTCACAAATGCTTCATAGGATGTGACCTCCTCCGGCATTGTCTCCCCGCTGCTGATAAGGAGGATCTGCTCAAGAAATTTCAACTGGGGTTTAATTTCTTCAATCATGGAATAGAGGGCTTCATCCACCACCAGAACCCTTGCCCTGCTGTCATTTAAAAAATAAAGATAATCCTTTGGGCGCATTAATGTATTCAGGCAGATGGGAACGGCCCCGGCTTTAATGGACCCAAAAAAAACAACCGGATAAAGTTCCGTATCCAGCATCAGCATGGCCACACGGTCTTCCATTCTAATTCCCGATTCTAAAAGACCATTTCCAAACCGGTTGACTTGAGTTACAAGTTGTCCATAGGTCATCTGCCGGTCTTCACAGAGGATGGCAAGCTTGTCTTTTCTTCCTTCTCGAATGTGTCGATCCACAAAATAATCGGTCGCATTAAACAAATCGGATTGAGCTATATCAGATTTCATAACAAATATCCTTTCAATAGATTATTTAGTCAAAATAGGATGGAAAAACAGTTTAAGGCTTTCCCTTTCAGTTTTGCCCGGTTGGGTTAAGTAGGAGCCCACAAAGAAAACAATTCCCGAAATAATAAAAGCGGTCAAAAATCCATTCAATTGGAAGAAGGCTTTCTGGGGGAAAAGAACCATGGCTTTACCACCGACAAAAAAGAAGGTGACGTTGAGTGAGACACCGACCAATGTAGAAAAAATGGCACCCGTTGCCGTTGCTCTCTTCCAATAATAAGCACCCCAAAGAGCAAAAAAGGTCACCGCCACTGTACCGAATGCAATAATGGAAAGTTCTGCCACAGGCGTTTTGGGGTTCCAGGCAATGGCCACACAAACGGCCATTATAATGGCCACAAAGACCCTGGAAATGTTAATCAGTTCAGATGATTTGGTCTGGGGTCTAAATGTCTTGAAAATATCCACTGAAAGATTTGCCGCATTTCCAAAAACAAGACCGTTTACCGTTGACATGGCAGCCGTAAAGCCGCCCGCCACAGCAAAAGCCGCCCGCCAGTCCGGCATGCTTGCAGAGGCAACCAGTCCGTAAATTTTGTCTGATTGAACCCCTGTGAGTCCTGGAACAATGATAGTACCGGCAATCCCTACCAGGGTCGGCATGGTAATAATCACCAGGCAAATGCCGCCGAATGAGAGGAACATCGCTTTTAACCCCCTTGCTGACCGGCTTGAATAGGCATGCATATAGGGTTGTGGGAAACAGACACATCCCAGACACATGGCCGCTGCCATTCCGAAAACCATGGGATAGTTCCAGACTTTGCCTCCGGCCCAGCCAAGTTGAAACAAGTTGGGATGTTTTGCCAAAACCATTTCCATGGTCGGAACAAACCCGCCGTTTTTCATCATGACAAAAAAGAAGAGAACAAAGACCATGATGGAAAAAAAGACCCCCTGGATGGCATTGACCCAGGCAGCTCCTTTCATCCCCCCCATCATCAGGTATAAAGCAATGAAAAAGGGAACAAAAAAGAGCCCTACATGGAAGGAAATGATGCCTTCGCTCATGGCCTCCAACATGACCCCTATTCCCTGAATCTGGGCGACGATATAGGGAATAGACGCCACAAGAACAACCATGACCAATACGATTTTCATGGGGGTGCCGTATCTTTCACCAAAGGGCGCTCCCATGGTCATCCATTTTCTGGACCGTCCCAGCAGGAAGGTTTTTTTATGCATGAAATACCACAAAAACCCCAGGGGAACCAGGTTGGCGGTTAGAACATAAAGGCTGCCAAATCCCAGGCGATATCCAAAGCTGGCCATTCCGAACATGGAAAAAGCACTGAGGAAGGATGCCAGAAGGCTGAAAATGAGCACAAAATACCCCAGACTGGATCCTTCTACAAAATAATCATCGGCACTTTTGGTAAACCCTTTGCGAAAGGCCACATAGCTTATATAGACGGATACCATGCAAAGGCTGGTAATAATAATGACAGCGACCATTTTAATTTTCCTCCCCTATGGTTTCTTTGGCGGTGACCTGTTCAAGCGCATCGGTTATTTTTTCAAGGTCCTCATCATATAAGGCCAAATCTGTCCCAAACAGATAAATCCATTCAATCACAAAGAGAGTCGCACCAATCAACAGCATAATAAACGCCCAGGAGGGCATTCCCATAATGAGACCAACTTCACCATAACTGCCATATCCGATGGGGCACCAGCAAAACAGGGTGAGAACAAAAAATAAGATTAAAAAAATAAGATTAAAAAAATGGTATTTTTCTTTTTGTTTACGGTAGACGCCATTCACTTTCTCCTTTTGTGTTGAAGATTTTAAAAAATCAATTTACCAATGGAGCGTTAATAGCTTCCCTAAGTAGCAAATCACATGCCAGCCTGTTTCAAGATAGATAGTAGCTTCAAAATAGCTATAGAAATGAGGCTTTCAGGATATTGAGAGGATTATAACTGGATGGATTTACTGGAAAGGATCTTTCCGGACCGGAAAGATCCTTTCACTCATTCCGGGGAATCAGCTGATATTTTTTAATTTTTTTTCTCAGGGTGGGCAATGAAATTTCAAGAATTTTTGCGGCACGGGTTTTATTCCATTGGACCGATTCCAGAGTTTTCAAAATATGTCTGTTTTCAATCTGGGAAAGTGCCCCGGGATTGCTGTTTTCTTCAATGGAATTCGGATGTTGCCGCAGGAGGTCTTCAATTGCATCCAGTAGAATAACACTTCCCCTGGAGCCTATGGATGCAGAGACAATAATATTTTCAAGCTCACGGACATTTCCTGTCCAGGGGTGACGTTTGAGTCTTTCGATGCAACCGTCCTGAAGGGTCATCTGTTTAATCCCCAAAGTATTGGCACTTTTTTGGATAAAATGGGCGACCAGAATCTCCATGTCGGAGAGTCTTTGCCAAAGGGAGGAAAGGGTGATAACCACGACCTTGAGCCGGTAGTATAGATCATCCCTGAAGGTTTTCTCGTTGACCATATTTGCCAGCTCTTTGTTGGTGGCGGCAATGATCCTGCACCGGGATTTTAAAAAAGTTTTCCCCCCCACCCGCATGTATTGTTTTCTTTCAAGGAAACCTAAAAGTTTGCCCTGGAGGTTTAGGGGTAATTCTCCAACTTCATCAAGAAAAAGTGTTCCATCCCCTGCCAATTCAATCTTACCCGGCCTTGAATCTATGGCACCAGTAAAGGCGCCTTTTTCATGTCCGAACAATTCACTTTCCAGAAGGGTCTCCACAATGGCGGAACAATCAAAGGTAACAAATGGTTTTTTACCATAGGGGCTGCTCAGGTGCAGCCTTCTGGCCACAAGATCCTTGCCCGTGCCGGTTTTCCCCGTAATCAGTGCGGTTGCCCTGTTCTGGCAAAGCATGCCGATCATTTTAAAAACGTCTTTCATAGCACGGGTTTTACCCACAATTTCGTTTTCATCGTATTCACAACGGTTTTCATCCGTAACCGCTATTTTGACATCCTCATGAAAACTTTCAATGGCATCGTCCACTGCTTTTTCAAGTTCATCCGCATCCAGGGGTTTATGAATATAATCGTAGGCGCCTCTTTTCATGGCCTCGATGGTGGTCTCCATGTCCTGGAATGCCGTAATCATGATAATTTTGGATAAAGGGTGAAATTCGTGCATCTGCTCCAAGGCATCCAGACCGCTACCATCGGGAAGTCTGATATCAAGGATAACCACTTCAGGGGTTAACGCTTTAAAAGCCTTTATGGATTCCTTTATGGTAGATGCCCTATGAATCTCGTGCCCTTTTTCAGACATGAACATGCTGACGGATTCCCGGATGGCCTGTTCATCATCTACAACCAAAAGTTTAACCATTGGTTTCTCCTAGGGGCAGGAACACCTCAAAGGCGGTCCCTTTATCCTTTAAATTAAACACCTTTATCCAGCCATGGTGGGCCTCAACTATCTGCTTCACATTGGCAAGGCCCAACCCCGTTCCATTTGTTTTTGTGGTATCGAAGGGTTCAAAGATATGGGACAATAATTTTTTTGGAACACCTTTGCCATCATCTTCAATCCGCATCATGGCATATGATTTACCATTTTTTCGTTTTTGATGCGTTATTATGTGAATATTCCCGAAATCACCAACAGAGTCCAGGGCATTTAAAAGCAAATTGATAATTATTTGCTCAAGTTTTCCCTTGTCCCCGGAAAATTCTTTTAAACTGCTGTCAACGGTGACCTTATAATCAACACTTTTTCTATGAAATTTTATTTCTAAAAGTTCAATACAGGCGCAAACAATATTGTTGAGATTGATCAAGCCAAACTTCAATGACAAGGGTTTCGCATAATTAAGAAGTCCCTGCAGGATGACTTCCAGTCGATCAATTTCATTTTTTGATATTTGAAGCCGTTTTCGATCATTTCCGTTTAAAATAATATTTTTACTCAAAATTTGAAGGTTCATTTTCACCGATGACAGGGGATTTCTGATTTCATGGGAAAGGGATGCGGTTAATTGACCGATATAGGTCATCCTTTCAATTTCCCTGCTCTTCTTTTCCATTTCAACCCGCTTGGTAATATCCCTGACAATACACAGCGTATACTCCTGTTCTCCGAACCAGGATGGCCTGAAATTGATTTCCGTTGGAAGGCATTTTCCTTCCTTTGTTAACCGCAGGTATTCAAAGGCTTCCGGTTCTATCCCCTTTCTTCCTTCTCTATCAATAATTGCCCTGACGTTTTCATGACTTTCCGTAGAAACAAAAAACAAAAAAGATTTCTGTAAAATGTCCTTTGCCTGATATCCATGCATCCTGCAAAAGGCTGGATTAACAAAGGCTATTTTTTCTCCATACAATGCCAAATACCCGTCACTGATATCTTCAACCAGGGTTTTATACTTATCCTCGGATTTCCTTAATTCCCTGGTCCTTTCTGCCACATTTTTTTCAAGTTGCTTGGCATATTCATTTATATACTTGTCATGCATTTTTTGAAAATGATTTGAAAACCGATGAATGGTATAGGCAAGATTGATATTAACGGCTTCAATATTTTCACACAGCAGGGTGGCGGGTGATTCTTTAACAAGAAAAGGAATAAGAATCTGGCGATAAATCTCAAAGGCCTTTTGGACATCGCCCAGGCGAAAGCCTGGTTCCCCACTCAAAAACAATCTCATCCCGATGCTTTTTTAAAAATTCTTCCCACTTAAAACTCACCATAGCAAATACCTTGTATGCACTAAAAAACCATTTTACCAAAACTTCAGTTGGTATTATATTAGCATAAACTAAATTTCTATCAGATGAAATTTGGCGAGGCAAGCAGGAATATTTTCATTCCTGCATTTTTTGGTGGCAATTGTGTGTTATGTGATGAGTTGTATTTTAAATACCAATAAAAATGGAGAGGTTAAAATGAAAATCAATAAGGTCGATCATATCTGCATTGCGGTCAAAGATCTGAAGAGTGCTTGCAAAGTATGGGAGCCGGTATTGGGAAAAACAAAACCGGATGTCGAATACATCGATGAATCTGAAAAAATTAAGGTGGCCAGATATTGGGTGGGGGAAGTTGGTTTCGAACTTATGGAATCGACAACTCCCGATGGGGAGGTTGCCAAGTTTATCGAGAAAAAAGGCGAAGGCATCATGTTAATAAGCTTTAATGTGGACAACACCCGGGGGGCAATGGATGAACTAAAACAAAAAGCCTATCCATTTATTGGAGGCCCCCGTTCCTTCCAGGACTCTGAATTTGCTTTTGTTCACCCTAAAAAAATGAACGGCGTTTTGCTGGAACTCATTGACATTTAGCCAAGGCAGGCTTAAATGTTTGCATGGAATTAGCGCGCTAACGCGCGGACTTTTTAATTTCGTACAAATTCCATGGTGTCTTGATTCCAACCTGGACACCCCAAAACCGGCACAAAGCCTTCATAATATCTGCCCTCTAATTCAGTTATCTGAATCAGAATTGCTGCTTCATCCTATTCTCGTTTCTGAATCATGTCCTTGTTTGCGTCAAACGTGACCACGATAGAATTGGCTGAAAAGGGTCTTGAATTTGAAGTTGGACGATAAGGACGGTCTTTTTTGTAAAAGTAAATTGTAGGCTCTGTTTTTTATATATTGGAATATAATTTGGAAGAATACCCGAACATGAGGCCCTTGGCTTATATAATTGAATAAAAACCTCAAAACTGGAAAAGCCCTATATATCATATATGGGGGTGTCGAAATTTTATATAGACTGAGTCTTTAAAATACCAGTGAACGCCTTTGGTTTCCAACCGAATCTTTGTTTGATTTTATAGAATGGATCAGATATCATTCAGATTTATATGATAATTTATAACAATTTAAACTGCGAGAAAAACTAATGAGCAAAATAGACCTTTCGGGATTGAAAATTGGAATGGAAAATACACTAAGTACTATTGTCTCAAATGACAACAGTGCCGAAGCTGTTGGCTACAAAGGGATGCCAGTTTTAGGTACACCTCACCTTGTTGGAGTTATGGAAACCGTTTGTATATTCGTACATGAATTCCTGCCTGAAAACTATCTGACGGTAGGAGTAGCTAATAACATGAAACACCTTGCCGCATCACCTATCGGAGCAACTATTGTATCAAAAGCACGTTTAACTGCCATAGAAGGGAGGAAACTGACCTATTACGTAGAAGCCCACGACTCAGTTGATAAGATAGCTGAGGGTACTCACACACGGTTTATAGTTGATTCCCGGGAATTTTTTTCAAACCTTGAAAAAAAGAAACACAAGCTTGGTCTAACCTAAAGGCTTGTTCAAAACCAATTTTCAGAAAAAACATAATGGTATTTGTATTTTAAGAATTTTCTTTCGTGAAAAATTTCTACAAGGAGAATACTTAACTACCGAATTTTAAAATCCGGTCATGACTTCCAAAAAATATAATCAGTTCTCTGGATCTTGACGGCAGCGGTTATTTTAAAGTAAATGTGTCGCTTTTGAAAAAAATCTTCAACCACTACATCTTGTATAAACCAAACTTTCAATCTTTAATGTGAAATTCATTAGAAGAAAATCACGCAACAAAAAAAAGGCGCAACATAATTGGAGATAAAAAACCTTCATTTGAGAAAGAATATTCAGGTACTCAGCTAGTGATTATATTGTCTATTTATATGGGTTTTTGACTGGAAATCAAAGGCGTTCACTGTTATTTTAAAGACTCAGTCCAGGTAAATTTGAGCAACCGTCAAAAAGCCGGAATTTTTGCCAAAACATGCGATTTTGCTGGAAAGAGAAGGAAGGGCACTGTGGGGAAGTTTCAAAATTACGGTTATTTGTATTGAACCAGTGTTTGAATCGGAAGGAAGAATATCAAAGGATTTTCCATTGAGGAAGACAAATCAGAAAGCCGATGCGCTCCAGCATAACCATGACCTTCTTTGGTTTCATCACCGGTGGAAATGAAGCGCAGCGGAATCCTCATCCGTGTGAGTGGCATTGTTCGGTAATTTAGACTCTCACAAGCTTCATTAAAGGCTCGAAAGAATATAATGCAGGTCTTCTACCAGATGCTTCTTCTAATGTCAGGATTAGATTCTTTTCTAATAAAACCCTGGCAAATCTTGCTGCACTCGCTGTGGAAATCCCACTTTTAGTTGTAAATTTGTTATTTCTGAATACTGGGTTCGTAAACACAAAATCCAATGCATTGACACTCCATTTAGAAGAAAGAGCCTCTGAAAATATGATCTTCATTTCTTCGTAAAGTGCCCTTATATCCTCTGCAATAGAAAGATTTCTAATGGCCTGTTGCTCAACAGCTTCGAGAAAAAAATAACACCAACTTTCCCAATTCCCCTGCTCAGAAACTTTTCTCATTGTGTCAATATAAAGATCTTTATTATCTTCCAAGTACCCACTTATATAGAAGTGAGGTGCAGATATTATTCCTGAAGACCACATCATTAATGTAATCAACATTCGGCCAATACGGCCATTACCATCTTTAAAAGGATGCAAGGCCTCAAATTCAATATGGGCAATGCCGGTTTTTACTAATGCTGGATGTGTACTTTGCTCTATATATTGAAATAATTTATCTAAACCTTCCTGAAGTTTTTCTGGACTAATAGGTATGAATAATATTTTTTTCTTTAACTTATCTGCCAAGTAATTTTGTTCGTTCTTTAACTGACCTGGTGATTTAGAAGCCCCTCGACCAAAAGACAATAAACGCTGGTGGATACCCTTAATGACTGATTGGGATAGTGGATACCCATCTGTCATCGCTTTTTGCGCAGCCATCAAGGCTCTTTGATAAAGAATGGTTTCAATCACTTCAGACCTCACATTGGCAGCGTTCCCTGTTTCAGCGTCATGGTCAGCTTCATATTTAAGAATTTCATCCATGGTGCTTATCGTACCTTCCATTCTTGAAGAAATAACAGCCTCTTGGTTACGTAACGGAACCAAGAATATTTCGCTGTTGTGCATATTTTTCAACATTTGGTCATAACGAGCCACTGCATCAGTCGCTTTTATTAAGGGTTCCACAAATTGTGCATAATCCAAATCCTTTGGTGGAAATTTGTCGTAATGATAGTTGATTGCATTTTCTAAACTGTGTTCCATATATTTCTCTCTAATCTTGACGTTATTATTTGTGAAAATATTAAATACTAAACGGATAGATGTCAATATATTTAAAAATTTTCCAGACAACGAGGATAGAGTTTAACAGATTCAGATCAAACATGTTTGTCTTGCATTTTAACCCATATTTGAGAAATGAGCAGATTGAGTTCTCGATCAGATACCGAACTTTAAATCACCGGCTTGTCCGTGTGCCTTTTGATTTGGGTATAGCTTGCATAAGGTGTGGTTTATACTTAAAAGACGAAACATATACATTAAAAATAATTATTGTGCGGGATGTTCAAAGTGCCTTCAAAAAAGGGAGGGCTACCTGAAATGATCCGGATCAATATTGTACCGCTTCATGATCTGCTGCAATGCCTGGCGGTCCATCCGGCAAAGCTTTGCCGCCTGGGTAACATTGCCCTGGGTCATGGAAAGCTTGGCATTGATATAATCATGGTTAAACCCGGAAAGAAATTTTTCCTTTGCTTCCCTGTATGGCAAGGAGGCGTAATCATGTCCCGGATCACCTTCTGTCTTATTTTTGCGGATCTCCTTTTTAGGGATATCGGACAAGCCAATGGTATCCCCTTTTGAATAGAGGATGCCATGGATCAGAACATTTTCAAGCTCCCGGACATTTCCCACCCAGGGGTATTTCATAAGCAGGTCCAGGACCTCCCCAGATACGGTTTTAGGGGACTTGTTCATTTTTTCGCAATGCTTGGCCAAAAGGGCCTGGCACAAAATAGGGATATCCGTTATCCGGTCCCGCAATGGCGGCAGCTCAATGGAAATCACGGACAAGCGATAAAAGAAATCCTCCCGGAATTCTTTTTGGGCAATTTTTTGTTTTAAATTCTGGTTGGTGGAAGCAATGATCCGCACATCCACGGTCTGGGCTTTTGTATCCCCCAGGGGCTTTACTTCCTTTTCCTGGACCATTCGCAACAGCTTGGTCTGGATGGAAGGACCGATGTCCCCGATCTCATCTAAAAAGATGGTGCCCTTATCTGCGGCCTGGAACAGGCCGGTCTTGTCCCTGTAGGCATTGGTAAAGGCGCCCTTTTTATATCCAAAAAGCTCACTTTCCAGGATATGCTCGGGAAGGGTGGGGCAGTTCACCGGGATAAAGGGCTTGTTTTTCCGAGGGCTTAAATCGTGGATGGACCGGGCTGTCAAATCCTTGCCCGTGCCAGATTCTCCTGTGATCAATACGGTGACATCACTGTCCGCCACCAGGGCAATTTTTTCAAACACCTTTTCCATGGCTTCGCTTTTGCCGATCAGCGGACGGGTCTCTTTCTTGCGTTCTTTTAACAGCTGCTTGTTTTCATGGAGCAGTCGGCTCCGCTCCAATGCCTTTTGAATTTTGAAGATAATCTCATCCTGCTCAAATGGCTTGGAGATAAAATCA
>Ga0307987_1000936_pt1 | contig 16647 bp, 14 predicted proteins | sample EllFjometagen181_FD_203157 | JGI IMG/M metagenome (GOLD analysis project Ga0307987, IMG submission 203157) | Marine microbial communities from Ellis Fjord, Antarctic Ocean - #181 | ecosystem: Environmental > Aquatic > Marine > Unclassified | place: Southern Ocean | collected 2014-10-08
GATTTGGTTCCAAAAAGAGAATGAAAAGGGAAAATATGGCTGAAAAATAAGAAAAAAAAATGGCGTTACACTATTTCTAAGCTGTTACAAATTATATGTATTCGATAAGGTATTGATTTTATATATTATTATCAAAAAACATATGAAATATAATATTCAAAAAGCGTTACACTATTTGAATCTTATCATCCGGTCTCGCTCATGACCCTTTCTACGTTTTCCACCACCACAATGGCGTCGTCCACCAGCAGTCCTATGGCAAGGACCATGGCGAACATGGTGAGCACATTGATAGTGAATCCGAAGGTGGACAGCACCCCAAAGGTTCCCAGCAGAACCACGGGAACCGCAATGGTGGGAATCAGGGTGGCCCTGAAATTTTGCAAAAAGAGATATATGACAAAGAAAACCAGAATAATAGCCTCGACCAGAGTCTTGGCCACCTCTTCAATGGAAAGCTTCACAAAGGGGGTGGTATCGTAGGGGTAGGCTACCTTCAGTCCCTGGGGCATAGAGGCGGACAAATCTGCGATCTTAGTCTTGACTCTGTTGGCCGTATTCAGTGCATTGGCTCCGGTGGAAAGGGTGACAGCCATTGCCGAGGCCTCCATCCCATTGTACCGGGCTATTTTATTATAAGTTTGAGCCCCCAGTTCCACCCTTGCAAGATCTCTGATCCTGATCTGGGAGCCGTCTCCGTTGACCTTGACCAGGATATTTTCAAATTCTTCAACCGTGCTCAGCTTGGACTGGACAGAGATGGAGGCGTTGATCTGCTGTCCCTCAATAGCGGGGAAGCCCCCCAACTGGCCGGAGGTGACATCCACATTCCTTGCCGTTATGGCAGCCGTGATATCTGAGGGCATCAGGCTGTAAGAGTGAAGTTTTTCCGGGTTGAGCCAGATCCGCATGGCATGCTGCTCTCCGAACACATTAAGGTCTCCAACCCCCTGGACCCGGCTAATGGTTTCGGACAAATTGGACTTGATATAGTCACCAATGTCATCGCCACTCATCTGGCCGTCTTCGGAATAGATTGCGGCAACCAGAAGATAGCTTTTTGAGGCTTTTTTTACCGTAACGCCCTGGGTCTGGACCTTCTGGGGCAGCAGGCTCTTGACGGCCTGAACCTTGTTCTGCACCTGCACCTGGGCAATATCCGGGTCTGCCTCGGGCTCAAAGGTCAGGGTAATGCTCAGCGCACCGCTGGAGTCGCTGGACGAAGAAAAATACCTGAGGTAATCGATTCCGGTGAGACTCTGTTCAATAACCTGGGTAACGCTGTTCTCCACGACCTTAGCGGATGCACCGGGATAGGCGGTTGTGATGCTGATGCTGGGGGGGGCAATCTTTGGGTATTGCTCCACAGGCAGGGTCAGCAGTGCAAAGAGTCCCGCCAGCATAATGACTATGGCTATCACCCATGCAAAAATGGGCCTTTCTATAAAATACTTCGACATACGCTTATCCTATTATCAACTTTTGGCGATTTTATTTTCTACGGGGGTGACCTTTGCCATGGGACGGATCTTCTGCAACCCTGCGGTGACCACCCGGTCTCCGGCTTTAAGACCATCCGTTATCAGCCATTTGTCCCCAATTGCTTTTGAGACGGTGACCTTACGGGTATTGACCGTATTCTCCGCATCAACGGTCCACACAGAGGCTGTGCCGTCGGCATTCCTGACCAGAGACTGCTGGGGAATGGTGATGGCTTTCTCCTGCCGGAACTGCTCCACCCTGGCCTTGACAAAGAGGCCCGGAAGCAGTTCCTTTTCCGGGTTGGGAAAGAGGATTCTAAGCTGAACCATGCCGGTGCTCTGGTCCACGGTCACGTCGGAAAACATGATCTCTCCCTTGTCGGTAAAGGGCTGGGTTTCATCGTCCAGAATAAGCAGGGCCTCCGGATTTCTGTCCTGGGATTTCATCTGGCGACGCAGTTTCATAATTTCCCCGCTGGACTGGTTCACATCGACGTAGATCTGATTGAGATTCTGAATGGTGGCAAGGGCCGTTGTCTGGTTAGCGGTGACCAAGGCACCTTTGGTTACGGAAGATCTGCCGATCTGCCCGGAGATAGGGGCAAATACCCGGGTGTAGTCCAGGTTGATTCTGACCGCTGCCAAATTGGCCTTTGCAACAGTAACCCCTGCCTGGGCCTGGCCCAGTGCGGCTTCGGCGTCATCATATTCCTGGAGGCTGACCCCCCCCATTTTAACCAGTTTGGAATACCGTTTTAATTTGGGTGCTACGGTTTTCAGATCTGCTCGGGCTTTGGCAAGGCTGGCTGCGGCAGAATTATATGCCGCCTGGTAAGTGGCCGGATCAATCTGGTACAGTTGCTGCCCCTTCTCAACGTAGCTTCCTTCGGTAAAGAGGCGCTTTAAGATAATCCCGGACACCTGGGGCCGGATTTCGGCCACCTGGAAGGCGGATGTCCGGCCGGGTAAATCACGGGTAAATACCACCGCCTTAGACTTTACGGTATAAACGTTTACCTCCACCGGAGGACGCGGGGTTGTTTTTGGTTTTTCGATTTGGGCCTGGGCCATGGTACCCTGGCCTGTGAACCAAAGGCCTCCAAGGGCGATAAGGGCGATAACAATGACTCCTGAGAATATTTTTATTTTCATGCGATCTCCTGCTGCGTAAGTATCACCTTGTCCAAAAGACGGATGATATTCTGTTTTATTTTTTCCATGTTTCGGGTGTTCTCTTCCCTGTACTGCATCATCTGTATCGGGCCTATTACCGTGCCGAAAATCATTGAGGCCATCACAAAAGCATCAAGATCCACAAACACTCCTTTTTGGATTCCTTCTTCGCAGAGCCTGATCAGGGGGTGGATGACAAGTTTAAATTTCTCTTTGTCGGCTTCAACCTGGGTCCTCTGGCTCTGGATAAATTGAAGATAAAGGGGGTACACTTCCTGGAAATTGAACGTTGAGTCAACAAAGCCATGCAGTTTAGTTGTGGGCGATTTGTCAGACTCAACTATGGCCAGGTCTTGTTCAATCCTGGGAATAATAATGGTCTGGTGAACATAGTTGATCAGCTCTTTTTTATTTTTGAAATAGTTGTACAAGGTACCCTTTGCCACCCCGCACTTTGCTGCAATCAGATCCATGGTAACGGGCTGTGCCTGGAAAATAAGGTCCAGAACAGTTGTCGCGATCTCTTCCCTGAGCATATTGTCCAGCAACTCTTTTTTTCTGGAAATTTTAGACATGGGGTAAACTCCTTGCTTTTAAATACCGTGGGGTGCTCCGACTGACGGAGTATACCCAAACCTACACGTATTGACTGCTTGGTCATAAAAATGACCCTTGGGTCATTAATTGACTGAAAAGTCAGCTTTATGACTGAATAGTTTTCAGCTGTCAATCTTTCTTTAAAAAAAACAATAGATTTTTACATTTGTTGATTGCTTTTGAATGTTTTTTTATGGGAAGAGAGGATTGAAAGAGCTGGCCTACAGCACCCTATAAACGCTTAGCATTTGGCTAATTACAGGTGGATGATATTAAGACACTCCTGTGTTGAACCTCTTATTTGTTCCTTGCCCTGAGAACATGCATTTGGATTTTACCTGTAGCTGTTAATATTTCACATTTTTTTCACGTTATCTTCACAGCGGATTCACATGCGCTGGTCTAATATTTAATAATGTTAACCAAAAAGAAAAAGTATCCGAGGCGTGGGAAGGTGTCTTTTGACTGGATTCCCCTCTATTTCATAAAAAGTCGGACCATTGCCGGGGAGTGTTTTGCCCTTGCCTTGGAAATGGTTGGCTATTATACTGTTGAGTCTACAACCCATACCCTGAAGGAGCCCCATGACACCAAATATTAGATTGCTCATCATCGAGGATAATCCGGCCATCGTGGAAAACATGACCGATTTTCTGGAATCCAAAGGCTATGTTCTGGATTTTGCCATGGACGGCATCGGCGGTCTGCACCTGGCACTGACCCAGGACTATGACGTCATTGTACTGGACCTCATGCTGCCGGGCATGGACGGCATTACGCTGTGCCGGAAACTGCGCCAGGAGGCGAACAAACAGGTTCCGGTGATCATGCTAACGGCCAGGGATACCCTGGATGATAAACTGCTCGGTTTTGAATCCGGGGCTGATGATTACCTGGTCAAGCCCTTTGCCTTAAAAGAGCTGGAGGCTCGCATAAAAGTGCTGGCAAAAAGACGGGTGAGCACCAACAAGGTGCTGGTGGTTGATGACCTTCGTATGGATCTTGGCACCTTTGAAATTACCCGCCAGGGGGAAACAATTGATCTGAATAATACCTGCACCACCATCTTGAAGTTGCTCATGGAATCGGCCCCCAATGTGGTGTCCCGCCAGGACCTTGAAAACCACCTCTGGGGAGACATGCCGCCGGGCAGCGATGTGCTGCGCAGCCATATGTACTCCCTGCGGAAGAAAGTTGACAAACCCTTTGGGAATGCCATGGTCGAAACCGTCCATGGCAAAGGTTTCAGACTTAAGGAAAAACAGTGATGAAATTTTATCAAAGCATCCGGTTCAGAATTGTGGTCAGCATCCTTTTGTTCGGTACCCTGCTCATCACCCTCAATGCCGGAATCACCTTTTTTGTGATGGGCAACAACATGACCCAGATGGTTGCCAATCTCATCGATACGGAGATGGACTCCTTTATCTATAAATATGAAAAGGACCGGACAACACCACTGCCCCATTCCAAATATATTGATATGTATGAAGGGTTTGAAAATATGCCGAGACATTTCAGGGAATTGGTAAAATCCCTGCCGCCTGGTGTTCACACCGTTGATGACCCGAAAAAGAAGCACCCTATCAACGTGGGGGTGATCCAATTGCCGGATAAAGATATCCCCTATTTCATGTTTTTCCACGGCAGGGAATTTTTCGAGGAAAATGCCTGGCTGCATCCCGGACAGATCCTGATGATCTCCCTGGCCCTGTTGCTCATTCCCGGCATCATTATCGGTTATTTCACCTCCCGGATGCTGTTTGCACCGGTGGTGGCCCTCATGGCGCAAATCAACGGGCTGAACCCTGAAAACATACCGGTCCGGTTTTCCCATAAGAACGCCAACAATGAAATCGGAATGCTCACCCGAACCATCGAAACAACCATGAACCGGATCAACGATTTTATCCAGCGGGAAAAACAATTCACCCGGGATGCCAGCCACGAACTTCGGACCCCGCTGACCATTGTCAAAGGGGCAGTGGAAATCATGGAAACCCAGCCAGAACTGACGACCAACCCTTTGTTAAAGAAACCTTTGAAGCGGATTTCACGGTCGGTAAGAGATATGGAAACCACAATTGAAACCTTTCTCTGGCTTGCCAGGGAAGAAGGCGGGACTGAAGAGCCCTGTCAGGTGGAACCGGTGGTGAGACGCGCCATTAGAGACAACCAACACCTCATCGAAAACAAGGATATCCAGCTTCACTTGGAGGTGCTTTGCGAAAAGACGGTCAGGGCCAGGGAAGAGATCCTTTATATTGCGGTGACAAACCTGATCCGCAATGCCTTTTATTTTACAGCCCAGGGATCGGTCACCATCACTCTTGATCAGGCCCACATCGGTATCCAGGATACGGGCATGGGGATTGATCCAGGCCAGCTTGAATCGGTCACCGACTCCCATGTCAAAGGGGAAACGAGTCAGGGCTTTGGTCTGGGGCTGAACATCGTCTCGCGTCTGTGCAAACGCTTTGACTGGCAACTGATCATTGAAAGCCAGGCCGGGCAGGGCACCGGTGTTAAAATCCTGTGGCAGGACACCTGAAGACCGGGTCACAATTCCGGGTGGGTAAAGTCAACAACCCCTGAGCTAAAGACTCAGGGGTTTCTTGCCGTTTTTTTATAAAAACGAAGCTCGTAAATCATAGAAAAGACTAGAAAAGAGAGTAGAAAAGGGGACAGAGTAGAAAAGGGGACAGAGTAGAAAAGGAGAAAAGGGGACGGAGAAAAGGGGACAGATAAGCATCCCACCACACTTCCCACCAGGACAAACTTGGGGAGTCTATTGGCGAAGATGGGGCAAATCGATCAAGCGTGCCGCGAAATGGAACGAGCATTATCCCTTGCCAGGAATTTAGGGCAGCCATATTACGTAGGTAATATCTTATTTTTATACGCTCAAGTTGAAGCCGCACGTAACACCCAAAAGGCATTGAAAATGGCCAAAGAAGCGGAAATGTTATTGCGGCAAGTTTTTGAACTTTCTCATCCTACTATGCAAAGCCTTAAGGCCTTTATCGGGAAACTGGATGGAGGGCCGGATCAAGGGTAGGGAAGCTCCCAAAAGGGAGTCACTGGGGACAATTTTATGGAATGGACTCACGGGTTGCTGAAGGGGGGGGGACTTCCGTTTCAAATGATGTGTTCATTCATTTGACCCAACGCATTGTACTGCTGATTAAGATTTCACATTTTTTTCACATTCTTTTCACGGCCAATTCACGCCGACAACGCCATAATTCCAAACATGATTAACAAAAAAAGCAGATCTGTTTTTATTAATAAAAGGAAAAAGAGATGACCATCCAATCTATTAAAGGGTGTATCGGTTGCGGGACATGCGTTGAGACCTGTCCCACAGATGTGATCAGGCTGGATTCAAAAACAAAAAAGGCGTTCATTGCATACCCGGCAGATTGCCAGATATGTCATCTGTGCAGGATGTATTGTCCCGTGGATGCTATTACGATCTCACCAGAAAAATCTATTCCGGTGGTGGTCTCATGGGGATAAAAATGAATACCTTTATCACGAGCCGTTTTTTTAGACAGACAGTGCTGACGTTTACCGGAATACCGCTGCTGATCTGGGCCATGGGTAATTTTCCGGAGCGTTCGGTGTTGAAAGAATCTCTTTCTGTTATAACGGTTCTGGCCTTTTGCCAGATGATTGGACAGTTTTTTTGGACACGGATGAATAGAACTGCTGTTAAAGATCTTAAGATGACTCGATTGATAAAATATCATAAAATTATAGGGTATACCTTTGTCATCCTTCTGTTGTTCCATCCACTCTGCCTGGTGGTCCCCCGGTTCTTTGAGTCCGGGGTTTCCCCGGTTGACGCTTTTATCACCCTCATCACAACCATGAACCTTGGCGTTGTGCTTGGCATCATTGCATGGTGTTTGATGCTGGTATTGGGAATTACTTCGTTTGTCCGAGAAAAATTGCCCATGAAGTACAAAACCTGGCGGGTTTTCCATGGCATTCTGGCAGTGCTGTTTGTTGCTGTTGCCGCATGGCACGCCATTGATCTGGGCCGTCATTTTAACCTTTCCATGTCAATTTTAATTTCCCTGCTGACAACAGGCGGAGTTTTGCTCCTTTTGAAAACTTATACGTTTAAGAAAAACAAAAAATTAGTGGGGTCTAAATGACAAATTCTCAAACACCAAAAGACATCTCCCGCCGCAAGTTCATGACAGTGGCAGGTGGCGCAGCAGGGCTGGCGGCAATGGCCGCCATGGGATTGTCCCCGGACCAGGGCGATTGCAGTCCCAATATCTCTAAAGTTGATATCAGCAAAATAAATTATTCCGAAAACCAAGCGGATGTACTGGTTATCGGCGGTGGAATGGCAGGATTGTTTGCAGCTGTCAAGGCCCATGATGCCGGTGCTAAAGTGATGATAGTCTCCAAGGGCCGTGTGGGATCATCCGGACAAACGCCTTTTGCAAAAGGAATATTCGCATTTGATCCCGACACTTCAAAAATAAATCTTGATGACTTTGTAGATACGGTATCCCGTTCTGCCCTGGGCACCAATAATCCGGTTTATACCCGGCAAATGGCAGCCCATTCCCTTGCCCGTGTCAATGAACTCAAAGAATGGGGATTTTTTAACTCTCCCCTTTATAACAAAAGTTTTAGCACCCCCATCAACGAAAGAAATATCCCTGTCAAAGAAAGAATCGTTATCACCCATTTGATCAAAGAAAAGGGACAGATTGCCGGTGCAGTCGGTTTCAGTCTGGATGAAGAAAAGATTCTTTTTTTCAAGGCTAAAAGTGTGATCCTGTGCACCGGGGCCGGTGGTTTCAAGCCCAATGGATTCCCCATTTGTGATCTCACCCACGACGGCAGTGTCATGGCCTATAATATTGGTGCCAAAGTGACTGGCAAGGAGTGGAACGATGGACATTCCGGCCAGGCAAAAAACGCGGCGGCCTGCTTTGACGGATGGCATAATATGTTTGAAAGAAAACCCGGTATAACGGGTGTTGAAGTACACCATGATCTGGGTGTGGATGAAAATTATAAAGCCTACATGATCGGAAATCCCATTAAGATGGGGCCTTCCAAGATGGCAGGCGGCAAAGAGGCCCAGGGCGGACCCTATGTTCCCGATGAATTTAAACGAAATGGTCCGTCCCAGGGTGATAAACGAAATGGTCCGCCCCAGGGTGATAAACGAAATGGTCCGCCCCAGGATGATAAACGAAATGGTCCGCCCCAGGATGATAAACGAAATGGTCCGCCCCAGGATGGTAAACGGGGAGGGGGGCCAGGGGGACCTAAAAAACAAGGGGGAGGCCCTCCGGGAATGGCGGGAACACAGGTGGGCGGTTCCTCAGCTGGCATGTCTATTCACAAGTCCGAAGGCCTGGTTCCCATCAATGAAAAATGTGAATCAAACATCCCAGGGCTGTACGCTGCCGGTGATGCATTGGGGTCTTATATGGCCGGTGCCATCTATACCCAGATTGGATCTTCTTTGGCCGGTTCTGCAGTGCAGGGTGCCATTGCCGGAACGGCAGCTTCTGAATATTGCCAAGGGGTTGAAATGCCAGCCATTTCAACAGTGAAAATGGATGAGGTCAAACAAGAGATCCTTACGCCTCTGAAGAGAAAGACTGGGTATGGTCCGGCCTGGGTGACCCAAACCCTGCAAGGCATCATGATTCCCAATTTTATTATCTACATAAAAAAAGAAAATCTCCTAAAGGCCGCACTGGCATATATTGAAGAGTTAAGGGATCATCACATGCCAATGCTTAGAGCGGGGGATTTGCATGAATTGCGGTTGGTCTTTGAAACCAGAAACATGATTATCAGCGCTGAAATGAAGCTCAAGGCATCCCTCATGCGAAAGGAAAGCCGTTGCAGCCACTACCGACTGGATTATCCTGAAATGGACACAAAAAACTGGAATGCCTGGATCAATATTTACAAGGGCAGTGACGGCGCAATGAAGTTCGAAAAACAGCCTTTTGGCACCTGGCCGACGGCAAAGGACATCAGAATGTAATGGGATTTGGCGAGCTCAATGTTCCCGTTAAGTACCCGAGCATATATTCTTCAAGGTAAAGTCCAGAGATATCAACGATATATATTCATTGAAGACTGAAAAACATATGTGTGGGTACTTACCACATGGGAATATTATTTTGCCGGTGTCGCTCAATACGAAAAAATGTGGATGCCGATGGGGTATAATTCCGGATATCCGTAGCTCCACCCCGGACAAATATTTTTTCATGGACAATGCACTGAAATTAGAAAAAAAATAGGTTGAAGATCTGGTGGGGATGATTGAAAAATACCAGAAACCGGTGTATGGTGTTACTCTATTATGATGAGGATAAGGACCGCAGCACCATAGAACCGCCTTCAATGGCGGTTGAACCTATACATATGCATCAATATAAGATGATAAGAGATGATTTTATGACTTTTTCTACATTGGGCTTATCTGCCCCCATCCTTAAAGCTGTGGCTGGGCAGGGTTACGAAACACCATCCCCTATTCAGGCCAAGGCGATTCCCGCTGTGATCCAAGGCAAGGATGTGATGGCCGCCGCACAGACCGGTACCGGTAAGACCCTGGTTTACACCCTGCCTGTTTTAGAAAGGTTTTCGAAACGGGTCCCGGTTCGGTCGAATCAGGTGCGTGCCCTCGTATTGGTGCCCACACGAGAGTTGGCTGTCCAGATTGGTGAAAGCATGGCAACCTTTGGCAGGCATTTGCATTTACGTTCCACAGTGGTATTTGGGGGTGTGAAAATAAATCCCCAGATGATGAAATTACGCGGAGGTGTTGATGTGCTGGTTGCAACACCCGGACGTCTGCTGGATCTCCATAGCAAAAATGCGGTGAAGTTTGACCCGTTAGAAGTGCTGGTATTGGATGAAGCCGATCGAATGCTGAACATGGGATTTATTGATGATATTCGGAAAATTATAGCTCTTTTGCCCAACCAGCGGCAGACCCTCATGTTCTCAGCGACCTTTCCTAATGAAATTCGTGATCTGGCCCGTGGATTGCTCCATAATCCTGTTGAGATTTCGGTTGCACCTCCCAATTCCGTGGTGAAAACAATCGAGCAGTGGGTTTATCCGGTGGATCAGAAGAAGAAGCCGGCATTACTCACAAAATTAATTTTGGACAATCAATGGGAGCAGGTGCTTGTATTCCGCAAAACCAAGAAGGGTGCAGACCGGTTGGTACGTCATTTGGAAAAAGAGGGGATTGACGCTGCGGCGATCCATGGAGATAAGAGTCAGGGTGCGCGTACGAAAGCTTTGGAAAATTTTAAAAATGGTACGGTTCGAATTTTGGTGGCGACGGATATAGCTGCCCGTGGGTTGGATATTTATCAGCTGCCCCAGGTGGTCAATTTTGATTTGCCCCATGTGAAGGAAGAGTATGTGCACCGAATGGGCCGAACGGGTAGAGCAGGTGCTGCAGGTGAGGCGATCTCTTTGGTTTGCGCTGATGAGTTTCAGCAGTTAGCCGATATTGAGCGATTGATAAAGAGGGTGTTGACACGCAAGATAAGTGATGGTTTTGAGCCGGTTCATGCTTTACCGGAGTCAATTTTGGATACGCGACCATTTCGAGCCAAAAAACCTAAAAAACCTAAAAAAAGATATTAAGATGGACAATGAATGTGAAAAAGTATCATTAAGTCTACAATACGGTACAGACTATAGTAACTTTGTAAAAAATATTGGAGTAAAGTAATGAAGTTTAAGAATAAAACATGGCTGATAGTTTTCATGGTGGCCCTGCTGATACAGGGAATTTTCCCTATTCAAGGAAATGCTTCTTCAGACATCATTCTGCTAAAGGGACAGAGTGTTTATGTTCCTGTTTATTCACACATTTACTATGGAGACCGCGATAAGCCAAAGCCATTCGATTTGACTGTGACACTCAGTATTCGCAATACAGATCCGAAACAGGAGATAGCTATCCTTTCCGTTGATTATTTTGATTCTGAAGGAAACCTCCTAAAACACTATTTGGAAAAACCTAAAAATTTAAAAAATCTTGGTACAATTCGATATGTCATTAAAAAGAGGGATAAAACCGGAGGATCTGGAGCAAAATTTATTGTGAGGTGGAAATCCAAAGAGCTTGTGAACGCTCCATTAATAGAGGCAATTATGATCAGCACAGAAAGTTCTCAAGGAATTTCTTTTATTTCAAGAGGTCAAGCTATCCAGGAATAATCTTCACAGGTTTTGCAGCTTCATGGATTAAAGAAGCTTACCCACCATTCCGGCAACCCAGAAACCAAAGAATCTATACTCACCCAGATCCGGTTATTTGTCCCCTTTTACTGATGAGCTCCTTGTAAAGGTACTGCCAAGCTTAAATATTTGCCGTTTTCTTCAAACATCAATTTTTTATCCGTCATCATTTTTAAAAAGGGCGTCACCTTTTCCTGGGTCAGCCCCTGAAAATGATGAAGAATCTTTTCCAGTGACCGATGGTGCCCGCAATAGAGGTACACTTTTCTGGAGAGCCCTTCCAGGCGATGGGTAAAGGGGGCTTCTGAGAGTCGCTTCTGGCGGATGATCATAAAATCTCTTCCATCCCGATAACTCAAAATCGGCGTATCACCCCCGGTCCGATGAATCCGGGTATAAGTTTTCTCCCAGTCCTGAACCTTTTGTTTAACCGGTCTCCACAGTCTTTCCTGGTATCTCATGTCGCCGCGGTACCTCTGGATTAGAAAGGTCATGTGGCGGTGAATAGCTTCCGGGAATATTTTTGCATAATTGGGATGGTTGAAAATTGCCTTAACGCCAAAGGACGTTGGATCATTATATATACTGCTTCCATGTCCCAGCCAGAAAGGCACAAGGCTCAGGGGACGGAAAAAAGCAGCAAACTCAAGATTCCGGAGGGTTTCATTTATGTCTTCGAGATCACTGCTGGGAAAATGGAGTATCAGGTTGGCGTTGTTGGCGATACCTAAGCCTTCACAGTGCTTCATGATTTCCAGATTCTGGATAGCGGTGGTTCCCTTGTTTAATTTTTTCAGTAGACGAGAGCTGAGGGATTCGATACCGATCTGGATCTTGCGAACGCCAGCAGAGCCCATTTTTTCCAGTACCCGTTTCTGAGTGGTGGCCCTGAGTTCACAAAAAAGATCGAGATCTTTTTTCAATCCGGACAGCTGATCAAACATCTCCATGGCGGTTTTTACCGGTATGAGGTTGTCCATGAACGCCACGGAAAGAGTGCGATATTTTGAAGTTAGATGCTCGATTTCGTTGCAGACCTGTTCCGGGTCTTTACATCGGTACCCCTGCCAGTTACGGTTAAGATTGCAGAAAGCACAGCCTGAATGTCCTGAATTGGAAGCCTGCCACCGGCATCCCCGGGATGCTTCGGCCGGGAGCGTAGGGAAAAAAATATTATCCGGAGCAGCTGTTTTCATCAAATGAAAATAGTCGTCATAATCCGGAACGGGCAGATCCTTGAGGTCTGCCATTTGGTTGAAGGTTACCGGTTCTTTCTTTTTGCAGGAGATTGACGTAACAAGGCCCGTGATGCGGGAGATCTTTTCAGGATCGGCGGAATTCCTTAAGTGGCGCACCAGGCTGCACAAAGGTAGTTCTCCTTCTCCGTTAATGACAAAATCTATTTCTGGGAATACCGTAAAAATGTCCTTAATAGAATCTCCCGCAAACATGGAACCGCCGATTACAATGTCGAGTTTTGGAAATTTCTTTTTTATGGAGCGGATCAAGTACAAAGAGGAGGTGAGCTGACAAAGACAAATTGAAAAGCCTGCCAGACCAAAGCGGTCCCAGTTGATGCTGTTGATAAATTCATTGGCAGCCTCTGCCGCCTGATGCGTCAGGGCTTTGAAGTCGACCTTAAGTGACAGGGGGTTGCCCTTTGCTTCCTTGTAGAACAGAGTTTGAATGAGGTCAAATCGTTCCGGATATAAGAGAGCTGCATAAACGGATTCCGCCAGCCAGGTTTTTTCGGAAATTTCACGATAGAGAGGATAGCCGATGGCAGCCGCTAATTTTAGATAGAAATGGTGGGTCTCCACCTTAAGGTCGGGAATCTCCTGCCTCAGATATGATTTCAGTGCACCGAGCTGAATGGAGGGACGGCTGAAAAGTGGCCAGGGGGCGGATATAAGAGTAATACTTTCTATTTGATTTTTAGTTTCTGACGGGCACATACAGCCAGCTTCTCCCTGAAAATTTTGAAGTGATAAGGTCATCATCCCATTTTTAACTTTTTTACCGAGAAGTCCCCTTCCAAATCTTTGATTCGGTGGGGGATGAATCGGCATAATTGTGTTGGTTGACATTATATTCAGTTTTTTGTAATATGTTTTTTATGAAATACAAAATTGATAAGGGTGCTCATTCAGTTTATTGCATTCAGTTCCACCTTGTGTTTTGTGTAAAATATAGACGTAAGGTGCTGACAGATCCAGTATCTGAAAGACTAAAAACGATTGTGGTAGACATTGCTTCAAGATTTGATGTGAAATTCATTGAGCAAGAAACAGACATGGATCATATCCATATCTTGTTTGCATCAAAACCGTCGGTGACCTTGTCCAAGTTTATCAATAGTTTGAAATCTGTAACCTCCCGTATGATAAGGAAAGAATATCCAGAAGTAAAGAAAGTCCTTTGGAAAGGTACATTCTGGTCCCCTTCATACTTTCTTGCATCTGTGGGACAAGTCTCATTGGATGACCTGAAAAAATATATTGAAACCCAAGGCAAATAAATATGGATTTGTTGATTCAAAAGTCTTTCAAATACCGCATTTATCCTACCAAAGCTCAAATGTCCACACTGGAAAATCAATTCTCCATGTGCAGGCATTTGTACAACTGGAATTTGGCAGAACGAATTGAAGCATACCTACGAGACAAAACAACACTTTCTTACAATCAACAACAGAACAATCTTCCCGCACTTAAAGAGGAACGTCCCTGGTTCAAGTCTGTTCATTCCCAGGTGTTGCAAGACGTTCTTCGACGTCTTGACAATGGATATCAAGCTTTTTTCAGGCGGATAAAAAATGGTGATACACCCGGTTTTCCGAAATTTAAAAAACGGGGCCAATGGAATAGTATCACCTTTCCGCAGTATCAAAAACACCCGGTAGCTTCCTGTATTGTTGTTTCCCAAATTGGCAATATAAAAATTGTGTATCACCGGGAAATCCCTGAAGATGCAAAAATCAAAACCCTGACAATCACCAAAGAGGCTGGTAAATGGTTTGCTTGTTTCTCCGTTAAGATTTTTATCGTAATGGAGCCTAAACAAGACCTGCTGCCACCTGTGGGGATTGACATGGGATTGATTGATTTTTTCTATGCGTCTGATGGTTCAAAAGTTTCTATTCCCAAGTATTTTAGAAAAAAAGAAAAGCAACTTCAGCGATTGCAACGGCGGCTTTCAAAAGCTAAAAAAGGCAGCAAAAAATACCGCAAAATACTGAAAGCCCTTCAAAAGTGTCATTATCGGGTAAAATGTCAGAGAAACGATTTTCTCCACAAAAGAGCAAATGAGTTGCTCAATAAGTCGGATACACTCTTTCATGAAAAACTGACAATCAAGAACATGATTCGACGACCCAAGCCCAAACAAAATGAAGAAACCGGCGAATATCTCCCCAATGGTGCTTGTGCAAAGGCAGGATTGAACAAATCCATTGCCGATGCCGGTTGGGGGCGCTTTTTTGAGTTCCTTCACTATAAAGCCATGGCACTTTGCAAGCAGGTTATTCCAGTGCCGCCCCATTATACATCTCAAATATGTTCATCTTGTGGCGTATTGGTCAAAAAATCTTTGTCTACCCGTACACATCGTTGTGAATGTGGTTTTGTTGCAAACCGTGATCATAACGCGGCTCTAAACATATTGCGTATTGGGATGAATACGCTTCAGGCTTCGACCTGATAGAAGCCCCTTCTGAATCTTTGATTCAGGAGGGGAGCATTCACTACTCCTAAAAAGGTATTGATTCAACCAATAAGGAAAAGGGGACAAATTTATTAAAAATTTAAAACCATGTCCTGTGGGCATGGTCATTGTTTGAAGGCTATGCCTGAATAGTTTACTCATGGTATAGATGAAAGAAAGGGGTTCTCCGGGAGATGGCGGCACTTTTTGATCAGGATCAAGAAACTTAAGCTGCCGACGACCCCCATAAATATTTCTTATTCTGGTATTGTGATCACATTGTTATACGTTCCAAAGACGTTCACGCATTTCTGGGAATTTTCAGGATCTTCCTGCCAACTACCATCAATACTATACTTGTATTCATAAGTTCCAGGGAAAAGCATCAATGATTTTTTCCATGTGCCCAGTTTCCCTTTTTTAAAGTTGTGTTTTTTACCGTTCCATTTATTAAAATCTCCCAAGAGGCAGACATCTTTTGCCTGGGGAGCATGCAATGAAAATTCGATTTTTTTGCGTTTTCTTTTTTGTCTTATTTTTTTTTTCATTATTTTCAAACCCCTTTAAACCCCTTTTTTTTTAAATTGAATTGAATTTTAGACATCCCTTCAGATCACCTCAAAAGTACTTTACACTGTTTGGAGAATGATTCCCCCAAAATGGGGTGATTGCACTAACAAGTGTAAACCGGAAAATGAAGGATGCCGAATTTTAAGCAATTATAGATGTATGATTATCTATGACCACAAAACTCAGTTGGGTTAAAGAAACAAACTGTTTTAATTGATCAAACTATCAAACAGTTAGAGTGTTGTAAAGTATATGAAACAATAAAATGGCCAAAATAGCCTCATTTTTACGCAATTATCTTGGGAAAATGAGCGTTTTTTTGTTTTAAATATATAAAGTATATGATATATAGCATATATAAAATCATATACTTTATAGGTGGATAATGGTTCGATTGGATCAAAGCAGGATTAAGGCCGCGTTGGTACATCTTGAGAAGTCAAAAACATTCACTATTGGAGACCTCACCTCCACCCTCAAATGTTCCACCCCAAATGCGCGGGTAAAGCTCAAACAATGGCGAACTTACACGAGTTACAATCAGAACGGGCGGTATTATACCTTGCCGCAGGTGCCTCAATTCGATCATCATGGCTTGTGGAACTATGATAATGCCGCCTTTTCCAGGCACGGTAACCTCAAAAAGACTATCGTCCATCTGGTGACTTCAGCGCCTGCCGGACTTACCGGAAAGCAACTGGGGAATCTCCTTGGACTTTCTCCTCAGTCGTTTATACATCACTTCCGCAAGTGTCCGGGCATTTGCAGAGAAAAGCATGTCGGTGTTTATGTTTACTTCTCCGATATAACTTCGATATATGAAAGTCAGGTTGAGGAGAGACTCTCTATCATTTACCGATCG